>ENA-UOJS01000001-UOJS01000001.1-human-gut-metagenome-genome-assembly--contig:-C74-NODE-1-length-301162-cov-42.619418_pt1 | contig 301162 bp, 256 predicted proteins | sample MGYA00242355_ERZ723902 | MGnify/ENA metagenome assembly ERZ723902
CTTTCTTGTCTGCCGCTTAAATATCGCGCTTAAAACCTTTGTTGGCGTAATGCGTAAAATGTTGTTGAAATAACGACGAAAGATGATATAATATTCACAAAATATGAACGCACAGAGGTGTAGTGTATGAAAAAAACAACTATGCAAAAATATGCTCGTCTTATCGCTCAAAAGGGCGTAAACGTGCAGAAAAATCAAGAAGTCATCATCCGTGCAGGACTCGACCAACCCGAATTTGTAAAAATGGTTGCAGAGGAATGTTATCGAAAGGGTGCAAAGAAAGTTACGGTCGAGTGGGATTATCAACCGCTCACGAAAGTCAACTATCGCTATCGTTCGCTCAAAACTCTTTCCACGATGGACGAGTGGCAAGTCGAAAAACTCAAACATCAGGTTGACGCGCTTCCCGCGGTCATATATATCGAATCGGAAGACCCCGACGGACTTAAAGGCGTGGACCAATCCAAAGTCTCAAAGGCGCAAAGGGCTATTTATCCTATCGTAAAACCCCTACACGACCAAATGGACAACAAATATCAATGGTGTATCGCCGCAGTCCCTGGTGAAGCGTGGGCGAAAAAGGTGTTCCCGAACGAGAGAGTCGGCAAAGCTGTCGAAAAACTTTGGAACGCCATTCTTTACACGTCAAGAGCGGACGGCAACGACCCCGTTCAGGCTTGGAACGAGCATAACGCCGACCTCAAAGCAAGATACGATTATCTCAATTCGCTCGGCATCGAATCCTTGCATTATACGTCATCTAACGGCACTGATTTTACCGTAGGGCTCATTCCCGACGCACTCTTTCTCGGCGGAAGCGAGTTTACTCTCGGCGGTGTAGAGTTCAATCCCAACATTCCGAGCGAGGAAGTTTTCACATCGCCTATGAAGGGCAAAGCGGAAGGCGTCGTCTATGCAACTCGCCCGCTATCTTATCGCGGCGAACTCATCGAGAATTTTTCCGTGCGCTTTGAAAACGGCAAAGCGGTCGAAGTCCACGCCGAAAAAGGTGAGGAACTTCTCAAACAAATGATTTCTATGGACGAAAACGCCGCTTATCTCGGTGAATGTGCTCTCGTTCCTTACGATTCGCCTATTCGCAATTCCGAAATAACCTTCCTCAACACCTTGTTCGACGAGAACGCTTGTTGCCACCTCGCACTTGGTCGCGGTTTCGAGAATTGTATCAAAGATTACGACAAATATACCCTCGAAGAATGTCGTCAAAAAGGTATCAACGATTCCATTATACACGTAGACTTTATGATCGGCTCGCAAGACCTTAACGTGACGGCGCATACGAGAGATGGGGAGGATATACCCATTTTCCGCAACGGCAACTGGGCGTTTTGAGAGACTGCCAAATAGCACCTAACTTTGTCAGAGACACCCACTCATCAATTCGTGTACGTCTATGTACACTAGGATTGCTGTTTGGGTGTCTCTTTCGCGTTATGTATCTATTTGGCAGTCTCTCAAGCGCACTATTTGGCGTGAGCGACAAACGGTCGCTGTGGCAATGGCAACAGACAAACTTGTCTATTGCCAAGAGCCACGCTTGTTTGTCACTCTGCTAACCGCGCAAGCCCTCTTTACTCTCAAAATAAGACGGGCAAGAACTCAAACCGCAATTCCGTGCGAGTGCTTGTTTGGTGAATGCGTGCTACGCACGCAGGCGGATAAATAAAATATCTTCCTAACCGCTTGCGCCATTGGCGCAATACCAAACAGATAATCTTGCGAAATTGTGGCTTGATTATTTATCCATCTTGTTTTGAGAGCAAAGATTCTCTGTGCGGTAGAAAGATTAAAATAGCGATATAAAAAAAGAAGGCACGCAAATGCGTGTCTTCTGCAAGAATATCGCTTTTTTAATCGGCATTCGGCGCAAAAATAAAAAAACAGTCGCTCGATTGAGCGACTGTTTTTCTCTTGACCATCCCGCACCGCCGTGTGATGCCATTTTATAAACCCGCCGTATAGCAGGGTGGGTAAAGACTGCCGTGCAGTTGCTGTCTTCCACTGAATTGCGAGGCTTGACATCGCTGCATTTATGTCGGACGCGTCATCCCGTATAAAATTTGTGGTTCAAAATAGTGCATCATCACAAACATAGCAGGAATCTTTTGCTACTCTTAATATATCATATCCCGTTGTATATTGCAATACCCAATTTTTGTCTGTGCGCTTTGCTTTATCCTTTGAGGGTGGCAGGATTTTGCCGCCCGGCATATTATTTCCTCAAATCGCGAATTGTATTCGGCATCGATAATGTGTAGCGATTGCGGCAAAAGTATTTCAAAAATCGGCGTATTTGCGAATACTTTTGAACGAAAAATCGGACAAATTGGCAATTAAAATACGGTTTGTGCATATTTTGCATACAATTTTGAGGGTATGTATTGATAAAATCGCCGTTGTATGGTAAAATATGTAAAGTAATAAAAACTGTAGGGGTTATTGTATGAAATCTCTTAATATCAAATCAAAAACGATAATTGCGCTGTGCTTGTTTGCGGTGTTGTTTGTTTCTCTCGTTTTGGTTGCGACTTATTGCGACTTTCAAGTGAGCAAAATTCTCACAAAAAACGCGTTGAAACCCGGCGAATATCTTGCAAACGATTTGTTCGGCGTAGTGGGCGAGGCTGTCGGCACTTCGCCGATTTACATTCTTTTGAGTTTATGCACGGCGATTCTTTGTTGGTATTTCGCAAAGTGCTTTGACAAAAAGAAATGGGTGATTGCTCTTGCTGTCATTTTTGCGTTGGCGGGAACGGTCGCTTGGTGGTATTATATCAAAGATATGATGAAATACGTCATCGAGCACGCCGCAAATGAAATCGGCGCGGCAGGCGCGGCGGTTTATGAATATCGTCACAACGGCGCGGTGGTTGCAAGTCAAGTTCTCGTTGCGCTCACGATTCAGGCTCTTACGGTGCTTGCGCTTCGTCCTTTGAAAGCGGAAACGCTCAAAAGGCTCGTATGGTGGGTGGTTGCGGCTCTTGCGGCTTGCGTGCTTGCAAACATAATTATCCTCCTCGTCAAAGACCCGGTCGGACGTATGAGATTTAGAGCAATCAACTCGAACGTCGGTCAACGCCTTATCAACGCAGGGTTGGTGCAGGGCTATACGCCTTGGTATGTTCGCAACGGTCAACCCGACGAGGCGATAATCAATTCGTTTATCGACGTATATCCCGGCGCGAGCGACGCGTTCAAGTCGTTCCCGTCGGGTCATACTTGCGCGGCAGGCATGTCGTATGCACTCATTATGCTTCCCGACGTTGTGGACTTCAAGCATAAAAAGGCGGGTAAAATCGCTTGCTGGGTTACGCCTATCGTCATCACGATGCTCGTTGCAATCAGCCGTATCGTCGTTGGCGCGCACTATATGAGCGACGTCACGTTCGGCGGCACAATCGCATTCGTATCTTTCATTATTATGCGTGAAATCTTCGTGTGCAAGGGAAGTCACTTCTTTGCGTTGTTCCCGCGCCTCGCACCCAAGAAAGCGGTTACGCTTCCTGCCGACATCGAGGTTGAAAATCCCGTCGAAACCGTCGAAGAAGACGCTCTCGAAACTCTTGCGGACGAAAGCGTAGTCGAAACCGAAAGCGACAACACGGTTTCCGACGACAAGAACGAGGAAATCGCGCTTTGCAGCGAACAAGCCAACGAAATAGGCAAGGAAATCGCCGACAATCTCAAAGACGGCGTGGTTATCGAATAATCTTTCGTATAAAGAGAAAAATGCCGCCGCAATATTTGTTGGTCGGTAAACTTCAAAATAACGTCGAAAAGCCCGAAAAAATCGGGCTTTTTGCGTATCAAATTGACATATAGCATTTTCAATGCTAAACTCAACGTGCAATCAATTTTTTGCAAGTATAAATAATTTAGAGGAACGACTATGAAAGCGGTTGTATCTGTCATCGGCAAAGACCAAAGAGGCATAATTTCAAGAGTCAGCACGCGGCTCTACGAGTTTGCAATCAACGTGCAAGACATCTCTCAAACCATTATGCAAGACTATTTTACAATGATTATGCTTGTAGATTTGTCCGAGTCCAACGCGGATTTTGCGACGATAAGCAAATCTCTTTCAAAGCTCGGCGAGGAACTCGGCGTTGAAATCCGCATTCAAAACGAGCAGGTTTTCACGTCGATGCACCGTATTTGAGGTTGGAAAATGATAAACGCGAACGAAGTGGTTGAAACCAACAAAATGGTATCTTTCGAGCACCTTGACGTGCGCACGGTCACGATGGGAATATCCCTTCTCGACTGCGTGAGCGACGATATCGACGTTCTATGCCAAAGGGTACACGACAAAATCGTGAGCAAGGCGAAGAATCTCGTCAAGGTCTGTGACGACATCGCAAACGAAATCGGAATACCAATCGTAAACAAGCGAATCAGCGTAACACCGATAAGCATAATCACGGCACGCACCGGTGATTCGATAAAGGTTGCACAAGTCCTCGACGAATGCGCCGACGAAATCGGAGTGGACTTTGTGGGGGGATATTCCGCGCTCGTACACAAGGGTATGACCGAGTACGAAAAAAAGTTCATCGAATCCATACCCGCCGCGCTCGCTTGCACGAAGAAAGTATGTTCAAGCGTAAACATCGGCTCGACCAAAGCGGGCATAAATATGGACGCGGTTGCTCTTATGGGCAAAATTATAAAAGAAACCGCATATCTAACAAGGGAAAACGACAGTATAGGCTGTGCAAAACTCGTGGTGTTCGCAAACGCGGTAGAAGATAATCCGTTTATGGCGGGCGCGTTCCACGGCGTAGGCGAAAACGATTGTGTCATAAACGTAGGTGTAAGCGGTCCCGGCGTTGTGGAAGAAGCGTTGAAACACGTCAAAGGCGAAAACTTGACCGTCGTTGCCGAAACCATAAAGAAAGTCGCTTACAAAATCACGAGAGTAGGACAACTTGTCGCGCAAGAAGCGTCTAAACGCCTTGACGCGCATTTCGGAATCATAGATTTGAGCCTTGCGCCCACACCTGTAAAAGGGGACAGCGTTGCGCATATCCTCGAAGAAATCGGCGTTGACGTAGTTGGCGGATACGGCACGACCGCCGCGCTCGCACTTCTCAACGACGCCGTGAAAAAGGGAGGTATTATGGCTTCGTCGCACGTCGGCGGACTCAGCGGCGCGTTTATTCCGGTCAGCGAGGATATCGGAATGATAGAATCCGCACAAAAAGGCGTTCTAACCCTCGAAAAACTCGAAGCGATGACCGCAATTTGTTCTGTCGGACTCGATATGATTGCAATCCCGGGCGACACTTCCGCCGACGTAATTTCCGCAATGATTGCCGACGAATCCGCAATCGGCGTGGTCAACAACAAAACCACCGCCGTCCGCGTAATTCCCGTTTACGGCAAAAATTCGGGCAGCGTATCTTTCGGCGGACTTCTCGGCACAGCCCCCATTATGCCTATCAATCAAACTTCGCCTTTGAGGTTGATTGCTCGTGGAGGTAGAATTCCTGCCCCCATTTGGTCCAATAAAAATTAAGAATTAAACGCCGCTATTTGGCGAATAACTGTGTCAGATGCGATTTTTTCACAAGTCACGTACGCCTAAGTACGCTCGTTGTTCAAAAATCGCATCTTCCTTGTTCTTCATCCAAATATCGACGTTTAATGTGTCTATTTGCTTATAAAATCAACTCTATTTTTTAGTTTTTATTATTTTATAATTCACATACAAATTAAAAACGCGCGTTATTTGCGCGTTTCGAGGTTTTTGTGCGGGTTCGGTTCGGACACCATTGTTTTGTAATTGACGTATATCACTTGTCCGGGGTGTCCGTCGGGTTTGCGTTTGACGTTGCGACGTTCGGTGTAGTCCACTTCGCAAGAGGCTTGCTTGGTGCTTGCCGTTATTTCACCTGCGATTTTCAGCACTTTGTCGGGGACTTGCCGTCCTTCCGTAATGATTATCGTATGCGAGCCGTGTTCGTTTTTGAGGTGTAACCATACATCGTTTGACGAGGCGATTTTGAATGTCAATTCGTCGTTTTGGATATTGTTTTTGCCTCTGTAAATATAGAATCCGTCCACAAAATAAACGTAGGGGGGGTCGGCTGTTTCTTTGCGGACTTTGTTCTTTGCAGACTTCTTTTTCGTGCCGCCGAGCATAGTCAATTCTTGTTCGATGGCGACCGTGTCGCTTTCGTAGGGTAGATTTGTGATTTCGTCCTCTATCGACTTGACGTATTCGAGCAAATTTTTGTCCTTTTCGAGTTTTTGGCTCACAAATTCTTTTGTGCGTTTAAGTTTGTTGTATTTTGCGTAGTATGCCGTAGAGTTTTTGGACGGCGAAAGGCGCAAATCGAGGGGGATTTCCACTTGCGAATTGTCGTAATAGTTGGTGCAGACGAGTTTTTCGTCGCCTTTTTTAATCAAATAGATGTAATTTACGATAAGTTCGCCCCAAAGTCTGAATTTGTCCATATCCTCGCATTCGGCGAGTTTTTGAAGGTCTATCGCGATGTTTTTCTCGACTTTTTGGCGCAAATGTTTTGCAATCGTGGCAAGCGATTTTAGCCTTGCTTTGTTGCGAATATCCTTGTCGCAATCGGTGAAAAGCGAATCGTACGCCTCGCTCATACTCTCGAAGCGCACGACGTTGGATTCCGTCGAATCGACAAGCGAGCGATAGAGAATAGGATAAACTTCCTTGCCGTTTATTATGCAAGGTTGGATTTGAATTTTCGGCTCGTCCGAGTACACGCTCGCAAAATCCTTAGCGGTTTTGCAAAGACGTTCTTTTTCGTTTACGGACAGTTTTTCGACGTTTGAATTTACGTTTGCTCTAAGCAACAATTCTTCAATCGTCGCGCCCGAAAATCCAGATATGTTGTCTTGTATGAATCTATGCAAATCACCGCCGTTGAAATCGTCGAAAATCGAGAAACAATCGGTTAGATAACTGATTTTCTTTTGCTGTACGGGCGAATACGGAACGCCGCGAAGCACGACGTGATTGCGCTCGACGTCGAGGGGAAGATGTTTCACCGCGTCGAGAATGACAAGGTTTTCGTCGGTGAAAACGATGTTCGAGTATCTGTTCATAATCTCGACGAAAAGATAGAAAGTCGCCTCGTCGCGCATTTCGGTTTTAGCGTCGAAACGAACGCGTATTATACGGTCGTAATTGTATACGGAAACGTCGCCTATGGTTGCCGAAAGTAAGTATTTGCGAAGAAGCATACAAAGGTTAGGCGCGACTTGCGGACTCGTTTTTTTGCTTTTTGTGAGGTGAATACGGGGCGCGCCTGCATTGCAAGATACAACGAGGCATTGATTTTTGCCTTTTGCGCGCACGAAAAAGCGCAACTCGTCCACTTCGGGTTGTTGAATTTTGTCTATTCTTGCGCCGACAAGTTCTTCTTTGAGTTCCTTTGCGAGCGCACTCAATGCGAAAAGGTCGCTTCCCATACGGTCAGTATAGTATTTTTTGCCGCCAAAATCAATAAATTACGTCTTTTTAGGACTTTCTTTTTTCTTGCGGCGTCGAGATATGGGCGCGAGAATAAAAACTCGCAATCCTATGCGGCAAAATTAATTGATTTTTAATATTATCTATGTTATAATCTCTATCACTTGTTAAGAAAACATATATCCGCAAGGCAATGAGTTTGCTCGCGCGGACTTGGAGGACAAATGAACTACACAGCAGAAAAGTTGGAAAAGAGCCAGGTTAAGTTCAACTACACGGTTGACAAGGACGCTTTCAACGCAGCAATCAAGCAAGCCTACGAAAAAACCAAGCATAAATATGCAGTTCCCGGTTTCAGAAAAGGTCACGCACCCCAAAAGGTTATCGAGGGTATGTACGGTCAAGGCGTATTCTTCAGCGACGCCGTAAACGAACTCATCGATTCTTCTTTGGCGGAACTCGAAAAGAGTGCGGATTACGATTTCGTAGCGGTTGACAGCGTTTGCGACGTTGATATGACCGAAGACGGCGGCGTAAAATATTCCATCGTTATGGTTGTCAAACCCGAAGTTACACTCGGACAATATAAAGGTCTTTCCGTTGCAAAGAAAGCGGTCAAAGTCACCGCAAAAGAAGTTGACGAAAAGATTGCTCAAGAGCAAGAAAAGCAAGCGCGTCTTATCGACGTCGACACCGCGGCAGCAAACGGCAACACCGTCACGATTGACTTCGTGGGCAGCGTAAACGGCGAAAAATTCGAGGGCGGCAGCGCGGAAAACTACGATCTCGAACTCGGAAGCAACACCTTTATTCCCGGTTTTGAAGAACAACTCGTCGGCGTAAAAGCAGGCGAAGTGAAGAACGTCAACGTCACTTTCCCCGAAAACTACCAAGCAGAGCAACTCGCAGGCAAAGAAGCGGTGTTCGAGTGCACGGTTAAAGCGGTCAAAGTCAAAGAACTTCCCGCAATCGACGACGAATTCGTCAAAGAAGTTTCCGAATTTAACACTCTTGCAGAGTACAAAGCGGACGTCAAGGCAAACCTCGCCAAAGAAGCCGAAGAAAAGGCAGAGCGTGATCTCGAAGACGAAATCGTAGAGAAGATCGTCGACGCGTCCACGGTTGAAATTCCGCAAGCGATGATAGATCGCGAAGCGGAAGATATGGTCCACGAATTTGAATATCGTCTTATGTATCAAGGCTTGAAACTCGACGATTATCTCAAATATCTCAATATGACCAGAGAACAACTCGAAGACCAATACAAAGATCAAGCGCAAAAGACAGTCAAAGTACGTCTTGTTATGGAAGCGCTCGTCAAAGCGGAAGATCTCAAAATCGAGGACAAGGAAATCGACGAAAAGATCGAGAAATTCGCAAGCGATTCTTCTCAAACCGTCGAGGAATTCAAAAAGACTTTGCATAAAGAGCAAATCGATTATATCGTAAATTCCATTATGAACGAAAAATTGCTCGCGTTCCTCGTAAAAGAGAACGTTGCTGCAAAGAAATCCGCCAAGAAAGCCGAAAGCGAAGCGGAAGTCAAAGCCGATGACGCAAAAGTCGAAGAAAAGAAGCCTGCTGCCAAAAAAACAACCAAAAAGACAGCAAAACCCGCAACCGACGCAGAATAATCGATTGAAGTTTTGTGTAAAATAAGAGTGCCGTTGCACTTGAAAACAACGTTTAGGCTTTCCGCTTGCTTATCGCAGGCGGAAAGCGTATAAAATCGGCTTTTGCGATATTGAAAAATGAAAATTCGCAAAAGCGTAAATCCGTCGCGAAAATCGGCTCTTAAATTTCCGTATATCGCGGCGAACGGAGGATATAATGAACATCAGAAATCAACTTATACCTATGGTTGTCGAGCAAACAGGCAGAGGCGAACGCTCTTACGACATTTACTCTCGCTTGCTCGAAGACAGAATCATCTTCCTCACAGGTGAAATCGACGATAACGTTGCAGACCTCGTCGTCGCGCAACTTATATATCTCGAAGGCAAGGATTCCACAAAGGACATCAGCCTTTATATCAACAGTCCCGGCGGCTCGGTTTCCGCAGGTTTTGCAATCTACGACACGATGAACTACATCAAGTGCGACGTATCCACGATATGTATCGGTATGGCGGCTTCGATGGGTGCGTTCTTGCTTTCGTCGGGTGCAAAAGGCAAGAGATTCTCTTTGCCCAACGCAAAAATTATGATTCACCAACCGCTCGGCGGTGCGCAAGGTCAGGCGAGCGATATTGCGATTCAGGCAAACGAAATCCTCAAAACCAAAAAGCGTATCAACGATATTCTTGCTCAAAACACGTCGCAACCTCTTTCCAAAATCGAGGTTGACACCGACCGCGACTTCTATATGAACGCGGAAGAAGCGGAAAAATACGGTCTCGTGGACAAAATCTTCTATTCGAGAAAGTAAAGAGCAAAAATAGCGATACGAGAATACGCCTCGTTTGCGCCGCGGACGAAGCGGGCAGAAATCTGCCAAACAAGGAGTATAATCAAGTATATGGAAAACTATCATAAAGAACAACATTGCAGTTTTTGCGGCAGGGGCGCAAGCGAGGTTGAAAAAATCATCAGCGGTCCGAACGGCATAAATATTTGCAACGAATGTATCGACGAGTGCGTCTACTTGCTCGGAAAAGACGGCAAAACCGCCGACGACGGTTTGAGTCTTTATACGCCCAAAGAGATAAAAGAGAAACTCGACGAATACATCATAGGTCAGGACAGCGCAAAACGCGTATTGTCCGTTGCCGTGTACAATCATTACAAGCGTATAAATCAAATTCGCTCGAAGTCCAACGACGACGTCGTAATCGAAAAGAGCAACGTGCTTTTGCTCGGTCCTACGGGTTCGGGTAAAACTTTGCTTGCAAAAACGCTTGCGCAAATCCTCAACGTGCCTTTTGCGGTTGCGGACGCAACGACGCTCACCGAAGCGGGTTACGTCGGTGAGGACGTCGAAAATATCCTCTTGAAACTCATTCAATCGGCAAACGGCGATTTGAAGCGTGCAGAAATCGGTATCGTGTACATCGATGAAATCGACAAAATCGCAAAGAAAGGCGAAAACGTGTCCATTACGCGCGACGTAAGCGGTGAAGGCGTGCAACAGGCATTGCTCAAAATAATCGAAGGTACGGTTGCAAACGTTCCGCCTCAAGGCGGAAGAAAGCACCCCAATCAAGAGTGCTACCAACTCGATACGACGAATATATTGTTCCTTTGCGGCGGCGCATTCGTGGATTTGGACAAGATTATCGACCAAAGAAAAGACAATTCAAAACTCGGCTTCGGCTCTGCCGTAAAAGGTACGGTCGATTATCGCTATGACGAACTTATCAAGGCGTTGCAACCCGCCGACCTCATCAAATACGGTCTTATCCCCGAATTTGTCGGTCGTGTGCCTATCGTTGTGGGCTTGAACGCACTTGACGAGAACGCGCTCGTAAAAATCCTTTCCGAGCCGAAGAACGCGCTCGTAAAGCAATACAAATATCAATTTGCAATCGACGGCGTTACGCTCGAATTCGAGGACGACGCGTTGAGAGCGGTTGCCGCAAAGGCAATTCAACTCAACACCGGTGCAAGAGGATTGCGAGCCATTCTCGAAGATGTGTTGCTCGAACTTATGTTTGAGATTCCGTCCGAGAAAGACATCGAAAAAGTCATTGTCACAAAGGCTTCCATTGATAAGACGGAAAAGCCTATCGTGGTGAGAAAGCAAATAGAAAAAACGGCCGATTGTATCGCATAACAAACGAAAATAGCGCATCTAATGCGCTATTTTTATAGTTTTTGCGTTGAAAACGGCAAAAAAACGGCAGAGAATAACAGGTGCAAAAGATGATAAAACAAGCAAAATTCGTAACGTCCGTCGCAGACGCGAGCAAGATGCCTGACTACGGCGTGCCTGAAATTGCGATTGCGGGCAAATCCAACGTCGGCAAGTCCTCGTTTATCAATTTTATGGTGAACCAAAACAAACTTGCCAAAACCTCGCAAGAACCGGGCAGAACTCGTTTGCTCAATTATTTCGAGATAAACAACGGCGAGTATTATTTTGTTGACCTTCCGGGGTACGGTTATGCGAAAGTAAACAAGCAAGAAAAGCAAAAGTGGGGCGGACTTATCGAAAACTATTTGCGCACGAGCAATCGCCTTATAAACGTTTTTGTGCTTGTCGATATGCGCCACGAACCAACCGATGACGATAAAATGCTTATAAACTATTTGTACTCGTACAATATTCCTTTTACGATTATCGCAACGAAGGCAGATAAACTTTCAAGAGCGCAACAACAAAAGTGCTTGAGCGTCATTGCAACCGCGCTCTGCGTGGGCACGAAAGACATTCTCGTCACGTCCGCTTCTGCAAAAACGGGCAAAGAGGGTGTACTCGCAAGAATAGACACGTTACTTGCAAATGCCAAGCAAATTAATAATTAACAATTAATAATTAATAATTAATAATTGCGGGTGGGGCGTTGCCCCTCACCCCAAAGAAAATAGCGCTTGCAAACAAAAGTTTTGTAAGCGTTATTTTTTTACAATTTATCAATAAATTCTTATTTTTTACTCTAAAAATCAATAAATTTTAGAATACTTTAGTCAAAAATGCGTCTGTTTACTTATATTTCGCACACCTCTATGAGTTTGTTGTCAACAAGGTCGCAAGACGTCAAAATATAGGTTATGCCGTGTTTTTTGAGCGTCGGGGTTACCCTTGCGCTCTTGCCGTGCAAGTGTCCGTACAGTACAACGTTCACGCCGTATTTTTCAAGAAGCGCGGTAACTTCGGTGTCCTGATAAGTTGCTTCGAACGGCGGATAGTGAAGCATTGCAATGAGAATATCGCCTTCTTTTTGCATAGTTTTGGCGTAGGACAAAGATAGTTCGAGGCGTATCAATTCTCTTTTGTAAATTTTCAAATCCGCTTCCGGCGTGTCATTTTGCGGAATATTCCAACCGCGAGAGCCGGCGAGGACAACCGCTTTTTGCTGATTGCTTTCCGATTCCACTCTATACGCATTGTTCTGAATGAAGTTGAAAGAGGGGAATGTCTCGCGCATTTTGCCGAGCGAACCCCAGTAATAGTCGTGATTGCCCTTTACGACGTATTTTTTGCCTTTGAGTTTCGCAATTTTGTCGTAGTCGGGTTTTGCTTGTTCGATTGTCAATCCCCACGACATATCGCCGCCAAGCAAAACGAGGTCGCTGTCGGCAACCTTTTGCTCCCAGTCCTCGCTTATTTTTGCGAAGTGGTTTTGCCAGCCGTCGCCGAAAATGTCCATAGGTTTTTCGACGGCAGAGGATAGATGTAAATCGCTTATTGCAAAAACTTTCATACGGATAATATAACATATAAATTATTATTTATCAATTATTGACGTAAAATCGGGAAATAACGAAAGGAAAAAATGCGATATAAAAGAAAAGAGCGGCAAATGGAAAATACGGTAAAACGAAATATCGAGCGGCATAATGAGAATAAAACGACTGAATTTTTTGACGAGTGACAAATCAAAAAAAACATAGAAGATATGAAATATTTTGAAAATCGAACGACGACATAAAAGGCACGGAATTTTTTCGCGCCTTTTATGTTTCAATTCGATTATATCGAATTGTCGTTCGGTTGCTCTTGTTTGTCAAGACGGGAACAAGGGCAAATCGAACACGCCTTGACAAGCGTCTTGGCTGAATTCCGTGCAGGGCGGAATCTTGCAGTAGCCGTAGGACGGTACGAGAAGATTGACGGGTGCTTGCACGCTGAGAATGACGGTAACGCAACAAGTTATCGAGAACGTGTAGTCGCTCACGTAAGTACCTCTCGGCGAAGCCATATTGACGGTTGCCGCGATGACGGGCGAAATTACGCTGCCCGACGGCACGCACATAACCACGTCTTGGGCGATACTCACGGTGCTCGTGCCCGTGCCTGCAACGCCGTTTGCGTCGGTGTAGGCGATTTGAACGGGTATCGAAATCGTTGCGGTTACTCTTGAAAGTCCCGCTCTGTCGGCAATCGGCGTTATCGTGAGGGCGGTAATCGTGCCGACCGACGAGGTTGACGAGCCGCTGACGAATGTGAGCGGAAGAGTGGGGTTTGCAGGCGAAATGTTCGTGAGGGCCACCGTAGAATCTATGCTTGTCTGCATCATGCAGGCGTCGAAGATTTTGGTGGTCTGAATGCAAACTTTTTCACACAAGCCGTTCATCGGATTGCCGTTGATGTTCCCGGGACATCTGTCTATCGTAGAGTTGTTGTTGCAAAAAGACATCTTTTTACCTCCTTTTATATTTGCCACAATATATGCGATATGAGATTTTTTGTTGCTAACGCAAAAATTTTCTGCTCGAAAAGTGGCGGAAAGTGGCAAAAACGCGCGCAAATATAGGTCGAAAACAGGTGATAACAAGCGTTGTATCGAGCGAAAATTTATAATGATTTTGCGCGTTTTCAAGGCAAAATCCACTGAAAAGACGGCTTTTGGGAAAGCGATTATACGACAAAAAATGCGGTTTGTATATAGTTTACTTGTGAACATAATCAAAATTGTATAAAGTCTATAATCCATACTAAATACTCGAAAAAATTTTGGGTCAAAATTGGAAAATTTTCGTTGACAAGTCGTTTATATTGTTATACAATAACAAGCGTGAAGGGTGAAGTGCCCATCAAAAGGAAAAGCAAATGCCGAAATTTATGCTTGGAAACGCTCGTCATCAACTCGACGAGAGAAATAGGTTCAGGATTCCCGTCAAGTTCCGCGAAGGACTCGGCTCGAACCCGTACTACCTTCCGGGCAAGAACGGTTGCTTGTACATCGTTGCCGAAGAAAGATTCGAGGAAATGTTCGCACCTTTCATCAACCAAAATCCGTACACGTCCGACACGGACGAATTCACTTCGACGGTGTTCTCGTTCAGCGGACCTCTCGAAGAAGACGCACAGGGCAGAGTTTCTCTCGATAAAAACATAAAAGAGAAATTCGGCATCGACAAAGAAATGGTTTTCGTCGGAAAGGCAACTTATCTCGAAGTTTGGCCGGCGGAGGCTTGGGACGCGAGATACGGCGTGCTCGATCCGAGCAAGATCGACAAGATGATTCAGGACCTCAAAAAGTACGGGGTGTAAAAAATGGAATTTGCACACGTACCCGTGATGTTGAACGAATGTCTCGACGGACTGAAAATCAAGAGCGACGGAATCTACGTCGACGGCACGGTCGGCGGCGCGGGACACTCGATTGAAATCGTCAAGAGGCTCGGCGAGGGCGGAAGGCTCGTTGCGGTGGACCGCGACAGCGACGCACTTAAAGCCGCTTCCGAAAGGCTCGCACCGTACAAAGACAAGGTTACGTTCGTACACGACGACTACAAAAACCTCATATCCGAACTCGATTCGCTCGGGATAGGCGAGGTTGACGGAATCCTGCTCGACCTCGGCGTAAGCAGTTATCAACTGGACAATGCCGAAAGAGGATTCAGTTATATGAAAGACGCACCGCTCGATATGCGTATGGACAGAGAGCAACCTCTCACCGCCTACGACATCGTGAACGGATACGACGAAAGAGAAATCGCAAACATTCTTTTCGATTACGGCGAAGAAAAACTTGCAAGAGTTATTGCAAAAAACATAGTCGCAAGAAGAAAGGAAAAGCCGATTGAAACCACGCTCGAACTTGCAAAGATAGTTGAAGACAGTTATCCCGCAAAGACGAGATGGAAATTCGGACATCCTGCAAAGCGCACCTTTCAAGCGATACGCATTGCGGTGAACGGCGAACTCAACGCTTTGGACGAAGCGATAACTCAAATGGCGCGACGTCTGAAAAAGGGCGGTAGAATGGCGGTTATCACCTTTCATTCGCTCGAAGACAGAATTGTCAAATCGGCGTTTCGAGAACTCAATCTCTCTTGCACTTGTCCGCCCGACTTTCCCGTGTGCGTATGCGGAAAGGTGAAGGAAGTCGAGTTGGTCAACAAAAAACCAATCGTCGCAAGCGAGGAAGAACTCAAAACCAACTCGCGCTCGCAAAGTGCAAAACTTAGAATCGTCGAGAGATTGTAGACGATAAAGCGGCAAAACGACAACGAAAAACAAACAAAAACAAAAATAAAAAACAAGAAAATTATAAAGAAGGGAAATCGATATTCTATCAGGGTTAAAAAAAGAAAATCGATAATCTAAAAGGGGTAGATATGGCAATCACATTAGACGAATTGTTGGGCAGAAACACAAGAGAAGTCGCAAGCGGCAACGTTGAGAGTTTTCCCTCTTACGAAGACTTCAAGACTTCGCGCGCAAATCAATATACGCAAGCACAACCCGTTCAAAACTCGCGTTATAATTTCGATATGGCACCCGCAAGGGAAGTCCGTTCGACCGAGAGTGTGAGAAATTACGAAGCGTCGCGTCCTTACGTCGCGCCGCAAGCCGGCGAATATCAACAAAGAGAATATCCCTTCTACGATTCCTTGCAACAAAGAGCGCAATACGCGCCCGTTCAATATCAAGAGCAAGCGCCCGTTCAAACTTACGACCAAGTGCAATATGCCGAGCCGCAAGTACGCCAATCCGCGCCCGCACATCAAGGTTTCTACGAGTTTACGGCGCAGGACACCGAGAGAGCGAGCGACCAAGAACTATACGCAAGACTTGCGCACAACGAGATGAGCAACACGCCCGTATTCGAGGATAGCGCGCAACAAGCGGTAGGGCGCACGGGACTTTTTGCCCGCAAGGCTCAAAAGACTCAAAACGTCAGCGAACAAAAACAACGCGCTCGTCTCAACACGAAAGGCAAAATCATACTCGGCGTATATCTTGCCGTAATCGCGCTCGTTGCGTCGCTCATCATTGTGAACGCAACCAAAATCAATCAAGGCAAGGCGGTTACGCCCACTTCGCAAATAAAAGCGAGCCAAGAAGCGAATAATACGGAATCTTTTGCAATAGATTCTCAATATGAAGTTCGCGTATAAATCAAAAAAGCATACAAAACCCAATCTTCTTTATAATCCAACAAAAAGGCTGTCGGCAATTCTATTGCTGATGGTCTTTTTGTTTGTGGGAATATTCGCCAAAATGTTTGCGGTGATAGTTGTCGAGGGCGAATCCTTGCAGGTGAAAGCGGTCGATCAATGGCTTCGCGACGTGCCAACCGATGCGCCGAGAGGGCAGATTCTCGACAAAAACGGAAAAGTGCTTGCTTCGACGTCAACGAGATACAATTTGTACGTTCGCCCGAGCAACACGCCCGACAAAGAGGCGGTTGCAAACTTATTGTGCGACGTTTTCGGCTATCCGTACGACAGCACTCTCGAAAAGATTTCAAAGCATACGAGCGAAGTTACCGTCGCAACGAAAGTGACCAAAGAGCAACTCAACAGAATATACGAGTCGGGTCTCAAAGGAATCTACTATTCGGAGGACAATTACCGCTATTATCCCTACGGCGATTTTATGACGCAAGTGCTGGGATTCTGTTCGAGCGACGGATTCGGACAGACGGGCCTCGAAGCCTACTACGACAAATATCTGACGGGCATAAACGGCAAGATATTGACGGAAACCGACCTTGTCGGGCGTTCGCTAAACAAGGAATCGGGCTACTATTTGCCCGCGGTTGCAGGACTCGACGTGAAAACCACGCTCGACGCAGGCATACAGAGCATAGTCGAAGGCGCGGTGCGCAACGCGGTTGCGAAATTCAATCCCAAAGGGGTTGCCTGCATAGTTATGGACTATTCGAACGGCGGAATTGCCGCGCTTTGCGAATATCCGTCTTTCGACTTGAACAACGTGCCGCGCGACGATTTGACATTGCTGTTTGAAAGTTCGAAAAGCCGCATAATTTCAACGGTATACGAACCGGGGTCTACGTTCAAAATTCTGACGTCTGCCGCCGCGCTCGATTCCGGCAAGGTGCACACGAGCGACAGATTCTATTGCGCGGGGTCGAAAGTGGTGGACGGCAAGAAAATCCGATGTTGGAAAGCGAAAGGTCACGGCTCAATCGATTTCGGACAAGGGGTCGAGGGCAGTTGCAACTGCGTGTTTATGGAATGTGCTTTGCGAATGGGAACGAACTCGTTTTACGACTATCTGTCCGCGTTCGGTCTTACTCGAAAAACGGGCGTGGATATGACGGGTGAAACGAGCGGCATATTCATTGACCGCAATCTCGTCAAAAACGTGGACCTTGCTCGTATAGGCTTCGGGCAAGCGGTCGCAGTTACGCCGATAGGGCTTTTGGCTTCTACTTCGAGCGTGATAAACGGCGGAATCAAGGTTGCGCCGCACGTTATGAGCGAAGTGAAGTCAAATTCGCAAACGATTGCTAATTACTCGCTTTCCGGCGGCGATAGGGTTATATCCGAATCCACGTCGAGCATTATGCGTGAACTTTTGCAACGCGTCGTCACGACGGGAAGCGGCAAGGGCGCGTACATTGCGGGCTACAAGATACTCGGCAAAACGGGTACGGCGCAAAAGTACGAAAACGGTCAGATTGCAAGAGGCAAATATATCTCGTCCTTTCTCGGATTTTCGGTGAGCGAGGGCGCAAACTACGGCGTGCTTTTCATAGTTGACGAGCCGCAAGGGTATATGTATTACGGTTCGCTCGTTGCCGCGCCTATGGTGGGAGACATATTCGAGAGCGTGTTTGCCTATCTCGGAATCGAGCCTCGGTATACGGGCGAGGAAAAAGAGATTATCGGCGAGGAATTTATCCTTCCGTCCTTCGAGGGTATGAGCGTAAACGAAGCGAAAAACCGACTTCGCAAACTCGGCTTGTACTGCGAAACGGACGGCGAGGGCAACTCTGTCACGGGGCAATATCCGCTCGCGGGGGTGAAAGTCGACAAGCGAAACGCAGTGCTTTTGCTGACCGAATAAAGCGAAAAGATTTTCCGTTTTTGTCTAAGATTGCGGTTGGGTTGATAATATTTTCTACACTCATTATTATGAGTGTATCAACCCTTGGAGGACGCAACTTATGAAACTTGAAAACTTGCTTTACGGCGTAGAGATTCAAAAGACGAACGCGGATTTGAACGCGGAAATAAGAGAGATAAAAATCGATTCGAGAAAGGTTGAGGACGGCGATTTGTTCGTATGTCTCGAGGGCGTGAACGACGACGGCAACAACCATCTTTGCGAAATAGATTGCGATTTTATCGCGCTCACTCAAAAAGAACCCGAAAGCGGAAAATACGTTCTCGTGACCGACGCGCGCAAAGCGTACGCGCAAGTGTGTCAGAATCGGTTTTTGCGCCCTATGGAAGGTATGAAATTCATTGCGGTTGTGGGTACGAACGGCAAAACCTCGACGGCGCATTATATAGATTCCGTTCTGACTTTCGCAGGCGTGAAAACGGGACTTATCGGCACGGAAGGTCACTATATTCTCGGTGAAAAGGTGGGACAGAGCCTCACCACGCCCGACCCGTACGAACTCAACGAACTGTTTTTCAAAATGCGCACGAGGGGCGTCGACGTGGTGATTGCCGAAGTCAGTGCGCACGCCATATATCTCGAAAAACTCGGCGATTTGAAAGCGGACGTTGCGATTTTGACGAACGTATCGCAAGACCATCTCGACTATTTCAAGGATTTTTCCAACTATCAAAGCGTAAAAATGTCCTATTTTGAGAACGGCAACGCCAAGACGGCGATAATCAACGTAGACGACGAAAGCGGTCGCATACTTTTGTCGAGGTTGGAAGGAAGAAAGGATATAAAAACCGTAAGTTACGGCTTGTACAATCCTGCCGACTGCTTCGCGGTGAACGTCGTCGAGGACATAGACGGCGTGAAGTTCGTCGCCAATCTCAATGATGAGATAATCGACGTCAAATCCTCGCTGTTCGGCGAGTTTAACGTATACAATCTTTTGGGCGCGATGAGCGTTGCCTGCGAACTCGGCATAGACGGCGAAACCATAATGCACGCGGTGAGGAAAATCAAGGCGGTTAAGGGCAGATTTTCCGTTTTACACACCGAAAAAGGCACGATAATCGTTGACTTTGCGCATACGCCCGAGGGTTTGAAAAACCTTTTGTCCACGGCGAGAACGATTACGAAATCGAGGCTTATAACCTTGTTCGGTTGCGGCGGCGAGCGCGACAAAACCAAGCGCGCGGCAATGGGTAAAATCGCCTCGAAATACAGCGATTATATAATTTTGACGAGCGATAATCCCAGAAGCGAGGACGCTTTCGACATAATCAGGCAAATCGAATGGGGCGTGACGATAAAGGACGTAAAGTGTATAGTAGACAGACCCGAAGCGGTCAGATTCGCGCTTTCGGAAATGGAAGAAGGCGACACTCTCGTGCTTGCGGGCAAGGGCAACGAAAACTATCTCGAAATTAAGGGCAAAAAGATTCCGTACAGCGATTTCGATATGATTGCGAGGTACGCAAGGTGAGCGCGCTCGTAAAAATTTTATTGTATTTTATAGCGTCGGTCGCGCTCTCGCTTTCGGTTGCGCCGCTCGTCATAAAACTGATGAGCAAACTAAAAGCCAAGCAAACCGTTCTCGGCTACGTCAAACAGCACGAGTACAAGAGCGGAACGCCCACTATGGGCGGATTTATATTTTTGCTTCCGACGCTCGTGTTTTCCTTCGTCGAATTTCAGCGATTCTCGCTCGTGGCAATAGCGGTCACGTTCGGTTTTTGCGTGCTGGGATTCCTCGACGATTTCATAAAAATCCGCTATACTCGTAATCTCGGCTTGAAGCCGTATCAGAAGATAATCGGGCAACTCGGACTCAGTTTTGCTGCGGGTTGGTTCGTGTACGCGTCAAAGGACATCGGCACGGCGATAAATTTGCCGTTTACGACCTATACGCTGAATATGAGTTGGGGGATAATTCCTTTCGTCGTGATTGCCTATGTCGCAACGACAAACTGCGTGAATCTCACCGACGGACTGGACGGACTTGCGGGTTATTCGTCGGTTGCGTACTTTTTGTGGTTTGCTATGCTTTTGTACTTCGTCTACGACGACGCGATAAAGAGCGGCGACGGCGATTACGCAAAAGAGATTCTGTCACTTTGCGTTTTTTGCGTATCTATGTTGGGCGGACTGCTCGGATATTTGGTGTTCAACGGATTCCCCGCAAAGATAATGATGGGCGACACGGGTTCTCTCGCTTTGGGCGCGGCGTGCGCCACCGTCGCGATTTTTTCAAAAAATCCGCTTTTAATCGTCACATCGGGCATAATGTATGTTGTATCGGGCATATCAGTTATATTGCAGGTGCTTTACTACAAACTCACAAAGAAACGCATTTTTCTTATGGCGCCGTTTCATCACCACTTGGAGATGAAAGGCTACCACGAGTCTAAAATAGTGACGATATACTTTGTGGCGAGTATGGTAGGGGGCGCGCTGACGCTGATATTTGCGAGGGCAATATGAAACTTGTCGGCAGAAACGTCGTTGTATACGGCGCGGGAGCGAGCGGTATTTCCGCATACGAATTGTTGAGAGAAAAGGGCGCGAGGGCGATAATTTACGACGACGACCCGACGCGCGAGCGAGCGACGAGCAGCATAGGCGTATTCAAGGACGCCGATTTAATCGTGTTGAGTCCGGGGGTAAATCCCGACAAGGATTTCCTTTTGGACGCGAGGCTTGAAAACAAAACCGTCACGAGCGAGTTGAATCTCGCCTCGAGCGTGTGCGTTGCAGAGCAAATCGCGATTACGGGAACGAACGGCAAAACCACGACGACGATGCTTATCGACCACATTCTCAAAAGGGCGGGAATACACTCGCACGCCGTAGGCAATATAGGCGTGCCGTTTTCCTCGATTGCCGACAAACTCGACGCAACCGAAACGGCGGTTATCGAAGCGAGCAGTTATCAACTCGAAAACAGCGCGGGATTTTCGCCCGATATTGCGGTGTTGCTCAATATAAAACCCGACCATTTGACACGCCACGCGACGATGAAAAACTACGTCAACGCAAAGGCAAACGTCTTCCGCGCGCAGAGCGAGAGCGACTATCTCGTATTCAACGCCGACGACGAAGAAGTGGCAAACATAGTTTGCGAGGCGGTATCTCAAAAGATTCCGTTTTCGACAGAGCATACCGAGCCGAGCGGCGCGTACATTTCGTCGGGATTCGTATGTTTCAGAGGCAATCCCGTCATACCCGTCGAGGAAATCGACTTCAAGGGCGACGAACTTCAAAACGTACTCGCGGCTGTTGCCGTATGTATGATAAAGGGCGTGTCGGCGTTCTGCACGGCTTCCGCGCTTGCCGACTTCAAACGTCCGCATTATCGCAGACAACTCATAGCGATTGCCGATGGTGTGTACGTCTACAACGACAGCAAGTCCACCAACATATCTGCGTGCTTGTGCGCGTGCTCGAGCGTGGGCGATTGCGTGCTTATGCTCGGCGGACAAAAGGGCGGCGAGGACTTTGTAAATTTGTTTTCCCACTTGCCGAGCAACGTCAAAGCGGTCACGGCGCAAGGCGAAAATGCAGATGTTATATATCGGGCGGCAAAAACTTGCGGCTTTAACGACGTGCGAGTTTGCGACAGCCTCGAAAGCGCAATATCCGAAGTGTTCGAGACGGCAAAGGAACTCAAATGCGAGAGCATACTTTTCTCGCCCGCGAGCAAGAGTTTCGATTTGTACGAAAACTTTGAAGAACGAGCGGAAAAATTCGATTCGCAGATAGCGAATTATCTCTCGAAAAGATGAATCGTGCAAACGCTTCTTATACGCGCTCGCACACATCGAGCGCAAGCGTATATTCGAGCGCGAGCGTACATACAAGCGCAAGCGCATATGAGAGCGACGCTGCGCGCGCGAACAAGCGTACAAGCACAAGTTCCTGCGAGCGCATTAATTGTGCGAGCGCGCACAACGCAGATACGCGTAGCGTGCGCAAAGAGAGTGCGTACGCAGAGCGAGGGTACGCGGACGAGCGAGCGCGCGTTTTGCGCACGCCTCGCTCAAGAGAGAAACGCGCATACGGCAGACTCGGCAAGGCGGAACGTGTGCCGTCGCTTTCCTTTGTCGGAAACGGCAGAGGGGATTACGTTCTTTCGATAGTTGCGATATTGCTCAGCCTTTTGGGGCTTTTGTTCATATATTCCGCTTCTTGCTACTCGGCAAAAGTGCAGACGGGCGACGCTTTCCGTTACGTCAAAACGCAAGCGGTCGCGCTGCTTATCGGAGTGTTTTCGAGCGCGCTTTTGTCAAACGTCAAATCCTCGACTCTCAAAAAAGTTTCGCCGCTTTTGTATCTCGTCGGACTTGCGCTTCTCGGTATGGTTTTTCTTCCGGTGTTGGGCGTGGAAAGTTACGGCGCGAAACGGTGGCTCAATCTCGGTTTTTTCACCATACAACCCAGCGAATACGCCAAGTTTTTTATGGTTATGGCGATTGCGAGATTTGCGAGCGAAGCGGATATGAAAAAGTTTTTCAACGTGTTGTTCGTAATGTTTTTGGGCGGCGCGGTGTGCGTGCTTATTATGCTCGAACCCAATATGTCCATAACTATGTGCGCGGTGGCGGTGGTGTTCGCAATGTTGTTCGCAAGCGGCGCGAGGATAAAACATCTTGCGCTTTTAATCGTGCCCGTCGTACTCGGCGCGGTCGCGCTGATACTTGTCGAGCCCTATCGTATGCAACGGCTTTTGGCGTTTCTCGACCCGTGGCAATCGCCGCTTGAGGAAGGCTATCAACTCATTCAATCCTACTACGCGCTCGGAAGCGGCGGACTTTTCGGCGTAGGACTGTTTCAATCGAGGCAAAAGTATCTGTTTTTGCCTTTTGCGGAAAGCGATTTCATCTTGTCGATAGTGGGCGAGGAAACGGGCATATTCGGCATAGCGGCGATTATGATTTTGTTTTTCGTATTCGCAAAGCGAGGGTTGAAAATCGCAAGAGAGGCGTCAAACAGATATTCTTGCTATCTCGCGCTCGGCATAACTGCGGTTACGAGCATACAGGCAATGCTCAATATGGCGGTGGTATGCGGCGCGATACCGCCGACGGGACTTCCGTTGCCGTTTATGAGCGCGGGGGGCAGTTCGCTCGTGGCGTACTTGTGCGCGGTGGGCGTATTGCAGAGTATCGCAAGAAATTCCGCGCCCTATCTTCAACCGACTTCGTTTGCGCAACTATAACACGACCAAACGTCAAAATGCGAGGAATTATGTCAAATCAACACTTAAAAATTATCGGCGGCAATCAACTTTTCGGCGCGTACGAGGTGCGCGCGGCAAAAAACGCGGTTTTGCCCATACTCGCCGCGGGACTCTTGACCAAAGAGGACTTAATCGTCGAAAATTGTCCCTACATAACCGACGTCGAAGCGATGACAAAAATGCTCGCCGCTTCGGGCGCGGACGTCGCGCGCGACGGCAGGCGCATAATCGTGCGAGGGCAAGCGCGCACGTCGCGCGTGAACGACGAACTTTGCAAGGATATGCGCTCGTCTATGTTTATGCTCGGCGCGCTGTTGGCAACGGTGGGCGAGGTGGAAACTTCGCTTCCCGGTGGTTGCGACATAGGAAGCAGACCCCTCGACATTCACCTTGACGGACTCGAAAAAATGGGCGCGGAAATAACCGTAGACCAAAGCGGTATAAAGTGCAAGGCGGCAAAACTTATCGGCGCGAAAATTCTTATGAAATATCCGTCCGTCGGCGCAACCGAAAATCTGCTTATGTGCGCGGCTTTGGCAAAAGGAAGAACCACGCTCGTGAATTGCGCCAGAGAACCCGAAATCGTGTCGCTCGTCGAGTGCTTGCGCGCAATGGGCGCGCGAATACGCGGCGAGGGTACGTCGGTTATAGAGATAGAGGGAGTAAAGGAATTGGCGGGCGCGAGGTTTACGCCCGTCGGCGACAGAATCGTTGCGGGAACTTTGCTTTGCGCGACGGCGGTATGCGGCGGCGACGTTCAAATATACGGCGCAAACAAAAAGCATTTGGGGGCGGTGATACACGCGCTTCAAAACAAGAACTGCAAAATCGAAGGCGACGAAAACTATCTTCGCGTTCGCTCTGACGGGCGTATGCATGCGGTGCGCGTATCGACCGCGCCTTATCCGCTTTTCCCCACGGATATGCAACCCCAACTTCTGAGTGCGGCTTGTTTTTCGGACGGCGTGAGCGTAATCGACGAAACCGTGTTTGAAAACCGCTTCGCCCACGCGCGTGAACTTGCAAAACTCGGCGCGAGAATAAAGATAACCGACAACACCGCGATTGTCGAGGGCTGCTGCAAATCCGATTCGCCGTATATGATAAGCGGCGGACAGATGACGGCGAGCGACTTGCGAGGGGGCGCGGCACTCTGCATCGCGGCACTCAAAATATCGGGTGAAAGCCGTGTGTACGGACTCGAATACATAGACAGAGGCTACGAGAATATCGAAGATATGTTCTGCTCGCTCGGCGGTTACGTTCTGCGCACGAAAGACAGATAAACGCGCCTATTTTTTACGATAAAACGCCTTTATAGACAAAAAACAGGCGAATTCTGCAAATTTTTGATAAAAATTCGTTGACACGATAAGTATTTTCAATATAATAATATTATAAATAATACGCGCGATAGCGTGTTTTTTAGGAAAAGAGGAAGAATATGGGTTCGATTTTCACAAAAGACATAGCCGTTTTGGACGTCAACTCTCGCCTTGTGAGCGCAATCGTAGGCTCGAAGAGGGCGCAGAGCGTTTTCGGCATTAAGTCTGTTGTCGAAAAACAACATCAAGGCTATGAAAACGGCGAGTGGTTCGACGGCAAGGAAACCGTGCAAATCGCAAAAGAGGTTCTTCTGGAAGCGATGAAGAGTGCGGACTCTCGCACCAAACGTCTTTTTATCGGCGTACCTGCCGAATTCGTCACCGTAGTCACAAAGGAAGTTTCCGTGAGACTGGACAGACAGCGTAGAGTCATCGACGACGACATTTCCTATCTTCTCAAAAAAGGCGACGATTTCGACCAAAGCAAATATTTGACCATCAACACGTCGGCAATTTATTTTGCCATCGACGGACAAGACAAAATATACAGCGACGTAAGGGATATGGACGCTCAACAAGTTGAGGCTTGCGTGAGTTATATGCTTTGCGAAAGAGCGTTCGTCGAGATGTTCGATACCGTTGCAAACGAACTCGGATTCACCGACGTCAGATACGTCGCGACCTGCTGGGCAGAGTGTATGGCTATGCTTGAAAAGGAACAGCGCGACAACGTGTATATGCTCATCGACATCGGATATTTGTCCTCGTCCGTAAGCATTGCAAAGGGCGACGGAATCCTCGATATGAAGTCGTTTTCTATGGGCGGCGCACACATTTGCGCGGATATATTCGAGGCTTTGGACGTGCCTTTCGATATGGCGGAAGAAGCAAAACGCCTCGTCGATCTCAATCTCAATTACAGCGACGAAGCGGTGCTTGTCAGCGACGGCGAAAATGCGGTATACGCGCAAGACGCCTGCGAGATTGCAAAGAACAGGCTCGACGTGTTTGCCGACGTCATCGGCGACATTCTCAAAAGCGTCGAGGAAGACGCACCGTCGTATATGCCCGTATATCTCACGGGCGAGGGCGTTGCCTCTATGCGCGGCGCAAAGAAGTATCTGAGCGAACAACTCGGAAAAAACATTGAAATCATCACTCCGAAACTTCCCGGATTCGTCAAACCCGACGACTGCTCCAAAGCGTCGCTTCTGGTTATGGCGGACAATCTGTCGAAGTTCGACTTCGGAGCGTTTATAAAAAAGTTATTCAACGGAGGTAAAAAATGATAGATTTTGAAAAATTCGGTTGGACGCCGAACGACGAAACTTCCCAAGAGGAAGAAGAAACCGTGCAAGAAACCGTGCAAGAGGAGGCTCAACAACAGCCTGTAGAGGAAATTGAACCCGAGCAAACTCACGAACAGTTCCAACCCGTTTCTCAAAAGAAACCCGGCAAGGCGAACATCGTCGTAGTCGGCGTGGGCGGTGGCGGAAACAACGCCGTCAACAATATGATTAGAGCAGGCATCAAGAGCGCAAGTTTCGTTGTTATGAACACGGATATGCAAGCACTCAATATGTCCCTCGTTCCTCCGCATTGCAAAATTCAACTCGGCGCTAATATGACGGGCGGTTTGGGCGCAGGCTCCGACCCCGAAATCGGCAGAAAAGCCGCCGAGGAATCTCGCGAGCGTATCAAAGCCGCTCTCAAAGACATCGACCTTTTGTTTATCACCGCAGGTATGGGCGGTGGCACGGGTACGGGTGCGGCCCCCGTCATCGCAGAGATTGCAAAATCTATGAACATTCTCACCGTCGCGGTTGTAACCAAGCCGTTCAACTTCGAGGGTGCGCAACGTATGAAAAACGCCGAAGAAGGCATCAAAAACCTCAAAAACTTCGTCGATACGCTTTTGGTTATCCCCAACCAGAAACTCATCGAAGTGCTTGACAAGAACATTTCCTTCAAACGTGCGTTCGAAATCGCGGACGACGTGCTTCGTCAAGGCGTTCAGGGCGTAAGCGACGTCATCGCAAATCCCGAACTTATCAACCTCGACTTTGCCGACGTTCGCACGATTCTTTCCAACAAAGGTCTTGCCCATATGGGTATCGGCTACGGCAAGGGTGAAAAGAGAGTCATCGAAGCAGTGCGCGGAGCAGTGTTCAGTCCGCTTCTCGAAACGGACATCGAGGGCGCAACGGGCATCATCGTCAACATCACCGGCGGCGACGATATGCTTTTGGGCGAAGTCACCGAAGCGTGCGACATCGTAAAACAAGTCGTTGACCCCAGCGCAAACATCATTCTCGGCACGGCGTTCGTTCCCGACAAAAAGGACATCGAAATCACGATTATCGCAACCGGATTCGTGGACAGAAACCTTGCGCCTGCAAGAAGCAGCGCACCGCAACCGCCCAAATCCTTTGCAACCGCGCTTTCGCAAGCGGCTTCCAACGTTGAAGAAGACGAAAAGGAAGAAGAACAACAAGCGGAAGTAGAACAACCCGTGTTCAATCAAAACATCTTTGCAAACAGACCCACTTTCGGACAAATGCAACGACCGGTTGCACCCGCAGAGCCCGTTCAACCCGTAGTTCAACCCGTAGTTCAACCGCAAGTCGCGCCGACTCCGCAGCCAGCAGTGCAAGAAAACGAAGTTCAATCTTCGAGAATCGACGTCACCAAAAAGCAAGTTCCCGCATTCCTTCGCAGATTGAAAAGGGACAGAGACTGATTGAGACGAGAGACGTAGATTTGCACAAAACGGCAATCTAAACGCTTAAAATCCAAAATATTATTTAGAGTATCCACAAAATCCTCGCAAATTTTTGCGAGGATTTTTGCTTTTTCACCGACACGGAAAGAAAGAATTTTCATTTGATTTACGCTATCTTGTTTTCGTGAACGTATACATAGAACTAGTCGTTTTCAACAATCTCGCAGTGGATTTGTGCATATCTCTCACAACGCTTGCAATAAGAAGAAAGAGAGTGAGCAAAATTCGTCTTATACTGACGGCTATAACCGGCGCGGCGGTGGCGACTGTGTTTGCGATTGCGCCGAAATGGGGACAAATTCTCGTCAAAGTTTTGCTTGCGCCGCTGATGTGCGCGTTGCTTTCAAAATGCGAAGGCGACAAAGCAAAAGAGAAGATATGCGACTATCTCAAAACGCTTACGTGCTTCTGCCTTGTAACGTACTTTGTCGGCGGTATAGTATACGGCTTGTCTTATGCGTTTAACGTCGATATAAAGTCGTATGCGATTCTCGGTATCGTCGCAACCGCGGCATTCGTATGTCTCGCCGTAGGACTCGTAATCGCCAAAAAGAGAAGCACGCGCGGAAAGGTCGTAAAAGACGTTGAAATAGATATTGACGGCGTTAGTTTCAAACTCAAAGGCTTGTGCGACAGCGGAAATCTGCTCACCGACGATTTGAGCGGCTTGCCCGTCGTAATATTATCAAAATCCGCTTGCGAAAAAATAGGTAAACGCACCATAGAAGGATTTGTCAACGCGCACACCGTAAACGGCGATAAGTGTATGCCCGTCGTGCGCTTCGATACGGTAAAGGTTGGCGAAAAAGCGCAAAACGCACTCGGCGCGCTCTGCGAACAAAACTTCGGGGACTACGACATAATATTGCAAAATTCGATGTTCTAATCGGATATTTAGCAATATTCGACATAGTGGAAAAGAGCGTTAGACAAAAAATATCGGTTCTGCTCATAAAAACGTAAATAACGGAGAAAATATATGAAAGGCAAAATCAAAGCGTTGTTTCAAAAGTTGCTCGAAAAACTCGGGCTGAAAGAGAAATCGTTTGTCAATTACATATCGCAAGGCAATTCGTTGCCGTCCCCGCTCACGCCCGACGAGGAAGCGGAAACAGTAAAAAAGTTCCTTGCGGGCGACGAGGAAGCGAGATTGTCGCTCATAGAGCATAATTTGCGCCTTGTCGTGTACATTGCCAAGCGTTTCGACAACACGGGCGTGGATATGGACGACCTCGTTTCCATCGGCACGATAGGGCTTATCAAGGCGGTGGGAAGTTACAATCCCGACAAGAACATAAAACTTGCCACGTTCGCTTCTCGGTGCATAGAAAACGAAATCCTTATGCACCTCAGAAAGACCGGCAAGCAACGCGCCGAAGTGTCGCTCGACGAGCCGCTGAACGTGGACTGGGAAGGGAATATGCTTCTTCTTTGCGACATAATCGGCACGGACCCCGACGCCGTATACGACAAAGTCGAGGCGTGCGACGAAAAGAAGATATTGAAGGACACTTTCGACAAGTTGCCCGACCGCGAAAAGCAGATTCTCGAACTTCGCTTCGGACTTTACGGCAAGGACGAAATGACCCAAAAAGAAATTGCCGATATGATGGGAATATCGCAGTCTTATATATCTCGACTCGAAAAGAAAATCGTCGACAACTTGAAGCGCGATATGCAAAAACTCGGCTGAAATCGTCTAAACTCGGATGAAATCCGCCTAAACTCGGCTAAACTCGCTCGGAATCGGTCGAAATCTGTTAAGAATGTCACAAAATCGCATATCTAACGCACTGAATTTATTTTGCCCGTACAGGTACATACTCAAAGGAGGCTTGTATGGGCAAAGTACAAATATGCGGAATCGATACCGCAACGCTACCCAAGATAAGCGCAAAAGAATGTGACGAATTGCTTTTGAAAATCAAGCGCGGCGACGGTGAAGCGCGCGATTTGTTTTTGCGTGCGAATATGCGACTCGTTTTGTCCTGCGTCGGAAGATTTTCAAAGTCGTCGGAAAGCGCGGACGATTTGTTTCAGGTAGGAATGGTGGGGCTTTTGAAGGCTCTCGACAATTTCGACGTAAATCTCGATGTCAGGTTTTCAACATATGCCGTGCCTATGATAATAGGCGAGATGAGGCGCGCAATACGCGATCGTACGACGATTAAAGTGTCGAGAAGTATGCGCGATACGGCGTACAAGGCATTGAAAGCGAGAGAGGATTTGTCCAAACTCAACGCAAACGACCCGACTATGACGGAAATCGCCGAAGAAATCGGCGTTCCGCTTTGCGAAGTGGCTTGCGCACTCGACGCTGTGAGCGAACCGGTATCCTTTTACGAACCCGTCTACAACGACGCAGAGGAAGGACAGGAACTCATCGACCAACTTGCCGACAAGAAGGAAACGAGCGAAAACTGGACGGAAAAAATCGCTTTGCACGAAGCGTTGAAAAACGTTCCCGAACGTGAGATGGAAGTCGTGCGATTGCGCTATTTCGACGGTAAAACGCAAATCGAGATAAGCAAAATCGTAGGCATATCGCAAGCGCAGGTATCTCGCCTTGAAAAATCCGCGATAAAGCGCATAAAATCGTGTATGAATTGATTTTGCGGCGGCGTTATATAAGCCGTCAAAACTCTTAAAAAATTATCGCGAAAACCAATAAAAAATGCGGCAAAAATCGCCGTGTTTTTTATTAGTTGACGTTGCAAAACCGAATTCTCAATAGCAATGATGTTCGATTGCAATGATTTCGATAACAACAGCGGATAGTAGGATATATTAAGTTTAATTTATCAATATGATATATCCTTGTTTTGCTCGCTGTTTTGGGCGGCGTCTTCCGCCATAGTCATTGCGTAGTTGCCCACGAGTTCCACCAAAACCGCATCCGCGCCGATTTTCATAATTCGATTCCAAGGGATAAATATTGTTTCCGCGCTCGTAATGCTTTTCAAAAGGCTCTTTTTGCCGGGCACGACGATTCCGCATACGTTTCCGCAATTCGTAAAAATAATGTCGCACGCCTTGCCGAGTTCCTTGCCGTCGGCAACGTTTATCACGGTTTTTCTTGATAGTTCCGCAAACGAGTATTGTCTTTGTGCCATACTAAATGATATTCCGCGCCGCCTTTTTTATTCCGACAAAATCCGCTTTGAAACAAAAAAAATGTATAAAATGAGCAAAAAAATGTCCGCACGTTGTGATTGATTGAACAATAAACCCACTAAATATGGTATTTTTTCAAAAATTAAGGTTTACATTTTTTACAATATATTGTATAATATTCGCAATAAAAGTCGAGGTATGTAGACAAATGAAATGTATATATTGCGGTAGTATGGACAGCAAGGTTGTGGATTCGCGCCAAAACGAGGACGGCACTTCCATTCGCCGTCGCAGAGAGTGTGTGGTTTGCGGCAAGCGTTTCACGACTTACGAAACCGTCGAATCGACGCCCGTAATGGTCATCAAAAAAGACGGTTCTCGCCAAGCGTTCGACCTCAATAAAATCAAAATCGGCATTATGAAGGCGTGCGAAAAACGCCCCATTTCGATGTCGTCAATCGACAGACTTGTGGGCGACATTCAGCGCAAGGTGCTCAATTCGCTCGACCAAGAGATTTCTTCCGCCGCGCTCGGCGATATGGTTATGGAAGGCTTAAAGAGCATAGATGAAGTTGCGTACGTCCGCTACGCGTCCGTCCACCGTCAATTCAAGGACATCAACACCTTGCTCGACGAAATCGAAAGCCTTGTCAAACTCAAAGAGGAAATGACCAAGAAAAACGACTGATTTTATAAAAACGACGGCTTCAAAACGAACGATTGCTCAAAAAAAGCGATTAAATTTTAGTTATCGGTTTTTTAGAATTTATGTATGCAGTATAAACGCAAAGCGAAACTCGTTCGCTTTGCGTTTTTTAATGCGCGATTCACATCAAATCGTCTTTGTTGACGGATTTTTTGATTTTTTCGAGGGCTTTTTTCTCGATTCGCGAAACGTACGAGCGTGAAATATTGAATTTTTTTGCAACTTCGCGCTGGGTGAGCGCGCCCGTGTTTTCAAGTCCGTAGCGCAGTTTGATTATCTGATACTCTCTGTCGTCAAGCGCGGATTTGGTGATTTGCGACAGTTTTTCCATCATTATCGAGTTTTCCACGTCCTCGATGACGTTCTGGTCGGATTCGAGCATATCCATAATCACCAGTTCGTTGCCGTCCTTGTCAACGCCTATGGGTTCGTTGAGCGACACGTTCGAACGATGTTTCTTGCTCGTGCGCATGGTCATAAGGATTTCGTTTTCGATACAGCGCGAAGCGTAGGTTGCAAGGGAAGTGCCTTTGTCGCTTTTGAAACTCTCGATTGCTTTCATAAGTCCTATCGAGCCTATGGATATAAGTTCGTCGTTGTCGCCGTAGTTGGCGTATTTCTTTGCGATATGCGCCACGAGGCGCAGATTGTGTTTTACGAGGATTTCCTTTGCTTCCTTGTCGCCGCTTGCGCTTTTTTTGAGGTATTCTTGCTCTTTTTCTTTGGACAACGGCTTTGGAAAAGAACTCTTTTCCGTCATATAGGAAGAAAATATGATAAGATTTTTCAAAAGAGTCAGCAAGTTTTCCAAAGCCATTTAAGCCCTCCGAGTTGTATATTTTATGGCGCAGGCTTGCAAAAATTGACAATTATCGACAAAGCGTAAAAAACATTTTGTCAAAACGAACCCGAAGTGTTGACAAGGCGGCGTTTTGGCATTATAATCCAACAGGTCGCGGGGGTGCAAAACTTTTCGCGACGGAAAAAACGAGGCGTAAAATAATATATTATTTTATACGTTCGTTTGAAAAATACGAAATTCAGAGGTTGAAATGAGAAAATACGATATTTGTATCGTCGGTGCAGGCCCTGCGGGAATCTTTACCGCAATCGAACTTTTGCGCAACGGAAGCAAGAAAAAAATGTGCATAATCGAAAAAGGACAACCTGTCGAAAAGCGCGTATGTCCCAAGACGTTCGGCGGCGAGTGCCGCAACTGCAAGCCCTATTGCCATATAACAACGGGCTTTTCGGGCGCAGGCGCGTTTTCGGACGGCAAACTTTCTCTTTCATACGAAGTCGGCGGCGAACTTCCGCAACTCATCGGTGCGGATAAGGCGCAGGAACTCATCGATTACACAGACAAAATATATCTCGAATTTGGTGCGGACGAGCATATCGAAGGTCTCGGAAACGTGGAAAAAGTCAAAGAAATCCGCAAAAAAGCAATTCAGGCAGGATTGAAACTGGTCGATTGCCCCATTCGCCATCTCGGCACGGAAAAAGCGCACGATTTGTACCTTGCAATCGAAAACTATTTGAGAGATAACGGTGTTGACCTCATTTTCGCAAGACAATGCGCCAACATCATTCTCGAAGGCGACGAGTGCAAAGGCGTGTATATCGAGGATAGCAAGGGCGGCAACAAAGAGGAAATCTTTGCGGACAAAACCATTATCGCAACGGGCAGACGCGGCGCGGACTGGCTTGAAAAGATGTGCGCCGAACATAACATCGCGCACGCACCGGGCGTCGTCGACATCGGCGTGAGAGTCGAAGTGCGCAACGAGATTATGGAAGAAGTCAATGATGTGCTTTACGAGTCCAAACTCATCGGTTATCCCGAACCGTTCAAGAACAAAGTGCGTATCTTCTGCCAAAACCCCGGCGGATTCGTGTCGCAAGAGAATTACGACAACGATTTGGCAGTCGTCAACGGTCACAGTTACAAGGAAAAGAAAAGCGACAACACGAACCTTGCGATTCTTTGCTCGCATTCTTTCACAGAGCCGTTCAAAGAGCCTATCGCATACGCACAGCGCGTCGGCGAACTCACGAATATGCTCGGCGCAGGCAAGATTATGGTGCAACGCTACGGCGATATTTTGAGCGGAAAGCGTACTTGGCAAAGAGAACTCGGCTTCTCGAACGTTCGTCCCACGCTCAAAGACGCGGTTGCGGGCGACATCACCGCGGGTATGCCGTACAGAGCAATGCTCAACATCATCAACTTCATTCAAGCGGTCGATAAGGTCGTCCCCGGTTTTGCAGGGTATGAAACGTTGCTTTATAGCCCCGAACTTAAATTTTACAGCAACAAGATCAAAATGGACGACAAACTCAACACTTCGATTCACGGCTTGCATTGTCTCGGCGACAGTAGCGGTTGGACGAGAGGTCTTATGATGGCTTCGGTTATGGGCGTATATATGGCTCGCAATATTCTCGAATCCGAAAAATAATTTATGACAATTTAATATAAATCTTTTTATAAGAGAAGGTAAATTGCGCGCTATGTGTTTTTAAGTTCTTGTGTAAAAGGGTTGGCAGTGAAGCGAACGTCGATTGGCGTTCGCTTTTCTTTTACATAAATTTACAAGCAAACGAATTTTCATTTTGCGCAACATAGAAGTATGCAGATTGAAGACAAACAAAAGTATATCAAAACACAAAGAAGGGTGTTCTTGACAATAACGCTGATTTTGCTTTTTTGCGCTTTTTGTGCATTGATTTGTAATATAAGTGTTCTAAAAAATATCGAAATTAAGAATACATTTACCGAAAATCAAGCGGTTTTGTGCGACAATTCGTTATTCAACAAAATGCAGACCTGCGGTCGGGTCGACAAGAATTACGTCAGAATAGGCGGCAAGCCGATTGGCATAAGTATCCGAGCGCAAGGTCTTATAGTTGCGGCAAAAGGATGTGTAGCAACAAAAAACGGCGATGTATATCCGCTTGAAAAATCGCAAATAAATAGGGGCGACGTGCTTCTTTCCCTCAACGGCGAAAAGGTGGATTCGCTCTACAAACTCAAAAAGACGTTATCCGAACTTACGAATCCGAGAATCACTTTTGAGTATTTGCACGACAACGTAATCAAAAAAGATGCAGCCGTTCTGGCAAAGGACAAAGCGGACGAAAAGTATAAACTCGGTCTTGCGCTCAAAGAGGACGTAGGGGGCGTCGGAACGCTGACTTTCGTCACGCAAGACGGCAAGTTTGCCGCACTCGGACATAAAATCGCAGACGCTGACACGGGACTTGAAGAAAAGGAACTCAACGAAGGCAAGATATACAACGCAACCGTAAGCGGCGTAGAAAAAGGGGAAAGAGGTAAAGCGGGCGGCTTGATTGCCGACGTAAACAGACTTTCAATGACTATAGGCGAGATTTGCGACAACACAGAAATAGGATTGTACGGCAAATACACCGCGACTCCCGACGGCGATTTGTATAGAATTGCCGCAAAAGGCGAAGCAAGAGTGGGAAAAGCGCAAGTCTTGACTACTATTGACGGTTCGTCACCCAAGTTCTATGACGTGGAAATAGTCAAAGTCGTGTCGCAAAGCGAAGCGGCTGAAAAGGGTATGGTCGTAAAGGTGAGCGACAAAGAACTTATCGCCAAAACGGGCGGAATCGTGCAGGGAATGAGCGGAAGTCCAATCGTTCAAGACGGCATTTTGATAGGCGCTATAACCCACGTTTTCGTGCAAGACCCGACGAGAGGGTACGCCGTTCATTCGAGATTTATGTTTGAAAAAGCGCAAAGTATAGAGTGTTTCGGCGATTTGCGAATCGAGGATTTCAAGTTGGTTGCGTAACGTTTAAATCTCGTAAACGGTTATAAATCCGTTGCGTAAAGCCATAATTTATCGTTTTTGCAAAGCGGTTATATATAAAATCTTTGAATAAAGCGACTTGGAAAATAGATTGTATAAAGAAGTTTACCCGTTGCACTTGTGCGACGTATAAATATAGGGCGGATTTATCCGCCCGTCTTACTTTTTCAAACCGTAACGGCTGCCGTCGTTTCGGCTGTTAATCGATTATTTAAGCTGCCGAAATTATTTGTTTCCGATATTCTAACGCACTCTAATGCAAAAACGCGCTGTTAAGTTCGCGTTCTATTTTATCCGTTCGAGAGCGGTGAGAACGAACTGTTTGTTTGTGGGTTTGCCTTTGTTTTCGTCAAGAGTTTCGCCAAATTCCGTATAAAGTACGTCCACTTGTCCGCGCAAAAACGCCGCCGAAATTGCGTTTTGAATGTCTTTTTCCACGCTCGCTTTCGACGCGGCAAATTCCGCCGACAGCGTTTGGTAGCCTTTATACTTCAAAGGCAGTATGTCTTGTCCGTCGAGCGCGTAACAAATGAGTTTTGCAAGCAGTCTGTAACCTTTTAGGTTGGGTTGAAATCCGAGTTTCAAAAGGTATTCTTTGGTTTTGAGTTCGTTTTCTTTCACAAGCGCATATTAGCATTTTTATAGTCGGATTATTTGGCAAATTCCTACCAAACGTCACGCAAAATTGCTTTTTTTGTCATAACGTCATTGATGCTTCATATGCTTTATATATGCGAGGCTCTCTCAGAACGAAGTCGATTATATCCGCTTTGAAAACTTTTGTTTCGGACAATAGAAAAGTTATTATTTGCGCAAGTATTATCTTCGTTTTGGGCATTATCGTCGGCGTAATATCTGCGTTTAGGTCGGTTGGTGAGGACGGATTCGAAAGAGTTGCGCGCGCGGATATGGAATTTGGCGCGGTGAAAGTGTTTTTCATTTCGTTGCTTGCGCTTGTCGGGTGCTACGCCGTATTTTTGATTGCCGGAATCAACGACAAGACGGTGTTTTTGATAGTGTTACCGTTTTTCGCGCTCGGATTTGCGACGGGGTGGTATTCCGTTGCGCTGATAGGCAGATACGAAACGACGGGACTTATCAACTTGCTTTTGATTTATCTGCCGTTTTTCCTCTGTACTTTTTGTTGTTTCGTGCTTTGCGCGACGGTTACGGTTGCGCCCGAGTGCGGCTGTAAAAACGGCGGACTTAAACCGTCGTTTGTCAACACGTTGAAGATTTTTGCATTCAACGTCGCGATTGCGTTCGTGTTGTTCGTCATCGTCGGTTCGATTTTCAAAGTTATCGTCATTACGCTGTATTAGTTTGAAAAACCGTGCTTCTAACGGTATTTTTGAGCGTTTCACACTCAAAATTCCTTTCATTTTGCAAATACGGCGCGTTTTTGTATACTTTTCGACTTTTTATACACGCTAACGAAAAGCGTGAGGTGAAAAATGAAAAACAAAACCTTTAATACACAATCCGAAAAATACGGCGTGCTTAAAAGCGTTTGCGGAATACTGCTTTGCGTTTTGCTTGTGTCCGCTTTCGTTTTGGCGTCGGTATTTGCGATGAATACTTCGGTATGCGATGCCGCAACCGATTTCAAAACCGTCGGTAAATCTGCCTATATGGTGGACTACGCAACGGACACGGTGCTTTACGCACGCAACGAAAACGAAAGACTGCCCATCGCGAGTATGGTGAAAATTATGACTTCGCTTTTGACCCTCGAAGCAGTCGAAAGAGGGGATATATCCCTTGACGACGACGTGGAAATAAGTCAAAACTCGGCAAGTATGGGCGGCTCGCAAGTGTTTTTGGACGCAGGTACGACGCATAAGGCGGGCGAACTGCTCAAAACCGTCATCGTCGCTTCGGCAAACGACTCGTGCGTTGCGCTCGCCGAACATATATCGGGCAGCGTCGAAAACTTCGTGGCGAAAATGAACGCGAGGGCAAAAGAACTCGGTATGAACGCCACTTCTTTCAAAAACTGTACGGGTTTGCCTGCCGCAGAGAGTTTTTCGAGCGCGAAGGACGTTTCGGTTATGTTCCGTCAACTCGTCAAGCATAAAGAGTATTTCGAGTACGCAAAGATTTGGCTCGAAGATTACAAGCACCCCGACGGCAGAACCACGACAATAACCAACACCAACAAACTCGTGCGCTTCTATCAAGGTTGCGACGGCGGTAAAACGGGATTCACGAGCGAGGCTAAATTCTGCCTTTGCGCAACGGCTAAAAAGAACGATATGCGCGTGGTGGCGGTCGTTATCGGCGCGGAAAGTTCAAAAATAAGAAACGCCGCGATAAGTTCGATGTTCGACTATGCTTTTTCAAACTTCGCAAACGAGATTATGCTCAAATCTAGTGAAAATCTCGACGTAAGGCTTGCCGTTTCGGGCGGCAAGAGCAAGGATGTTGCGCTCGGTGTGGAACGCGACTTGGCAAGATTCGTAGCGCGCGACGACAAAGCGAAGTATGAAGTCAAATTCGATTTGCCTTCGTCCGTCAAAGCACCCGTAAAGAGGGGCGATAAAGTCGGCGAAGCGTATCTTATTAAAGACGGCGTGGTTATCGACAGAGTGGGCGTAGTCGCAAACGAGGACGTGGCAAGACTCAACCTGTTCGACGCAATCGGCGAAATCGCAAAAAACTGGTCAACCGCAAAATAAACGATTTGCAGAGCGTCGAGAAAGAATTAATCGAAATCAGATTTAGTTACAAGAACGATTAGAAAATCTAAATGATATTCGATTTGACAAATATAAAATACCGCGAAAACCGCTTGTTTTAAGCGGTTTTCGACGTGTATGGCGCATTATTTCGATTTGTTTTGACTTTTTTGCGTGCGCGTGTTAATATCTATACGTTATTTATCTTATAAAAGGATTTCGTATGCAAGAGGAAGATTTGCAATCCGAATCCGTCGAAAACGAATCCGTTTCCGAATCCCAAAGCAATTCGGAAGCGGCGGCAAACGAGCAGAGCGTTTCGACGAATCAAAACCCCGCAAACGCGGAGATAATCGAGCCCGAGGCAATCGAGGGCGATTTTGTCGTTGCAAAACCCGAAATAGTCTACCATTTGAGCGACTTTGACGGACCTATTCCTTTGCTTTACGAACTTATAAAGAGTGCGAAAATCGCAATCGAGGACATATTTATATCCGAAGTTACGAGCCAGTATGTCGAAATAATCCGCAATACGCCGAAAGAGGAACTCGACTTCGACTATGCGGGCGAGTTTATCACGATGGCGGCAGAACTCGTGTATCTCAAATCCATTCGCACGCTGCCAAAAGACGACGAGGAAATCACCGAGGACGACCCCGAATACGAGCGTCAACTGCTCATCAACAAAATCAAGGAATACGCCTTGCTCGTCGAACAAAGCGAGAAGTTGCGCGAAATCGAAACAATCAACCGTTTCTATCGCGCGCCCGTGTTTACGGACAAGGATTATAGAGTCGCGCTCGTCAATTTTTCGCTTCCCAAACTCGTCGAAGCCTTTGCGAGAGTGCTTGCAAATGCCGCCATACACGAGCAAGAGATTATTCCGAAAAAGGTCGTCAAGGACAGGTTTTCAGTGCACGAGCAAATGGAAAACATACGCCTAATGATAAGCGTGCGCAAGCAGATGAAGTTTACGGATTTGTTCGAGCCGGATTACGACAAGAGCGACATCGTGACGACTTTCCTTGCGGTGCTGGAACTTCTCAAATACGGCAGACTTCGCGCCGAGCAAGAGGAAGTTTTCGGAGAAATAACGATATTTGCGGTAGAAGGTACGGAAGACGTGCCGATTGACTTCGAGGAGGGTGACGATGGAAAATATTGAAAACGTTGTCGAGGCTATTATTTTTGCAAGCGGTTCGGCGATACAAAAGAGCGACATTTGCGAAAAAGTGCCTGAACTCACCACGCAAAAACTCAATTCTATCATCAAATCTTTGCAAAAACGATACGCCGACAATTCGGGTATCGTGCTTTTGGAATTTAACGGAAAGGTTCAGTTTTCCTCGAATCCGAAGTACGGCGACACCGTTGCGGACGTGTTGACACCGTTGCGTGAAAAGGAACTGACCAAAACGCTTCTCGAAGTGCTTGCCACAATCGCGTACAAACAGCCGATAACTCGTCTTGAAATCGACGAAATGAGAAGCAACAAGAACTCGGAATACGCTCTCACCGGACTTTTGAAAGCGGGGCTTATCGAGGCGGTCGGAAGAAAGGAAACTGTCGGTCGTCCGCTTCTTTACGGCACTACGGACGAGTTTTTGAAGAAATTCCAAATCGAAAACATAGACGAATTGCCCGACTACGACGAAGTGCTTGAAAAACTTATGCTTATCAATGCGCCTTCGCAAGAAACGCTTTTCCACAACCGCACCATTATGGACGAAGACGAAGTGGACAACGAAACTCTTTCGCTTGCGGCGGCTGCCGACGTTGACGAGGAAGAGGAAGATATCCCCGAATTTTTGGAAGGCGAACAATTCGAAGTGTTCGATTGATAAAATTTTTTCTGCAATCAAATCGCAAAACATAGAAAATTATTTTCTTTTAAAACGGCTTGTTTAACGAAAATAAGCCGTTTTTTACATTCGCTTATAATAATTTTTAACTGTTTAACAACTATCCGGTTTTTATGTGTTTTTTAACTTTTTAACGGTTGTTTCAATAACTTTTTTCGTCGATTTTTTTAAGTGTTTTTCTATCGCTTTTCGTAGTACATAAAAAGAAGAATAATACTCAAAATAGATTTATGGCGATTGCTGTTGTACTGATTTGCGCGCAAGCGTTGCTCATCGCGCTCATATTTCCCGTAAAACTTTCTTGCACGATGCATTTTTCGCTTGCAAGCGAGGCGTTGAACGTGCAATTCAAATTTGCCGGCATATCGATTGCGAGAATCAAGGTTAGCGTGCGAGAAGGTCTTAAAGTGCAAATAAACGGCAAAACGCTCAAAAATCTCGACAACGGCGTAAGCGTAAACCAAATGGGCAAAATCGCGCGTTTCTTGTTTGAAAACGAGATTGTCGATATAAACGGCTTGATTGCCTACGTCGGTGCAAACGACGCAAAAAACGGCGCGATACTGTGCGCGCTCGTGCAAATGTTGCCGATTTTTGCAAAAACGGTGATTCAAGACGAAAGAAAGGACAGATTCGACGCAGAGTGCGGAATAAGAATAAGGATAAACGCCGTTCAAGTTATAAAAGCGATTGCAATCGGCAAGGGAAGGTAATATGCAAAGTTTTGAAGAAATATTGCGAGAAACGATAGAAAGTTTGAAAAAGTCGGCAGAATTTAACGATATTGTCGGAAAGCCAATCGTAAACGGAGACGGCACGCTCGTTTTGCCCGTGAGTAAAATCAGCGTGGGTTTCGTCGCGGGCGGCGCGGATTACGAGAACGAAAAGAAAGTGAAATCACCCGTCGGCGTAAGCGGCGGTGGGGTGAGTGTAACCCCGATAGGTTTTCTCGTTTGCGGCGCGCAAAAAAAATTCGTGAGGGTAGACGGCGAAGAAAACAAGTGGCTCGAACTTCTCAAAAGCGTTGCCAACGTTATGAAAAAGGATTGAAAAGAGGGAAGAATATGGACGATTTTTCAAAAAAAGCGGTCGTTATGGCGATTGCGATAGTGTGTTTGACGATTGCAATAATTTCTTCGTTTTCGATAGGTAACGTCGTTTATCCTATCAAAAGTATTCTAAAAAACGACAAAAACGAGAATTATATTAGCAAAAATCTCGATGAAAACACGAAAAATGCAATCAACGATGAAATCTTACAAACGGTGAAAAGAGGCGCGAGCGGCGCGGTGTGTATCGAGGCGTCGTCAAGGCGCGTTCTGTACGCCGACGGAAAAGACGAAGTGTGCTACCCTGCAAGTACGACGAAAGTTTTGACGGCGTTGATTACACTCGAACGTTTGCCGCTCGACAAAATCGTAACCGTGCCCGAAATCGCAGAAGGCGTAGAAGGTTCGTCCATATATCTGAAAGCGGGCGATACTATAACCGTTGAAGATTTGCTTTTCGGTCTTATGCTCAGAAGCGGAAACGACGCCGCGGTTACTATTGCAACTGAAGTTGCGGGCGGTATCGACGAGTTTGCTTCTCTTATGAACGGAAAAGCGAAAATGCTCGGCGCACGCAATTCTCATTTTGTAAATCCGCACGGACTTCACGACGAAAACCACTATACCACTGCGTATGATTTGGCACTTATTTGTGCGACGGCATACGAAAATCACGATTTCGTGCGTATCGTCGGCACTAAACAGAGAAAAATCGAAGTGAGCGGCGAGGCGAGATATATTGCGAACAAAAACAAACTCTTGAAACTTTTTGAGGGCGCAAACGGCGTGAAAACCGGCTTCACAAAGAAGAGCGGCAGATGTCTCGCGGGCGGCGCAAAAAGAGGGGATATGCAACTTATAACCGTTGTGTTGAATCACGGCGATATGTGGAACGACACGGTTAGAATGTTGAATTTCGGCTTTGACAATTACGAAATGATACCGCTTGACAACGCGCTTTTGACAAGCGGAAACAACGTTGTTAAAGTCAAAGTCAATCAAACCGTCACGCCGAACTGGCAAGACGTCAAATATCCTCTCAAAAAGGACGGAAGCGAAAAACTCGTCGTGGAATTCGTTTAAGCGAAACCGAATTAAAACGATAGATTCGACTAACGAAAAACCGATTGAAAGCAATTATAAAACGTCGAATATCGATGTAAAAACGACGTGAAATCTGCGTAAAACCGATGTGAAATGTGGCAAAAATCGGCGTAAATGCACCAAAATCGAAATAAAAACAGAAATATAGCGTTTTTTGAAAAGGCAGACCGCCTTTTCTTTTTTTAATGTGCTTTTAAGGATTTTGCGCATTTGCTTGCCCTTTTAATATTTTTTTTGTATAATTTGCTTAATTTATGTGCGCTTGCTTCGTGCGAGCGCGTGAGGACCTATGAGAATCAACAAATATCTTGCAGAATGCGGCGTATGTTCTCGTCGTAAGGCGGACGAACTCGTCAAAGAAGGACGCGTGAGCGTCAACAAAAAAGTCGTCAGAGAAGTCGGCACGGACGTTGACGAAGCCAAAGACGTTGTCTTTGTGGACGGAAAAAAGGTCGTGAGAGTCACACACTACGACTATCTTTTGTTTTACAAACCGAAGAATTGCGTGACCACTCTCAATGAGGACAACGACAACAAGAGCGGCCGCAAAAAGACGGATAAAGAACTTGAAGAAATCAAGAATCGCGCCGAAAAACTTGCTTCAAAAGGCATTGTAGAGGAAATAAAGGAACATTCCAAACCGCGAAAAATCATCACCGATTTTATCGGTGACGACTACAAAAACAAGCGTTTGTATCCCGTCGGCAGACTCGATTACGACAGCGAAGGCTTGCTTCTTTTGACCAACGACGGCGATTTGACGTACAAACTCACGCACCCGTCGAGCGAGATTCCCAAAACATACGTCGTAAAAATCGAAGGCACTATCGAGGAAAGCGACCTCGCCGCGCTCAGAAAGGGAGTCACGGTTGACGGCGTAAAGTACGGCAGAAGCAAGGTTAAAATTACGGGTATCGAAAAGGTTAAGGACACGAAAAAAGCGGTTATCGACCCCAAAGACGTTCTCGCAAGAGAGGCAATAGAGTGCAACGAGGACACGAGCGGCGTGTTTACCCGCCTTGAAGTTATCATTTTCGAGGGCAAAAACAGAGAAATCCGCCGTATGTTCGAGGCGGTCGAAAAGAAAGTCGTATTCTTGAAGCGCGTCGCTATCGGCGAATTGCGCCTCGGCGGTCTTGCAAGAGGGGCGTATCGCCCCTTGAACGAGTCGGAAATTGCATATTTATATGCAATAGCAAACAAAATTCAACAGCCGATAGAAAGGTGAACGTATGAAAATTCTCATTACAAACGATGACGGCTATTTTGCGAAAGGGATAAAAACTCTTGCCAAAACGCTTTCGAAAAATCACGACGTGCGCATAGTCGCCCCTATGTCCGAAAGGTCGGGTTCGAGCCATTCGGTGAGTTTTTTCAGCGGAATCACGTACGAAAATAAGGGAATTATCGATGATATTCCCACATTCGCCGTGAGCGGAACGCCCGGCGATTGCGTGCTTTTCGGCGTGAAATACCTTTTTAAAGACGAGAAAATCGACGCGGTAGTGTCGGGCATAAACACTTGCCTCAATGCGGGAAGCGACATCATTTTTTCAGGCACGTTCGGCGCGGCGCAAGAGGGTACTTTTCAGCGTATACCCTCGCTTGCGGTGTCATTAAGAACGCATGGCGTTCCCGACTACGAGTTTGCGGCGGAATTTGCCGCGAACAATCTCGAAAGACTTTTGTCTTTCGCAACCGAAAACGTCACGATAAATCTGAATATCCCCAGCGTCAAAAAGGAAAGCATTAAGGGCGTGAAAATCGCGCCCGTGGCATATCAACCTTACGACGAAAAGTACGTTAAAAAAGTCGGCGAGGACGGCGTGACGTATTTTTGCGTGGACGGTCACAGAATACCGCACGTCGACGAAGTTGTGGGCGGCGATTGCTATCAACTTGACAACGGTTACATAACCGTAACGCCCGTGCAAATGCTCGCAAACGATTTGCCGACAATCGAAAAATTGAAAGAGGCGAAGTTCGAGTTATGAGAGTTTGCGTAATCGGCGCAGGTGCGGCAGGTATGACGGCTTCCGTTTTTCTCGCAAGAGAGGGGGCGGACGTTATCCTTGTCGAAAAAAACGAGAAATTCGGCAAAAAACTCTATATAACGGGCAAGGGGAGGTGCAATCTCACCAACGATTGCGAACTTGCGGATTTGTTTCAAAACGTCGTCAGAGGCGAGAAATTTTTGCGCTCGTCGCTGTACGGATTCACGCCTCAAAACACGATGTCGTTTTTCGAGGATTTGGGCTTGAAACTCGTCGTGGAAAGGGGAAACAGAGTCTTTCCGTTCTCGCAAAAGTCGAGCGACGTAATAAAAGCGTTGCAAATCGAGATTGACAATCTCGGCGTGGACGTAAAACTCGACAGCGAAGTCAAGTCAATAAAGAAGACCGACGACGGATTTTGCGTCGTAACGGCGTGGGAAAGTATAAAGTGCGACAAAGTCGTCGTGGCAACGGGCGGAATGAGTTATCCTTCGACCGGGTCGACGGGCGACGGATACGCGTTTGCAAAATCTTTCGGACTTAAAATCGTCGAGCCGCGACAGGCTCTTGCGCCTATAATAGTCAAGCAAAACGTGTCGGCTTTGCAGGGAATATCTCTTAAAAATGTCAATCTGTGCGCAAACGACGAAAACGGCAAAGAGATTGCGAGCGAATTTGGCGAAATGTTGTTTACAAACAGAGGATTGTCGGGACCGATTGCGCTTACGATTTCGTCGTATATCAACAGAAAACTAAACGTCGTTTTGTTCCTCGATTTGAAACCCGCTCTTGACGAAAACACACTGGACAGACGAGTTCTGAGGGATTTCGACGAGAGGAAAAATCAAGATATAAAGAACGTTACTCGCGCGCTTTTGCCCGAAAGGCTCAACGCTTACGTTTTGAAATGCGCAGGCATTGCCGAGAGCAAAAAAGTGAACGAAATCACCAAAGAAGAACGCGCAAAACTTGTGAAAACCATAAAGAATTTGCGCTTTGACGTGCAGTCGCTCGCACCGTTTACGGAAGCGATTGTGACGTCGGGCGGCGTGGATTTGAAATGCCTCAAACCCACTTGCGAAAGCAAGGACGTCGAGGGATTGTACTTTGTCGGCGAAACTATCGATGTTGACGCGTTGACGGGCGGTTTCAATCTACAACTTGCGTTTGCGACGGCGGTATGCGCTGCAAGAGATATAATCAAAAAAGCCGCTCAATCTGCGGAAAGGTGAATAAATGCGGAATCTAACCGCCTAAAATTGTAATTAAAAAGACTTCAAACTCTGAAAGGTCGGAGGAAATATGATAAATATCGCAATAGACGGACCTGCTGGCGCAGGCAAAAGCACAATAGCAAAAGCGGTGGCAAAAGATCTCGGTATTATTTATCTCGATACCGGCGCGATGTACCGCGCAACCGCTTATCTCGCACTTCAAAAGGGTATCGACCCCAAAGACGAGCAAAAAGTGTCCGAAATGCTCGAAGATCTCAAAATGGACATCGTTTATAAAGACGGCGACCAACGTATAATCGTCAACGGTATCGACGCAACGCCGTATCTTCGCGAACACTATATGTCCAAAGCCGCAAGCGATATTTCCGCGCTTCCGTGCGTAAGATACAAAATGGTCGACTTGCAGCGCGATTTCGCAAGCAAAAACGACGTCGTTTTGGACGGCAGAGATATAGGAACGTTCGTGCTCCCGAACGCAAACTGCAAATTTTTCCTTACCGCTTCCCCCGAAGAAAGAGCGCAACGCAGAATGAAAGACCTCGAAGAAAAGGGCGAAAAAGTTGACTATCAAACGCTTTTAAGCGACATAATTCAACGCGATTACAACGATTCTCATCGCGAGGTTGCGCCGCTCAAACAAGCCGACGACGCAGACTTTGTCGACACCACGCAAATGAGTGTAGAGGATGTCGTAGCGCACGTCAAAGAGGTTGTGCATATCAAGACTAAAAACGCAAATTCGACCGAACAGAATGCCGAAAAACCCTCAACGATAATTCCGTCGAGCGAAATGGACAAAAAGACGCTCGCAAGAATCAAAACGTATTATAAACCCGAAAAAGGGTTTATCTTTTATAGGTTTTTAAGGGTGATTTTGCGTCCGATACAAATGCTGGTGTGGCCCACCAAAGTCATAGGCGCGGAAAACGCGAAAAAAGTGAAAGGCGCGCTCTTTACCTGCAACCATTATTCCAAAATGGATTCGATGATTCCGTACTTCGTGCTTTTCAAAAAGGAAGCGCACGCGCTTGCAAAGTACGAGTTGTTCACAAACCCCGTTGCGGGTTGGTTTTTGCACAAAATGGGCGCGATTCCCGTGCGCAGAGGCGAAGCGGACATAGAGTCGGTCAAGCAAGTCCTCAGAGTGCTTAAAGACGGCAAACAACTGCTCATTTTCCCCGAAGGAACGAGAAATAAAGAGGGCACTCAGCAAATGGCGGAATTTAAGACGGGTACGGCTCGTTTCGCGATAAAAGCGAAAGTCCCCGTAGTGCCGATGATTTATTATCAAAGCCCCAAAGCGTTCAGAAAGAACTGGCTTTACGTGGGCGAACCGTTCTCGCTCGAAGAATTTTACGGCGCGCGCACGATTGACGAAAATCACGCCGCGACCGAAGTTATCAAAGAAAAAATGGACGAAACTCGCCGCCTTTGCAACGAGTACGTCGAAAAAGCAACTAAAGGCAAAAAGAAAAAATAACGGTAAAATCGGCGGTTTAGTCGGTTTGCGAGGTGAAAATTGAAAGTTATCGTCGCAGAGAAAGCGGGATTTTGCAACGGAGTGAAAAAGGCGGTTGATACAGCCGTTTCACTCGTCGAAAAATACGGAAAAATCTACACTTTGGGCGAACTTGTGCACAACGAACTAGTCACCGAATATCTCGGTGAAAAGGGCGCGATTTGCCTTAAAATCGAGGATTGCGACAAACTTAAAAGCGGTGACGTTGCGCTTATACGCGCTCACGGCATAACCAAAGAACTCGAAGCCGACTTGAAAGATAGGGGCGTGATACTGTTCGACGCGACTTGTCCCGTCGTCAAGCGCAATCAAAAACTTGCCGAGGACAGGGCGAAAACGGGCGACGACGTCATAATCGTCGGCGACAAAAATCACGACGAAGTGATAGGTGTTGCCTCTTATGCCGGGAAGAACTGCAAGGTCGTTTCGGACGACGAAACTCTGCCAATCGGTGAAAAATCGACATCGGTTTTGTTCCAAACCACGATTTTGCCCGAAAAATTTGCAAAAATTGGGGAATTAGCAAAGAATTTTCAAAAAAACAACAACAATTTAGTTGGCATTTTCAATACTATTTGTTATACTACAAAAGAGAAACAGGACGAAGCGCGCGCACTCGCCGAAAAGTCGGACGCGGTTTTGGTTCTCGGAAGCCATACGAGCGCAAACACAAGACGTTTGTTCGAGGTGGCGAAAGAGGTTAATCCGCATACGTTTTTCGTAGAAAACGCAAACGACGCTCTGAATCAAATAAAATTTATCAAGGATATTCAATGTGTATCGATTGTCGCAGGGGCTTCGACTCCGCCGTGGTTGATACAGGAGGTAACAAGACTTATGAGTGAAACTCAAAAGAACGCTGTGGAAACAGTAGAAACTGAAGTGAAAAACGAGGCAACACTTCAAGAGCAAACAGTCGCCGAAGAAAAAGAACCCACCACTATGGCAGACCTTTTGAAATCTGCAACTTCCGTCGGCTACACCAATTACAAAGTCGGCAAACGCATCAAAGGCAAAGTCATCAGCGCTGGCGATAGCGGCATCTACGTCGCAATCGGCGGAAAGAAAGACGGTTTCATTGATAAGAGTGAAGCATCTTTGGACGGCAACTACAATCCTGCCGATTTCAAAGAGGGCGATGAAATTCAAGCAACTATTCTTGCTGTCAACAAAGAGTACGTGTCTTTGTCCAAAAAGGACGTTGACGCAGTGCGTCTTGAAGAAGCAGAAGCGGAAAAGGCTCTTGCTCAAGGCGAATTCTCTTTGACTATGACGGAAGTCGTCAAGGGCGGTTTGAGAGGAAGACTCGGTCAATACACCATCTTCGTTCCCGCAAGCCAAATCAGAATGGGTTACGTCAGCAACCTCGAAGATTACAAAGGCAAAACGCTTCGCTTGACGCTTATGCCCCCGAAGGAAAAAGAAAATACAGAGGCTGAGGGCGAAGAAACCGCTCAAAGCGAAGATAAACCCCAAAAGAAGTCGAGATATTTGTTCGCTTCTCAACGTATAATTCTCGAAAGAGAAAAGAAAGAAAAAGAGGATCTTTTCTGGAACAACATTCACGTTCACGACATCGTGACCGGCAAAGTTAAGAGATTCACGCAATTCGGCGCATTCGTAAACGTTCGCGGTTTCGATTGCCTCGCTCACATCTCCGAACTTTCTTGGAACAAGATCACCGATCCTTCCACAGTTCTCACAATCGGCGAAAGTTACGACTTCGTAGTCCTCAAAATGGACAGAGAAACAGGCAAAATCTCTCTCGGCTACAAACAACTTCAAAAGAAACCCTACGAAGTTGCGGCAGAGAAGTTCCCCGTCGGTACGGTCATCAAAGGTAAGGTTGAAAGAATCTTCCCCTACGGTGCATTCGTATCCATCGATGACGGCGTAGACGGACTCGTTCACGTTTCTCAAATCTCTCACAACTGGATCAAAGACGCAAACGAAGCGTTGACGGTCGGTCAAGAAGTCGAAGCAAAGATCATCGGATTCGACGACAACCGCATCACTCTTTCTATAAAGGAATTGCTTCCCGCACCCGAAGAAACTCAAGTTCAAGAAGGTCAAGAAGAAGCAACAGACGAAGAAAAAGCGGCAAAGAGATCTTCAAGAGTCAAGAAGTTCGAACAAAAAGTTGCAGACGGCGAAAGCAAACGCGAACGTCGCGGCGCAAAGAAGGAATCTTCCAACGAACCCAAAGAATGGGTTTCCGGTAGTTCTTCCGCAACTCTCGGCGATTTGTTCAAGAACCTCAACCTCAACCTCGCAGACGAGGCAGAGGAAGAAGCACCAGCAAAGAAGACAACTCGCAAAAAGAAAGTTGAAGAACCCGCTGAATAATCCTTGTTTGATAAAAAACAAACCGTTGCTACGGCAACGGTTTATTTTTTTGAAAAAGGCGTGCGCAAGTAGTTTGACAGTCTTTCTATAGTAGTGATATAGTATATATAATATATACTTATAAAAAATAGGTGCATTATGGCAAAGATCATTTTGACAGGCGACAGACCGACGGGGAGATTGCATATCGGACATTACGTCGGCTCCCTGCGCGAAAGAGTAAAACTTCAAAACAGCGGATATTTCGATGAGATTTACATTATGATTGCCGACGCGCAAGCACTCACCGACAACGCCGAACATCCCGAAAAAGTGCGCAACAACATCATTGAAGTTGCTCTCGATTATCTTGCGTGCGGAATCGACCCCGCAAAATCCACGATTTTCGTTCAATCTTCCGTGCCGGAACTTACGGAACTTTCGTTTTACTATATGAATCTCGTCACGCTTTCGAGATTGCAACGCAATCCGACCGTAAAAGCCGAGATAAAAATGCGCGACTTTGAAAAGAGTATTCCTGTAGGATTCTTGACTTATCCTATCAGCCAAGCCGCAGACATCACGGCGTTCGAGGCGACGACCGTTCCCGTCGGCGAAGACCAAGAACCGATGTTGGAGCAGTGCAAAGAAATCGTGCGTAAGTTCAACTCGATTTACGGCGACACACTTGTCGAACCCGAAATTCTTTTGCCGAACAACAAGCAATGTTGCAGACTTCCCGGTATCGACGGAAAAGCAAAGATGAGCAAATCGCTCGGCAACTGCATATACCTTTCGGACACGCCCGACGAGATAAAAACGAAAGTTATGTCGATGTTTACCGACCCCAATCACCTTCGTATCGAGGATAAAGGCAAGGTGGAAGGGAATACCGTGTTCACGTATCTTGACGCATTTGCAACCGACGAGCATTTTGCCGAGTTTTTGCCCGACTACAAGAATCTCGACGAACTCAAAGCGCATTACAGACGCGGCGGTTTGGGCGACGTAAAAATCAAAAGATTCCTAATAAACGTCTTGCAATCCGAACTCAAACCGATTTACGAGAGAAGACTCGAACTTGCAAAGAATCCCGACGCCGTTTACGAAATCCTCAAAAACGGTACGCAAAAGGCGAAAGCAAAAGCGGCAGCAACGCTTGCAAAAGTGCGCCATTCTATGCAAATCGATTATTTCGATTGACAGCAACTTGTTAAAAATACCGCAATAGAATATCAAAAAAACCGCTATTGCGGTTTTTTTGTTTGCAAATTAAACAAATTTATTGCGTTTAGTTTTATTTTTTTGTTACCTTTATATCGCAAAATTCCGTGTTGCGTTTGTCGCCGAATTTGCTTTTTAGTTTTACAAGTTCAATCAGTGCGGAAGTTGCCGATTATTCGTTTTCGGTTTCCTCGAGAGGTTCTTGCGGTGTCTTGGTTTTTGAAAACTCTTTGTTGATAACCGCTTTTGCGATACAGTATATTGCAAGGACGAATGACAACGCGAACATCGCCCGGTTGATTGCCGTTTGCGAGAATATAAGTTCCACCGCGCCGAGAACGAATTTGAGAATCGTCATTACGAATATCGCGACGTCGATACCTCTTTTGTCTACGAAAATGTTGATAATCCAAAGAAATATCACCGCAATCGTCAAAATTCCGATAAAGACAGGGCAGAAGTTTCCGTATCCGTACGGCATATCGCTGAAATACGGATAAAATTCGCTATAATGACCCGTCGCGCCGATATAAGCGGGCACATCGAAGTGTATTTCAACGCCGTTTGGTAAACATTCCAAAACGAGCATTACGATTTCCAAAATGCCGATTGGAATCAAGAAAAGCAAGTGCTTTTTGTTGATTTGTTTCATACCTCACCTTGCTAGCGTTTGTTATTGCAATATTGCGTGCCGCTTGTCAAATTCCGTCGGGAACGGGCGGAAGTTCGGCAGGAAGCGTTTTTTGCATCTCTTTGATTGCGCCGCGTGCGAGTGCGTCGCAACGGTTGTTCAGTTCGTTGTCGGCGTGTCCTTTGACTTTGACGTAGGATACTTCGTGAATTTGCATAAGAGAGAGAAGTTCTTTCCACAAATCGACGTTTTTCACTTCGTCCTTGCTCGAAGTGCGCCAGCCTTTCATAATCCAGCCGTTTATCCAACCTTTGAGGAAAGGCTCGACCGAATACGCGCTGTCGCTGTATATCGTGACGACGCACGGCTCTTTGAGCATTTTCAAACCTTGTATTATTGCGGTGAGTTCCATACGGTTGTTTGTCGTAGACTTTTCCGCGCCGCTCGCTTCTTTTTTGTGACCTTTGTAGAGCATAACGACGCCCCAGCCGCCAACGCCCGGGTTGCCCGAACACGCACCGTCTGTGTAGATTTCAACTTGTTTTTTCATAGTTTCATTGTACACAATTTTGAATTTGTTTGCAAGACAAAGAATTTATTTGGTTCAATTATAGCTTTTGGGATTTGAGATATTTAAATGTGCGTATTTGTCGGTTGTTTTCAAGGCTATGTTTGTCCGTTGTTGTCGGTGCGTTGTTTGACGGCATTGTATTATTTCTGTTTGTCAATGTAAAAGCGATAGAGAAGTGAGTGTAGACAGGTGACGAGAATCACGTTTAAACCTTTTTATTTTTTTATCTTGATTTTTATTTTATGTAAGTGTTAAACTGTTTTTATGAAAAACACTACAAGAATTAAAACAAAAAATCAAAAAACAATAATATTTGCGCTTTTGCTTGTTTTGCTGTTGAGCGTTTGTTGCTTGCTATTTGCAGGCTGTTCGATGTTTGGTTCTAACGATTCGGACGATAACGGTGGCAGTTCCGACGGAAACGGAGGTTCGGGCGGTTCAGGTGGCTCCAGTGGCTCGGGCAATCATCAATCGGTTGAACTTGTGTCAAATAAATTCAAACTCGGATATCGCGGAACAGACACCGACGAAGAAGCAAAAAATAATATATCGGAACTTTCAAAAGCACTTGTTGAAGATTGTGCAACCACATTTGGCGCAGGCAAAGGTTTTGGCGAAAATAAAAACATCTATTATTATGACTCGATAAGATATCAAGCGTATGATGTAGAAAATGATGATTACGAAGATGAAACAGAAAGATGGAGTGCTTGGTTTAATAAAGCAAATCGTTGGAAATGGTCTTTTGCCAATGGATCAAATCCTCTGGGGTGGGGGTGCGCAGATCATAGATGGAAAGAGGTCTATTTTTATACAGTCGACAAACATCATTTGTATGTATCTGGTGAGTATCAAACTTTCTATTCCAACCTCTATTTCGAAGCAATGGAAGTTGTTTTGTATGAAATTTTGCTTGGAAGAACCGATTATCAAAACATGATTGTCATTGACGACGAATTCGATTCTAACGGTTATCCGCAAATTTCCTATCGCGGGCAAAGTGTTGCTATCACCGGAGGAAAACCAAACTTTGACGCAATTTTAAGTGACTTGCAAGCCGAATATTTTGACAAAACAACATATTTCGGGTTCTCTCTTGACGATGCAAAGAAAATCGAGGACTACATAATCAATTATGTTATTGGTTCAAAAGCTCTTTCCGACAAAGACGGAAACGACCAACTGAACAGCAACAGAAACTATCGTGCTTATGTCGAACAACTTGTTGACGGAAAAATCAATTCGAAAACAAAGTATTATTGGTATGCGAGAACGGAATATAAAGACGGAAGTCTTGCAATAAGTTCGACCGAAGATTATTTTCAACTTGCTCCGAAAGCAGAATATCAATCGCTTGTTTTGATGGCAGATGAACAAGACGAGTTTTCTACCTGTTGGATTGCATTCCAAAGCGAAAGAGACCTCAAAATCAATATGTATTATCGCTACTTTGACGGACAAACCGTCAAAACCACCGCACCAAAAACCGTTAATGTTAAGGGCGGGGCATACAATTTGATTTCCAACAATTCAAGTTATATGAATTTTGGCGTTGACAACGGATACTTTGCGATTGGCATTTTTGATAATAATGATGTTGTTGCCGCGCCGACAGCGAGGTTAAACGATTCCGCAGCAAATATATATAATCCGATTTCTTCAAAAAACGGATTCGGTTGCGTGTCGGTGTTTAATGAAAACAATGTAAACTCTTCTTTTATCGAAATCGTGCTTGACGTTGAAAAGAATGCAAACGATCCGATCGGGACAGATTATTCATTTCAAGTCGCAATGTTTAGGTTGACGTTCAAATCTAACATCGATGGCTGATGAATAATTAATAATTGCGGTGAATTTCGACTCAAATCATTGACTAAAAACGAAGTGCTTGCTATAATGATTAAGCATTAAATTTGCATAGGGGAGTGGCTCAATGGTAGAGCAACGGTCTCCAAAACCGTCGGTTGCGTGTTCGAGTCGCGTCTCCCCTGCCAAGAGAAGAAGTCCTGAAAGGACTTCTTTTTTATGTCAGCCGATTCGCGACACGAACACGCAACGCAATCGCGGCGGAACGATATTCCTTGCGTTTGCGGTTGCATCTGACACTACGCGGTGCAAATGAATTTGCTATGCTTCGTTATATTAGCCGCTTTGCGCTTTCACGAGTCGCGTCTCCCCTGCCAAGAGAAGAAGTCCTGAAAGGACTTCTTTTTCTTTGCAGTTTTTCCGCGACACGAACACGCAACGCAATCGCGGCGGAACGCATTCCTTGCGCTTGCGGTTGCATCTGACACTACGCGGCGCAAATGATATTGCGACTTTGTCGCAGTTGCGGAATATTTGTATTATTGAAAAGCGTATGGAATTGATTTGGGGTGTGGGGTAGTCCCCACCCACAATTATTAATTATTCATTATTAATTATTAATTAAAAAAACGTGCCGAAGGCACGTCACCAAGCAAGCGTTCGCACGAAATTGCGGTGGGGAATTTGTCCTTGTATGATTTGATAGTGAAGAACGGTTGCGCGGTTAGTAATTGCGAGAACAAGTGCGGTGTATTGGTCAATCGCCAAAAAGGTTCGTTCCTATTTATGGGATTCCCACGCTTACGCTCTGAATGACGATGTGGGCGATTGACATCACATCACCGCAACGCCGTTTGAGCAATGTGCGCGGTAGTGGAGCAAAAACCTAACAAGGCTATTGACAATACGCATTATAAATGCGTGTTGTCTAAGCCTTAGTAACGGTAAATAAAAAGCGTGCCGATAGGCACGCCAGCAAGCAGATAATCTTGCGAAACTGCGGTTTGAGTTTTTGTCCGTCATATTTTGATAGCAAAGATTCTCTGCGCGGTAGTGGAGCAAAAACCTAACAAGGCTATTGACAATACGCATTATAAATGCGTGTTGTCTCAGCCTTAGTAACGGTTTTTGCTCTTACGCCGTATGATACTTCCTCGTTCTATACAATAACCAGTAAATGAGCGAACTCAACGGAAGGTTGGTGAGCAGAACCATAGGAAGTACGATTGATTCGAGAATAAGGTCGATGTCGTTGACGTTTGCACCGAGTCCGAAGAATCCGATGAGAATACAAACGACGGTCAGTTCGATAAACAACATACCGCGATTGAGTATCGACAGTTTGAAGTTGAAATTTGCTCGCGTTCGCCTTGTCGGGTTCAAAAGATAGATGACGGTCGGGACGAGGCAGAGTGCGCTACCAACCAAAAGTATGGGAAGGAAGTAGGTATAACTGACTTTCGTTGCGAGGGAAGCCCACATAATTGCGACTTCCGCGACGAAAAACGCAAGTATGATGAGGAACGTGTCACGGTTAAGTCTGTTTGACTGAATGAAGTTGAACGTATAGTACTCTGACGTGTTTCCTCTGTCGTATGGACGAATCTTGAAGCCTTTTGCGTACAATCTCGTTTTTATGTCACTGTCCGAATAGTCGTTGGTTTGTTGCGGTTTTTCTTGCCCCTGTTGTACGTCCGATTTATTATCTTGCAACGAAACGAAGAAATCGCGATAATTCACGTCGTCTTTTTCGTAGTCGAATCCACCTTCTTGCCTCGATACGACGGCAGAGGTGACGAAGTGACCTTTTGAGTCGACTTGATTCTTGCTTTCGAGTTCGGCGGGGTAGAATTGCTCTTGCGTCGGCGTTTGTGCGTAGGCTTGAACGGTTTGTTGTTCTTGTTGCGCTTGCTGTACCTGCGCTTGTGCGGCTTCCGCTTCTTGCTGCGCTATTATTTGTTGCTCTTGCTCTTTTGCGAGTTTGTCGTCGATTTGCGCTTCGCGCTCGTCGAGTTGTTTGAAGATGTCTTTGAGCGACGTTTGCGAGCGTTGAGTTTGTTCGACTTGATTGGTATAGCCGTTTATGTAAGTATGTTCTTGCGGCTCGGCGTGCGAGTTAAACTCGTAAGTGCGCATTTCCTCTTGCTTTTTGTATTCGCTCTCGGCGTCGAGTTTGGCGAACATTTCTTCGAGGGTTTGAGATGGTTTTGCCTGTTCTTGGCGTTTACGCTCGGCTTCTTCTTCGGCGCGGCGTTTTTCTTCTTCCTCTGCAAGACGTTTTTCTTCTTCGGCGCGCAACTTTTCTTCTTCCATACGGCGAAGCATAGATTTGACGAGTTCGCGGTCTTCTTCGCTCTTTTTGAGTTGTTCTTCGGTTTTGCGAAGTTGCTCGTCGCGCCTACGCACTTCTTCGGCGTGAAATCTGAGTTGTTCCTCTTTTTGGCGCGCTTCTTCTTCTGAAAGTTTGAGTTGTTCGTTAGCCTTTTTTGCTTCTTCCTCGCTCAAACGAAGTTGCTCGCTGACTTTTTGAGTTTCTTCCTCTTGCTGTCTGAGTTGCTCGTCTTTAAGGCGTGTCTGTTCGTCCTCTTGCTCGGCTTTTTCGCGCAGGGAAGCGGCGTCTTCTTCGCTTACTTCGTTTCCGTAGCGGTCGAAAAACACTTTTTTCTCGACGATTTTGTCCTTATAAACGACTTTTGGTTTTTCTTCCGCGTCGCGTTTGGAATAGGGACGGAGATCGCTTGCCTCGAAGGGAACGGGAACGGTGAAGTCATACTCGTCGCTCGAAACGAGTTTGTCGAGAATGGTGCGGGAATACTCGTATTCGTTCTTTTCTTTAGTGAGATAGGCTCTGCCTTCTTTTGTGAGTGTGTAATAGCGACGTTTTCCACCGCCGGTGTCGTCGGGGTCGCCGTCGTACGATGAAACAAGCCCTTGCTTTTCAAGTCTTTTGAGTTGATTGTAGAGGGTGGCTTGCTTCAAAACGTACTGCGAATTGCTTTTGTCCTCGATTTCTTTGAGGATTTCGTAGCCGTACTTATCAGCGCTAAGCAGACAACCGAGAATGATTGTCGTCACGTTGCCGCGGATAAGGTCGCTGTTGACAGAAGATATATCCATATATCGCTCCGAAAATTGATAGTTTAATTTTAGCAAACTATTACAAAATAGTCAATATTATATAATAGTAAATGACCGTATTTGTAATGATTTTGCGCAGTTTTTGTCATTCGTTTTTGTCGGGACGCAGTTTGACGACCTGCGCGGCGAGTTTTCTGTGGTCTTCCTCGATTGCGGCGTAGTGCTTTTTGGTGGTGTTTACGTCGCGGTGACCGAGAACGTCGGCAACGAGATATATATCGCCCGTCGCTCTATATAGGTTTGTGCCGAACGTACTGCGCAACTTGTGAGGTGAAATTTTTTTGAGAGGCGCGGCGGTTTGAGCATACTTTTTGACGATATTTTGAACGGCTCTGACCGAAAGCCTCGAAACTTGCAAGGACAAAAACACTGCGTCCGTGTCGCCGGGATTCAACTTTTCGCACCTATCAACAAGTGATTTGCGCTCGGTGTCGATGTACGTTTTGAGCGCGTCGGCAACCTCGTCGCCGAAGTACAAAATGGCTTGATTGCCGCCTTTTCTCGTGACGGTGAACGCGTTCGTTTCAAAATCTATGTCGGAAAGGTTGAGCCCCACGCATTCGCTCACACGGATTCCCGTGCCCAAAAGCAGAGAAACTATCGCGAAATCGCGCGCGTGCGTGTTGCGCTGTACTTTGCGCTGATGTTCTGTCATTCCGGCGCCCGTTTCCGCCGCGTCGAGAATACGCTCGACTTCCTTTTTTTCAAGCCTTATGATATCCTTGTCGTGATTTTTTGGCATAGTGAGTTTTGCCGACACATTCTGATTGATTCTATCGTGATTGTACATATACTTGAAAAATGTGCGTACGGTTGAAATTTTGCGCGCTTTTCCTTTTTCCGCATTGGTTTTTTCCTTGCCGTCGAAGGAATAGTAAGACAGATATTCCATATACGCTTCGAGGTTGCCGAGCGTGATTTTGTTCAAATCCTCGGCGGTGAAGTCGTAAACGTCTTTATAGTTGCGAAACGCGCGTACGTTTTTGAGCAGATAGTAGAAAAAAATGCGCAAATCGTAGGCGTAATTCAGCCTCGTAAGGGTGGTCGTTTGCGGCTCGATTCCCACGAAAAATTCCTCGCAACATTCGGGCAGTTGATCTCGTAATGCGCGAAGTCGGTTGGTGATGTTTTTGTCGCGTTCGCTGAAATAATTTGCCATAGAATTTAGTCCCCTTGACTTTTGTTTTTAATAACAAAATTTTAGCAAACTATGCGTAAAATGTCAATATAATACTCGCATATGCGCACGCTCGAAAGAGGGTATTTTCGATTGAAAAGTTTTTTGAAACGTGATATGATGACGGTATGGAAAAAATCAAGAAAAACGAAATCAAAAAAGCGTCGAAAGTCTTTACTGAAATTTTCAAGGACTACGATGCGTATGACGTTCTTTTCGGCAGAAAAAACCGACTTAGCAGAATGTACTATCTTTTTAGGGCGGAAGTGTATTGCGCTCAAAATTTCACTTACAAAGACGGTGATTTTTGCGCTTTGTGCTCCATAAAAACGCCGAGCGATAAGGAAATCGAATTGAAATCCGCTTTCAAGAATCCCTTTTTCACTATTGCGTTCTTTTTGAATGTCGGATTCAAACAAGTCAAAATCGCGAAAGAGTACGTCGATATGGCGGACGAGGTTGCGAAAAAGTATTATAATCCAAAAACCGATTGCTATGTGAAAAACATCGGCGTAAGAAAAGAGTTCAGAGGTCAAGGCAAACTCAAAGGTATGCTCAAAGAATTTTGCGGCGATTTGCCGATATATCTCGAAACGCAGGACGAAAACGACGTTGCAATCTACAAAAAACTCGGCTTCGAGGTGTGCGAAATCGTCAAATGGAAGGGCATAACCCACGTCGCTATGCGCAGACCCGCTTTGAAAGACTGATTTGTGATAACGGTTCACAAAGGTAAAACCGAGTTGTTTGCGTGCGAATCGTGCAAATAAACACAAATCGACGAAAAAAAAATAAAAATATAAACCGACAAAATGTGTTCGCTGCTTCTTGCGATAACATACCTTTCATTCATAAGTTTGGGGCTTCCCGATTGAATCCGAATGCAAACGCTCGGCTTTTTGCCGAGCGTTTAGTCAATCATACCGTCTTTGAGTTTTTGCAGAACTTTGTTTTCTATGCGGCTCACCTGAACTTGCGATACGCCCAGTTCCTGCGCAATCTCGCTTTGCGTTTTGTCGCGAAAATAGCGAAGAATTATAACTTTTTTTTCGCGTTGGGGCAGGTCCGCAATTAAGTCTTTCAAAAGAAGTTTGTCGATGTTTTCGTCTTCGCACTCGTCGGTTGCGATTTTGTCGCCGAGTTCGAGGTCGTCGTCGCCCACCGTTGCGGACAAGGATAGCAAATAGTGCTGTGCATCCATTGCGTATACGATTTCCTGTGCCTCTACGTCGAACGCTTTGGCAAGTTGTTCGACGGTTGGTTCGCTCTCGCCGTTTTTGAGTTTTTCGTCTATATACGCCGTGATTTTCTGCGCGAGAGTTTTTGTCCACCTCGACACTTTTATCGCGCCGTCGTCGCGCAAAAACCGCTTTATTTCGCCGCTTATCATAGGCACTGCGTACGTCGAAAACCTAACGCCGTATTCAACGTCGAAATTTTGCATAGCCTTGACAAAACCCATTGCACCCAGTTGCATAAGATCGTCGTATTCGAGCCTGCCTTTGAAGCGTTTTACGATGGATTTTATGAGTGGTATATTTTCTTCTATAAGTTTTTCTTTCGCGCCGTCGTCACCTGCCTGAGCGTTTTTCAACAACTCGAGCGTGGTTTGGTGATCTAACATCCTTTCATCACCTTTTTCATTTTTACGACCGTACCGTCGCCGATAACCGACGCGACGTCCATTTCGTCCATAAACGTGTCGATGATGGTGAATCCCATTCCGCTGCGTTCGTCGTCTTGGGCGGTGGTGAAGAAAGGTTCGACGGCTTCTTTGACGTCTTTTATGCCTTTGCCGAAGTCGCGTACTACGATTTCAATCGACTTTTTGTCATCGGGTATGCTACATTCGATTTGCAGAACGCCCGTATCTTTTTCGTCGTACGCGTGCACGACGACGTTTGTCACCGCTTCGCTGACGGCGGTTTTTATGTCGTTGATTTCTTCGAGAGTGGGGGAACACTCGATTGCAAACGACGCCACCGCGTTGCGAGCAAATGCTTCGTTCTTGCTTGTCGCAAGCAATTTCATATCAAAATAATTCATACATTCTCCTTATTCCACAATCGGCACGAAACGATACACGCCGCTCGCGCAAAAAACTTTGTCCACTTGGCGCGGTACGTTGGCAAGCAAAAGTTCTGCGTGCCTGCTTCTCAGTTTCTTGTATCTTCCCAGAACAAATCCGAGTCCGGTGCTGTCAATAAACGTCACGTTCTTCATATCGAATATCATCGACCGCAAATCGCGCGTGTTTTCAATCACGTCGTCGATGCCCGCTCGCACCGTTTTTGCACCGTACTCGTCGATTTCGCCCGAAAGCACAACCCGAATACAATCTTTGTCGGATATAAATTCAACTTCCATATTGCCTCCGACAAATAGAATAAACAGTATCTAATCACACATTTTGGCGGCTTTTGCGGTTTTTGAAAAATTCTTCAAATTTTGTGTCGAAAATTTCTGCAAATCTATCAAAAAAATCATTGACAACTTTTTTGATTTATTGTATATTGTTGTAGTCGCAAAGAACGACGCGAAAATCTTTCGGGGTGTAGCGCAGTTTGGCTAGCGCGTCTGATTTGGGTTCAGAAGGTCGGGAGTTCGAATCTCTTCACCCCGACCAGCACAAACTTCACCGATGTGATTCGGGCCTTTAGCTCAGTTGGTTAGAGCAGTCGGCTCATAACCGATCGGTCCGCGGTTCGAGTCCGTGAAGGCCCACCAAAATTTAAAATCATTTGGCCCGGTAGTACAGTTGGTTAGTACGCCAGCCTGTCACGCTGGAGGTCAGGGGTTCGAGCCCCCTCCGGGTCGCCATCAAAGTTTGTGGCAGTGACAACCGTCACTGCCATAAAACTAAAATAAGGGGATTGAAATCCCAAATGCCTCGGTAGCTCAGGTGGTAGAGCAAGGGACTGAAAATCCCTGTGTCGGTGGTTCGAGTCCGCCCCGAGGCACCAACAACTCAATACGCTGGTGTAGCTCAACAGGCAGAGCAACTGATTTGTAATCAGTAGGTTGTTGGTTCGATTCCGATCACCAGCTCCATACGGAGAGGTTCCCGAGTGGCCAAAGGGAGCAGACTGTAAATCTGTTGTCAGTGACTTCGGTGGTTCGAATCCACCCCTCTCCACCAGCAAGAAAGCACATCGCAAGATGTGCTTTTTTGTATGTGAAAGGGGTGGATTAGGCTGTTTTTTTTGAAAAACAGCCACACGCATTGCGTGTCGAACCACCTTTCGGTCTGCACGCTTCGCTTATGCAAGTAAACTTGCACGCTACGCTGTTGGACGAATCCACTTTACCAGCAAAAAAGCACATCGCAAGATGTGCTTTTTTGTATGTGAAAGGGGGTGGATTAGGCTGTTTTTTTGAAAAACAGCCGCACGCTTTGAGTGTATTAATTTTCACAATAAATAGTTTTTTTATTAAATTAGTGATAAAGTATATATATGCGCAGATAAATGCGTTGAGATGTTGCAAAACAAATTTGTAATAAGATAGTTTTACGAGGTAAAGGTTAATGATTAAATACAGAGGAAAGTTAACGATGGATGAACGTTATACGAAAATACTTAACATATCTAAATCTTTGATAGAATTTCTTGAAATTATTTATTTGAGAAATATAAATAATAAGTCTTGCTCTATTTTAATTACAGATAAACGGATTGTTAATGAGCTAAACCTTGCCGATTCAGAAAATGAGCGGTTAAAAATTATAAAGAAAAGTAAAGTTTTATATTCGCTTTATAAGGAAAAACTTTTTGCTTATTTGCTTTGTGATTTTTGTCATTATATGTATGAGTCATTACATTGTGTTTTCGAATTTAAACCACAAATAGCTTATACGTTGGCAAGAAAGCCATTAATTGATGATATTTTTTATTTTCAATATTTATATTTGGAATCAGATGAAGTGATTGACCTAATATTATCCGAAAATGCAAGTGATAAAGATGTTGGTAATAAAAATAACTTTGATAAAGATAAAAAACAATCTAAAATTATATCGGAACAGATAGGTTTTACTTATGTTAATCCGTTTACTCTTAGGCGAGATAAAGAAGTCGAATATAGTATTCTTAACAACTGCAATAAATCAATGCATATTTCAACAAGTAGACAAACGGTAAGTATCACTCAAAGCGGTGAATTGAATTTTATATTTATGGATGATAACGTAATAGAGGGCTACATAAAACTATATCTTAATACCGTACCGCTTTTGTTGTTTTATGTTGGACGGATAGTCCTAAGTATTAATGAAAGGCTTAATGGTGAAGATAAAATGCTGCATAGCTTACTGAATAAACTTCAAAAACAGTATGAAGATACAATTAAATTATCATAATAATCAAGTCTTTATGCGTAGCAAAATCTAATAGTTAATTCTAATTAAAAATTTTATAAAAAAAGGACACTTAATGTGTGTCCTTTTCCTTTGTCAGTTCAGCGACTTGTCGTTCCAACTCGGCGATTCGCTCGGATTTGGTCGGCTTGTGTTGGCGCGGTGGATGAGGTTTTCGCTCTTTTTGCGAAATCTTTGATATCAAAACACAAAAAAGCAAGAATGTTATGTACAAGATAACGAGTATGTCAAATACGAGATAAACAGACATAGATATAGCGGAAGATTGTGAATAATAAATCAATCTAATATTTTCAAAAATATCAATCAATCCCAATATATTAATAGGTACAATACCTATCAAAAATAGCGTTTTTTTGAACGAAAGAGCGGTGCATAGAAGTGCCATTATAAATGCAACAATAGCAACGATTGAAAACGGATAAATGCTATGCGAATCTTGTATATTGTAGAGCAATGTTAAAAAAAGTCCTGCATACCCATTGTTAATGTATTTGTAAACAATAGTGGGGCAAAAATACAATGCAATAGTTGTCAAGAATAATGGTATGACAAAATAAGCAGTCGACGATTTATATCTATTATATATTGCGGAAAAACAATCCATTCAAGCACACCCCCTATTAGTGTGCTTTTATTTTATGCCAAAAAGGAGCAAGTGTCAATGTTTAGTTGCCAACCTCAAATATTTGAAAACAATCAATGGCAATTATTTTGTCAAATATCTGATTCGGTTTTATATGTCTAAAAAATATCGATAATGGCAAATATTGCAGATATGGACGCATTGTTTTCAAAAAACGTGGAAGATAAAGAGGTGTTTTTCAAAAAAATGCAAAATACCGAAGGGGTTGTCGAAGGGCGTGAGGGAAACGCTGTGGGCGACGGCGGAAGCGAGGTAAACAATGCGGGAAAAGGCGAAGGCAATTTATGATTGACAGAATCGAATATCAACAATACGTGAAAGAAAACGCACCGAAATCGCCGATGGTGCGAACTTTGCTTGCGGCGTTTTTGGTCGGCGGCATAATTTGTTGTATCGGTGAGGGGATCGGCGATATTTTGCGGCTTATTTTCAAGGATATGAGCGATAAAAACGTTGCGATTTTTGAAAGTTGCATAATGATTTTTCTCGGAAGTTTATTCACTGCGCTCGGACTTTACGACAAACTCGGACATTTTGCGGGTGGCGGTTCGATTATTCCCATTACGGGATTTGCAAATTCGGTGGTTTCGCCTGCGATGGAATACAATCGTGAGGGCGTGTTTTTCGGCGTATGTGCAAAAATGTTCGTTATCGCAGGTCCTATCATCGTGTTCGGTGTGGTTGCGAGTTTTATCGTCGGACTAATCGGCTGTTTTGTTTATATGTGAGGTGGCAAAATGAGGACTTTTCAGTTATCTAACCCTATATATCTCAAAAGCGGATTTACAATCGTAGGACCGAAAGAGGGGGACGGAAACTTTGCGGACAAGTTTGACATCGTGCTTAAAAACGATATTTGGTGCGAAAAATCGTACGAGAAATGCGAAAGCAAAATGCACCGTGACGCTGTGAGCGGCGCAATCAAAAAGGCGGGATTAAAACGAGAGAATATAGATATTATGCTCGGCGGCGATTTGCTCAACGAACTTGCCGCAACGTCGCTTGCCGCGCGCAATTTTCCGTGTGCGTTTTTGGGACTTTACAACGCTTGTTCGACGTTCAGTGAAAGCATTATCGTCGGGTCTATGCTCATTGACGGTGGATTTGCGAAGAATATCACTTGTTCGACTTCGAGTCACTTTGCGTCGGCGGAAAGACAATACCGTTTTCCGCTCGAACTCGGCAATCAGCGCCCGCCCACGTCGCAATGGACGGTTACGGGCGCAGGTTGTACGGTTTTGTCGAGCGAAAAGCCGTCAATGATGAACGAAAGAGTGTACGAGGATGATATTATCGCTATTGACGAAAATATGAATATCGACCAAAAGACGCTTGAAAAGTACAAAAAGAGCATCGAAAAGCAGAAAAAAGTCATAGATAAGGAAAAATCGAACATCGTCGAGGAAAATTTCGAGAGAGAAAGCAACGATTACGCACAGCCGAACACTCATTACGTTACCGTGACGGGCGGAACGATGGGCAAAGTCGTGGATTTGGGCATAGACGACGAAGCGAATATGGGCGCGGCTATGGCGCCCGCCGCTTGCGACACGATTGTGACTCATTTCGAGGAATCGGGGCGTTCTCCCGACTATTACGACGGTATTTTTACGGGGGATTTGGGCAGACACGGAAAGGAGATGTTCGAATATCTGCTTTCAAAAGAGGGAATAACCTTGCCGAAATACTATATGGATTGCGGCGCAAGTTATTTTACGGCAGAGCAAAAGACCTTTCAGGGCGGTTCGGGGGCAGGGTGTGTGAATACCGTGTTCAATTCTTATATACTCAAAAAAATGCAGAGAGGCGAGTTGAAAAGGGTGCTTCTCGTTCCGACGGGCGCGCTCTTAAACAAAGATACGCCGCTTCAAAAGGAAACGATACCGGGGGTGTCGCACGCCGTGACTTTTGAAAGCCACTCGTTTTTGCAATAACGGTTGCCTTGCAAAACGCAAAAGAGCGGTGAATCCGCAATTAACAAAATTATATGAATATTGCCGTGCGAAGCGGAAATACGGTTGAAAGTGTTATAAAAATGTGCAAATTTTGTAATAGTTTTAACCGATAAACGAAAATATGGTGGTGATATGGAAATATTCCTCGATTATCTGAAAGTGTTTGCGGTCGGCGGTTTCGTGTGTATGTTGGGGCAAATCCTCATCAACAAAACTAAGATGTCGTCGGCGCGTATACTCGTGACGTATATGCTTTTGGGCGTTATACTCGAAGTGTGCGGCGTGTTCGAGCCTATGAAAGAATTTGCAGGTTCGGGCGTAACCATTCCCATTATGGGATTCGGCTCTAATCTTGCCAAAGGTGCGCTCGAAGGCGTGCAAAAAGACGGATTTTTGGGCGCGATTACGGGCGGTATGAGTGCTGTTTCGGCAGGTCTTACGACGGTTATCGTGTGCGGATTCGTGTTTGGGTTGATATCTCGCTCGCGTTCTAAAAAGATATAAGAGCGCAAAAACGTTTGCAAAAGTGCCGACTGAAACGGAAAATGCTCCGGACTGCGTATGAAATGCGGTCGAAATGTCGAAACAGCGTTTAGCCTTCGGCTCAAAACGCTAAATATGCCTTTATCAAAACGGCTTTGACGAGAAAAGGTAAGCCATAACTGCTTTTAACCGGTCAAATTAACTGTTCAGATTCAGCAAACTCGACGAATCGTAAAGGTTGAGGTAGGTGTCGGGAATCTCGCCGACTATGAGATTTTCGCATACCAGAACTTCGGCTTTGACTTGTATTGTCGGTTGGTCGATGGGCGTGACTATGCTGACGTCGGCGTAAACGTCGATGTAGATTTTGTGCAAGGTTTGATTTATGCCTGCCGACTGGAAAAAGGATACGAAATCGCAATTTGCCATACCTATCGGGGTGATTTTTATGGTTACGTCGGGTCCGAAACCCATAAGAAGGGCAAGCCCTGTGAACGTACCCGCCGAAATCCGAATCTCTTGCGTGCCGAGAGAGTCCAAATTTGCTTGCGCAAGGTTTGCAATCTGCCTTGCGATTTTGTTTATTTCGGGCGAATTTGCCTTTATCATCGAAATTTTGCCGTCGTTGTCTTTCACGATGTCGAAAAGCATATCGTAAGTCAGACCGTCGCCGAGCACGCTCGTTGCGGCGATATTTATGGCGTTCGTGGTGACCGCGCGCATTTGGGCAACCGAACTGTCCATAACCGTCGGAACGATGTTCGAGCGGAAATAAACCGTGCAAAAGATGAAAATCGCAATAAAAACCGCGATTGCAATCACGACTCTGAAAAGTTTAGGCTTCATCGTTTTTGAGATTTTCTCTTTGTTTTGCACGATATATTCTATGTTTAATCTTTGATTATCTTTACAAAAGGCGTCGATGTTGATACAATATCGGTATGGATTTATTTGACCTTCAAAACAACGAAAAGACTATGGCACCGCTTGCCGAACGTATGCGTCCGCGCACCTTGGACGAATTTTTGGGACAAGGCAAAATCGTGGGGCAGGGTTCGCTTTTGCGCAGAGCGATTGCCGCAGACAAACTGGGCAGTTGCATTTTCTACGGACCGCCCGGGACGGGAAAAACCACGCTTGCAAACATCATTGCGGAAAATACGAACGCGGCTTTTGTCAAACTGAACGCCGTCACGAGTGGCGTTGCGGACGCGAAAAAGGTTATCGACGAGGCTCGCGACCGTCTTCGTATGTACGGAAAACGTACATATTTGCTTTTGGATGAATGTCATCGCTGGAACAAGGCGCAAAGCGACAGCGTGTTGCAAGCAATCGAGCAAGGCTACATAATTTTTATCGGCTCGACGACGGAAAATCCCTACGTTTCGATGACGAGGGCTATCGTGTCAAGATGTCGTATTTTCTCGTTTTCAAGGCTTTCGGACAAAGATATCAGAGCAGGTCTCGAAAGAGCGGTCAAGGACAAGGAAAGAGGACTCGGCAATATGAATCTCGAAGTGAGCGACGAGGCTCTTTCGCACCTTGCGTGGGCAAGTGCGGGGGATATGCGCACCGCGCTCAACGCTTTGGAACTTGCCGCACTCACCACGCACGCAGATTCCGACGGCGTTATTAGAGTGGGAAAAGACGAAGCCGAACAATCCATACAGCAAAAAGCACTCAGTATGACGGAAGATATGTATTACGATATGATTTCCGCATTCATAAAGAGTATGAGAGGAAGCGACAGCAATGCCGCGCTTTACTGGGCGGAAAGGCTCATCGAGGCTGGGTGCGATCCTATGCTTATAGGCCGCAGAATTATGATTCACGCTTGCGAGGACGTCGGTATGGCGGATCCCAACGCTATCGTGGTTGCGACGTCGTGCGTGCAGGCTTTTGAAAAGATAGGTCTGCCCGAAGGGCGCATTCCGCTTGCCGAAGGCATAATATACGTTTCGGAAGCGCCGAAGTCGAACAAAGTCGTCGAGGCACTCGGCGGCGCGGAAAACGCGGTGAAGAACATCAAGCACGAAACCGTGCCGTTGTATCTTCGCGACCCGAACTACAAGGGCGACGACGAAAAAGTGAGCGGATACAAATATCCGCACTCGTACGGCGGTTGGGTGAAACAACAGTACCTTCCCGACGAGATAAAAGACGCAGTATTCTACGAGCCGACCGAAAACGGCTTTGAAAAAGTGATAAAGGAAAGACAGTCGAAAAGGAAGTAACGTAAAATGCGGTAAACGCAAAATAACGAGCGTTATAACGCAAAAACAAGCCCAAAAAGAAGGGTGCGAGAAACGAACTCGGAAGGGGGTTGCTCAAATGACGAAACGTAAAATCGCATTGGACGTCGGCGACGTTCGCATAGGCGTTGCCGTGAGCGATTTGTTGGGAATAACAGCAAATCCGCGCGAAACGTACGTTCGCAAAAAAGGCGATACAAACGCAGATATCGCATATTTTTGCGAGTATGCAAAAAGAGAGGAAGCGGACGCGTTCGTTCTCGGTTTGCCCAAAAATATGGACGGCACGGAAGGGGACAGAGCGGTCGTGACGAGGCAGTTCGGCGATATGCTGCAAGAGGCGAGCGGTTTGCCCGTTTTATATCAGGACGAGAGGCTCACCACCGTTTCGGCAGAGCGTATGCTCATAGACGCCGATGTGCGCCGTGAAAAACGCAAAAAAGTCATAGATAAGGTTGCCGCAACCATAATTTTGCAATCCTATCTTGACTCGCACCGCTGAAAATTGAGTACGATTTGATATTTTGCTTGCAAATTGCGCAAAATATGTTACTATCAAAATATCAAGATGCAATTCGCAAAATCCGCTTTGCATCGCAAGGAGAAACCATTATGGCAGATTTTTTTGACGACCAAAACAATACTACAGAAGACGACGATATTATAACGTTGTACAACGAAGTTGCAGACAAGGACGAGGATTTCTATCATCTCGCAACTCTCGACGTCGACAACAGATGGTTTGTCGTTATGAAACCCGTCGAGAAACTCGACGATATCGAGGACGACGAAGTTCTCATTTACGAAATTGCCGAAAACGAAGACGGCAACGACGTATTTATGGCAATCGAAGACGAAGCGCTTCTTCAAAGAGTTTTCGACGAATTTATGGCAGAAGTCGAAAAGATGGAAGGTTGCGAATGTGACGACGAGGACTGTGCCTGCTGCCATCACGACTGCAAACACTAAGCCGTCAAACAGCGAATAACTGCGTCAAAGCCCCTCGCGAAACGAGGGGCTTTTTTACTAAACTTTTTCGCAGACGGAACGCGAGCCGCAAGGCGGCGAGGAAGCGAGCGCCGAACTTGACGAACAGTACAAGTGAACGGGCGAGTGTGGATTTTTTTCGCCCGTGAACGAGTGATATAACAAGGGGACGATACTTTTTTATGTGAGCGCCGAGTGTTGCCCCACGCGAAGCGGACGCCGTGGGTTCCCTCAAAGTATGCAGAGGGGGAACGGCGGTAGGGGAAACACGTGAGGAAGGGGGAGTATTGTCTTTCAAAATGATTTGATTAAGAAAATTTACGAAAAATTTTTGAAAAATCCGCTATAAAATATTTGCAAAAATTTTTTATATATAATATAATCCAAAACGAACCCGCATCGCGAAGGAGTGCATTCTGTTCCAATCGGAGGTTTGCGCGTCGAGTTCGCGAGAGGTAAAAACAATCTCAGGAGGACCTTATAATGGCCGTAACAACAATGAAAGCCTTGCTTGAAGCAGGCGTGCACTTCGGACACCAAACCAAACGTTGGAACCCGAAAATGGGCAAGTACATCTATGCAACGAGAAACGATATTCATATCATCGACCTTCAAATTTCCGTTGATCACGTCGAAGCCGCTTACCAATTCGTAAAGAGCGTCGTTCAAGAGGGCAAATCCGTCCTTTTCGTCGGCACGAAGAAACAAGCTCAAGACGCAATCAAACAAGAAGCAGAGCGTTGCGATATGTTCTATATCAACCAAAGATGGCTCGGCGGTACGCTCACCAACTTCAAGACCATTCGTACAAGAATCGATCGCTTGAACAAAATCAATCAAATGGAACTCATCGGTGAGTTTGAACTTCTTCCCAAAAAGGAAGTTTCCGCTCTCAAGAAAGAACGTGACGATCTCGAAAAGAACCTCGGCGGCATCAAGAATATGCGCACTTTGCCCGGTTGCTTGTTCGTCGTAGACCTCAAAAAAGAAGAAAACGCCGTTAAAGAAGCACGCAAACTCAACATCCCCATCGTGGCGGTAGTCGACACCAACTGCGATCCCGATCTCGTTGATTACGTCATTCCCGGCAACGACGACGCTATCCGCGCAATCCAACTCTTCGCTTCCATCATCGCTGACGCTGTCATCGAAGCAAAACAAGGCGAATCTTTCACCGCTGTCGAAAAAGAAGATGCGGTAGAGAAAGTTGAAGAAGCAGCACCTCAAGTCGAAGAAGCACCCGTCGTAGAAGAGAAGGCTCTTTCACCCGAAGAAGCGCTTGAAAAGGCAATCGCCGAAAAAGAAGCACAAGAATAATTTATCCAAAATATTCCGCACGCAGACGCATATCTGCGTGCGATTTCAAAAAAAATAACAGGAGAACATATATGGCATTCACAAGCAAAGATGTTATGGAACTTCGTCAACGCACCGGCGTCGGTATGATGGACTGCAAAAAGGCTCTCGTCGCAACCGACGGCGATATGGAAGCGGCAATCGACTTTTTGAGAGAAAAAGGTATGGCAACCGCTGCCAAGAAAGAAGCGCGCATCGCTGCGGAAGGTATCGTTTATGCCGCAAGCAAAAACGGCAAATCCGTCCTTTTGGAAGTTAACTGCGAATCTGACTTCGTGGCAGGCGGCCCCGTATTCAAAGAGTACGTCGGCAAAGTTGCAGACTATATCCTCGACAACGCAAACGTAACCGTAGAGGACGTCGTTGCGGCAATGCAACCCGTCACCAACGAATATGTTATGAAGATGGGCGAAAAACTTTCCATCCGTCGTTTCACCGTTTACGAAGCAAACGACACGACCGTTGACACCTATATCCATATGGGCGGCAAAATCGGCGTTATGGTCGAAGCGAGCAAGGGTGCAAGCGAAGAAGTCGTACACGACGTAGCACTTCAAATCGCCGCTGCAAACGCTCAATACGTAACTCGTGACGAAGTGCCTCAATCGGAAGTCGAGCACGAAAAAGAAATCCTCAAAGCGCAAGCAATGAACGAGGACAGCAAGAAGCCCGAAGCAATCATCGAAAAGATGCTCGTCGGCAGAATCAACAAGTTCTACAAAGAGGTTTGCCTTACGGAACAAGTTTTCGTCAAGAATCCCGACATCACGATTGCTCAATACCTCAAACAAAGCGGCGACGTCACCGTCATTCGTTTCACTCGTTACGCAATGGGCGAAGGTCTTCAAAAGAGAGAAGACGATTTCGTAGGCGAGGTTATGGCGCAAGCACACCTCAACAAATAAGCACTTTGAAAAAAGGAATGATTCGCTCATTCCTTTTTTTTAGACAAATTCGCATTTGAGCAGGTTAGATGTTCAAAAAAGTAGGGTATAATCAATTATGGCACAAGAGAATTTGAAGTATAAACGCGTCATTATCAAATTGTCGGGCGAGGCTCTTGCGGGAGCAAACGGCACGGGTATCGACCCCGAAAAACTCACTTACGTTTGCAAGGAAATCGCAGACGTAAAAGCACTCGGCGTTGATGTGGGTATCGTCATCGGCGGTGGTAACTTCTGGCGCGGACGTCAGGCAGATGACAAAATGAATCGTTCGACGGCAGACCATATGGGAATGCTCGCAACCGTTATGAACGCGCTTGCGATTCAGGACAAACTCGAACAACTCGGCGTACCCGTGAGAGTGCAAACCGCGCTCACGATAACAAAAGTCGCCGAGCCGTACATTTTGCGCAAGGCTATCCGCCACTTTGAAAAGGGCAGAATCGTTGTGTTTGCGTGCGGTACGGGCAATCCGTATTTCTCGACTGATACGGGCGCGGCGTTGCGTGCTTGCGAAATCGGCGCAGACGCGCTTCTTCTTGCCAAAAACGTCGACGGCGTTTACGATTCCGACCCCAAACTCAATCCGTCCGCAAAGAAATTCACAGAAATTTCTTATATGGACGTCATTTCCAAAGGACTCAAAGCGATGGACACAACCGCCATCACGATGTGTATGGACAACAATATCCCCATCGTATGCTTTGCTTTGATGGAAAAGGATAGCATTAAGAATGCTGTGTGTGGGGTTAATACCGGCACTATCATTCATTAAAAATTGTGCTAAATCGCGACTAACTTTGTTAGGCACGGCTTGCCTCAAAATCGTGTACGCAAGTACACTGGGTTTTGATTCAAGCCGTGCCTTTCGCGTTATTCATCGATTTAGCGCAATTTTTATAACTGAAATCTTATTCAACGCCTACTTATAAACGGGATGTGCGACTTTAAAAACGAGATAAAACCGCCGTCCGCGAACTTGCAGAGCGGACTTTTTAACATTCACTCATTCAAGGCGTACTTATTAACGGAATTTGTTAATTCGAAGACGGAACGCGAGCCGCAAGGCGGTATTTTGATACGCTTGATTTCCACACCGACGTTCGGAATAACAATAAATTATTCGGCTTCGCAGCCACCGAGACGTTGCTCGTAGACAGGCGGAGCCGAACAACATAGAATGACGAAGAATCGTTGTGAGCATCCACTTCCGCCGTTGCAACTGCCGAGCCGTCTCAAAGTTGCAACCCCTTACGTCACAAACAAATGCTCTGATTTGTTTGTGACAGGACGTTTGCGCCAAAATATTTGTCAAGCCATCTTGAAAAGATGGGTGACAAGTGTTTTGCATTCGGCGCAAAGTAATTATTCATTATTAATTATTAATTAAATCAACTAAATCACTATTGCGTTATTCGCTTTCTTTTGCTATAATATTTACAATATTCATAATATGGAGGACAAAGTATGTCTTACGGTATTGACGAAGTCGATCTTATCTTCGATGAAATGAATGAAAAAATCGACAAAACAATGCAGAATTATATCACCGAATTGCGTTCTATTCGCGCAGGCAGAGCAAATCCGCATATCCTCGACAAAGTTGTAGTCGATTATTACGGAACGCCTACGCCTATTAACAATATGGCAAACGTTTCCGTTCCCGAAGCGCGTCTGTTGGTTATTTCGCCTTGGGATAAATCTCAACTTAAAGCAATCGAAAGAGCGATTCTTGCCGCAAACGTCGGTATCAATCCCAACAACGACGGTCACGTTATCCGCCTCGTTTTCCCCGAACTCACGGAAGAACGCAGACGTTCCACCGTCAAGGAAGCGAAAACTCTCGTCGAAGAATCCAAAATCGTTATGAGAAACGCTCGCCGCGACGCTATCGACGAACTTAAAAAGATCCAAAAAGCATCCGCGATCACCGAAGACGATTTGAAAAACTACACCGAAGACGTGGATAAGACTCTTTCCAAAAACACCGACGAGGTTGACAGACTTTTTAAGGAAAAAGAGCAAGAGATTCTTTCAATCTGATGGGTGCAAAGCATATCGGATTTATTATGGACGGGAACGGCAGGTGGGCGGTTGCTCACGGTATGTCGCGCCAAGAGGGCTACGCTCACGGGCTTGTGGCTCTTTATAAGGTTGCAAAAAGGTGCAGCGAGCGCGGTGTGGAAGCGGTTTCCGTCTATGCTTTGTCAACGGAAAACTTAAACCGTCCGCAAGGCGAACTCGATTCCATATTCAAAGTGGTCGAAAAATTCAATTTGACGTACGACGGCGAATATAAGATTTCGTATATGGGCGATTTCGATTCTCTTGACGACAAACTTGCGTATTCAATCGAACAAGTAGAGGAAAAAACTCGCGATAACAAAGGAATGTGGCTCAATATCGCGTTCAATTATGGCGCGAAAGCGGACATTTTGCACGCGGCAAAGGTTGCATACGATCACGGCGAGTTTTTGGAAGATACGTTTGAAAAACATCTTTCGTCGTCACATCTTCCGCCTCTCGACCTTATTGTGAGAAGCGGCGGCGAAATGAGATTGTCCAACTTTATGCTCTACGAAGCGGCGTATGCGGAACTTATGTTCCTCGACAAACTCTGGCCGGATATGGACGAGGGCGACGTTGACAAAATTCTCGACGACTTCGATAAACGTGTGAGAAAATTCGGAAAATAACGGATTTTGTGCGAATTTCGGCAAAATTCGATTTTTCGTTTGTTATTAGTTTTTTTTTGCAAGCGGTTTGCCGTTTGCAAAGCGCGTCGATTGCAACATTTGCGACCGAACGCGCTGTGAGGTGTTTATGCTTAAAAGAACGATTACTGCAATAGTACTTCTTTTTTTCGTTGCGTGGTTTTTGTTAGGCGGCTATGTTGTAAGCCCGATTTTCGTCGATATGCTGATTTTGCTTTTCTTGACAGGGTCGGTTTACGAAATGTACAAATGCTTCAAGGAAGCAGGCTACAAGATGTTTGCCGCCCCCGTCGTTTTGATGCTGGTTGCGGCTTACCCCGTGTATTATACGATGCAATACTACGTCGGCGCAGGCGCGCCGAACACGAGCGCAGGCATTCAAGGTCTGCTGATGGTGCTTCTTGCAAGTTCTATGCTCGCGCTTACGATTTTCACGTTCAAACCTGCAAAACACACCCAAAAAGAGGTCGACGAAGCAAAAGAGCAGGGGGTTGAACTCGAACTCGATTCGCCAAAAGCGTGCGAACTTAAAGATTTGTTCGCAAATATTTTCATTCTCGTATATCCCACGCTTTTCCTTATGAGCGCGTGGATTGTGAGTTACAAATACAGCGCGTTATTTGCCGTTCCGTTTGCGATTTTAGTGCCGGTTCTCGGCAGCGATACTTTTGCCTACTGGTTCGGCTCTATGATAGGCGGAAAGAAACTTTGCCCCAAAATCAGCCCTAAAAAGACGATTGCGGGCGGCGTCGGCGGTCTTGTCGGCGGTATGGCTGTTTCTATGCTGTTCTGGCTTCTTTTCGAGATGTTTGCCGACAAATATCCGACTTTCATCGCAGGTTGCGGATATACGGCGTTCTTTGCGCACGATGTAAGCGGTTGGCAATGGAAAAGCGCGCTCGTGTACCTCGCGATAGGTCTGATTTGCGGCGCGATAAGCGAACTGGGCGACCTTGCCGCTTCGCGTATCAAACGTGCAATCGGCATAAAGGATTACGGCAAGATTTTCCCGGGACACGGCGGTTTTATGGACAGAATCGACAGCGTTATGTACTGCCTCGTCATACTGCTCGTGGCGTTCTCTTGCATTTACGGTTATTGATTCTTTCATACGGATTTAATAATCGACGTTTATACTGACAATCGCAATCGGAAAAACGATTGCAATCACAAAGGCAATAAAAAATCCGCAAAAGACTTCAAATCTCTGCCTATGCGGCACGCGGATTTTAAGGATAAAATGAAAACAATCACAATACTCGGAAGTACAGGCTCTGTCGGAAGGCAGGTGCTTGACTCTATCTGCGCACACCCCGACGCTTTTAAGATCGTCGGGCTTTCGGCTTATACCAACGAATCGCTTTTGCGCGAACAAATCGAAAAATTCAATCCCACTCATTACTATTTTCCAAACGGCGCGGTTGAGGTGCAAAGTTCGCTTTTCGACTTTCTTGAAGACGATAAAACCTCGAAATGCCTTTCTTCGCTCGAAGAACTCGCAAGTATTCCGTCGGATATAGTCGTTTTGGCGGTTACGGGAATAGCGGGGCTCTGGGCTGCCGTCGCAACGCTCAAAAGAGGCGGAACTCTTGCGATTGCAAACAAGGAAACTATCGTATGCGCAGGTCGTCATCTCAAATTCCTCGAAAAGAAGTACGGCGGAAAGATTTTGCCGCTCGACACCGAACATTCAGCAATTTTCTCGTGCCTCAGGGGCGAAGATAAAAAGTGCGTCAGAAGCCTCGTCCTGACGGCAAGCGGCGGCGCGCTTCGCGACTATCCCACAAGTCAACTCGCAAAAGTCAAGGCAGAGGACGCGTTGAAGCACCCCGTATGGAATATGGGCAAAAAGGTCACAATCGATTCGGCAACGCTGTTTAACAAGGGGCTGGAAGTCATTGAGGCAATGCGTCTTTTCGAAGTGGAAGCAAAGGACGTTAAAGTGGTTATGCACAGAGAAAGCATAGTTCATTCGCTCGTCGAATTTACCGACGGCGGTATGAAAGGCTTGTTTTCCGTGCCGGATATGAGGCTTGCGATAGAAACCGCGCTTTATTATCCCGAACACGGCAAAGACAGTGTTGCGCCTCTTGACCTTGCAAAACTCGGCTCGATTTCTTTTTCCGCACCCGATTACGACAGATTTCCTTGTCTTAAAATCGCAATAGACGCGGCAAACGCTGGCGAGGGCGCGTGCATTGCCGTATCTGCCGCAGACGAAGTCCTTGTCGAAGAATTTTTGAAAGGTAAAATCAAATATCCCGAAATCGCAACCGCGCTTTCTAAGGTATTTGCAAAATTCAAAAAGGTCGGAAACGTCGAACTCGAAGACGTACTTGGCATAGACGAGCAAGCAAGAAAATACACTTATTCTGTGATAGGAGTGAAATAGTGTTCTTAATTTGCGCAACTGCAAGCGAAGTTTTCACATATATCGGCTACGTTATTGTAGCCGTTCTTGCGCTTATGGCAATGATTGTCATACACGAACTCGGACATTATACCGCAGGCAAATTGCTCGGATTCAAAATCGACGAGTTCGCAATAGGTTTCGGACCTGCAATCATAAAAAAACGCAATAAAAAGACGGGCGAATTGTTTACGCTCCGTCCGTTTCCCATCGGCGGATTTTGCGCTTTTCACGGCGAGGACGCCGAAGGCGCGATGGTTGACGAAAACGGAAATCAGATTAAAGACGAAAACGGAAATATCGTAAAAGACCCCGACGCGTTCAACAATCAAAAGGCTTGGAAACGCCTTATAGTGCTGTTTTCGGGCGCTTTTATGAATTTTTTGAGCGCAATCGTCATTATCACGATATATTTTACCGCATACGGACAGTTGCTTCCGAACGTTGTGGGCGTTCACAATACCGCAACGTATCATAATGTTTTTCAAGAGGGCGACATAATTCTCAACATCAACGGAAAGCAAGTTAACATTATGCTTCAAGAGGACTTGGACAACGCTTTCAAAGATTTGTCCGACGATTCGTACTTTTGGGTTTTGAGAGACGGAAAACGCGTGAAACTCAACGCGCACAAAGTATATTATAATCCGTTCTATGAGGACGATTTTATATATGCAATAAACGGAAAAAAACTCGACGCCCCCATAGTCGCAAGCGCGCTCGGCGAATATGCGGAGCAAAACGGAATCGACCAAACGCAAAAAATTACGCTCGTCGTTGTCAAATACGGCGAGGACGGCAAAATCGTCGAACAAAGTTCGATGAGTGTGCAAAAAGGCGTTGTCGTGGGCGACCCCGACGGATTTTACAGTTATGGGTTCGGCATAACTCGCAGCCTTACGCACGCAAAACTTCCGTTTTTCCTCGCATTCGGCAGAGCGTGGGGATTCAGTTTCTTCATCGTATTCAAGATTCTCGCCTCGCTCGGCGCACTTATTACCGGTAAAACGGGCATTGAAAACGCAGGCGGCACGATTACGACAATCAAAATGATGGCGCAACTGTCATCTCTCGGCTTCGACAGTTTTTTGTACGTCGTCGCGATAATCTCTGCAAACCTTGCGGTTATGAATTTGTTGCCGTTTCCTGCGCTCGACGGAAGCAGAATGTTGTTTACGCTGATTGAAATGATATTCAGAAAACCCGTGCCGAGAAAAATAGAGGGCATAATTCACACGGTGGGACTCGTGCTGTTGATCGTGCTTGCGGTGTTCCTCGACATATTCCATTTGGTGAAAGGATAAAAGGGATAAATTATGACAGAACGAAAGAAAACCAGACAAGTTAGCGTAGGAAATGTGAAAATCGGCGGTGACGCGCCTATAACCGTTCAATCTATGCTGAATACGAAAACAACGGATATAAAAGGCTCGCTTTCGCAAATAAACGCGCTTAAAGCGGTCGGTTGCGACCTCATTCGCCTTGCAGTGCCCGACGAGGATTCGGCAAGAGCGTTCGGCATAATCGCAAAAGAGTGCGGTTTGCCACTCATTGCCGACATACATTACAACTATAAACTTGCGCATATGGCACTCGACCAAGGCGCAAAGAAAATTCGTATGAACCCCGGCAATATGCGTGATTTTTCGCAAATCAAACCGCTTGCCGAAAGAATGATAGATATGGGCATACCCGTGCGCGTGGGCGTGAACGGCGGTTCGCTTGACCCGAAATACAAGGGAATGAACGAGGCGCGCGCACTTTGCGAAAGCGCACTCGAATGTGCAAACGTCTTTGAAAGCGTTAGTATGAAAGACATAGTGATTGCAATCAAGCACTCGGACACGCTTCTCAACATCAAGGCAAACAGAATGTTGTCGAGCATGTGTGATTATCCTCTTCATATCGGCGTGACGGAAGCGGGAACGCTTCGCACGGGACTCGTAAAATCCGCAATCGGCATAGGAACGTTGCTTAGCGAGGGAATAGGCGATACCATCCGCGTTTCGCTTTCTACAAACGTTTGCGAAGAAGTGCTTGCAGGCAAAAAAATACTTCAAACTCTCGGACTTCGCAAAAACGCCGTGGAAGTCGTTGCTTGCCCGACTTGCGCAAGAACCGAAATCGACGTCGAAGGACTTGCAAACAAAGTCGAAACTATGACGGCAGGAATAAACAAGCCGCTCAAAATATCCGTTCTCGGTTGTCCGCTCAACGGAATAGGAGAGGGCGAACACAGCGACCTCGGCATTGCGGGCGGAAAAGAAAAGAGCGTGATATTGCTTCACGGCAAGATTTACAAAACCGTGCCGAGCGAACGTCTTATGCAAGAATTTGAAAAGATTTTGCAAGATGTTTTATCGAATTGATAAGAATATAGAATACTTTTTGACGAAATCTCGAGGATTTTATGGCTACAAAGTTTTTTGAAGAATTTACGATAAGAAGCAAAGGCGAGTTTCCGATGCTCAAACTTAACAGCGCAACCTACTATAAAGACAAAAGAGAGTTGGTTGTTAAGTTTATTATTTCCGCATTCGAGGTGCGCTCTTTCGACGAGGAAAGCAAAAAGAAAGTGCAGTCTATCATCGAACAAATGTTTTCGGGCGTTTCGGTGAGTGTGCAGTACATAAGAACGTATGCGGACAACAATGTCGTAAAAAACAAAGTTTCAGAGTTTTTCAACCGCACGAATCAAATGATTTTTCGGCGCATAAACGACGATACCCTCAAAATCGAGGTGGGTGACAATGACATCGACGTGAAATTTGTTTTCGACACGCCGACATACAAACTTCTGACCGCAGGGGATTTGCTTGCAAAACTTGAAGAATATCTCGATTGCTCGTTCAATCAGAACATCGATATAATAGCCGAAGAAAGCCTCTATTCAGAGCAAAAAGAACAAGATTTCGACATGCATATCGACACGACGTTGCATGCCGATTCCGCATTGCGACTCGTGAGCGCGAGAGTGGGCGAAAAAGTGTATTCCAGAGGCAAAATAGACGGTATTTCGCAAATGCCGAACTATATTGTTGACGTAAAAGGCGCGTGCGACAACATTGTTTTGTGCGGCAAAATTTCGCAAATCGAGAAAAAGTCTTATAAAAACAAGAAGTATAATCCCGACGACCCGAAGAGCGGACCGGAAACGTTGCCGTTTGATAAGTTTATTCTTGACGATACTACAGCTAAAATCGAGGGCGTGAGTTTCGTTGCAAATGACGAGGACGCAGACAAAATCGTTGCGCTCAAAGAGCAATCGCAAGTCATTTGTATGGGCAAAGTCACTTGGTCGCAATACTCAGGCGCATGGTCTTTTCAAGTGAACGCAATGTTCGAGGCGAACATCGATTTTGACAGTATTCACCTCAAATCCGTCAAACCGTTGCCCGAAAAATACACGACGATTATGCCTCGAAAATACGTTGATATGTCGGAAAAGACCTTATTAGATGCCGAAAAACCCGCAAAAGTCATTAACGAGTATTTCAAGGATAAAACTTTTGTGATATTCGACCTCGAAACGACCGACTTAAAGACGGAAAGCGCAGAGATAATCGAACTTGCGGCGTTGAAAGTCGTCAGCGGCGTGCCTACCGAAACTTTTCAAACGCTCATAAAACCGCTTGCGGCGATTCCCGAAGAAATAACCAACATCACGCATATTTCAAACGCAATGGTGCTCGACGCGCCGAATGTCGAAAGCGTGATTCCCGATTTTTACAAGTTTGCGCACGACGCGATTCTTTGCGGACACAACATAGCGGGCTATGATTTTCCCATTCTTTCGAGAATCGGCGAGAAGAACGGATACGTTTTCAACAACGAACTTTGCGACACGCTGTTGCTTGCAAGGCGATACCTTACCGAACTTCCGAACTGCAAACTCGAAACCATTTCAAAAGCGTACGGAATTTCGCACGAGAACGCACACCGCGCTATGAGCGACGTGTACGCCACTTTCGGCGCACTCGAAGAAATCGCAAAGAGAATGTAATATCCGCAAAATCGCAACCGAGCGTAAACGGAATCGCATAAGTGATTGCAGAAACGGTTGAATGGCGATTAATAGCGCGTTTTTTTGAAAGCAATTATTCAAACGCGATTGAAATGCAACGGGAATATAAAATATATTAGTATATTTTGTATTATTGTCATAAAACGCTTGCATTGCGCGTTTTTATGTGATAACATATAGATACTATAGTAAAACTTTACTAGAGTGAGCGACGGCTCACTCTTTGTTTTAGAAGGGGCGATTCGACAAAAATCGGCTCGAAAGGGGTGCTGTATGGCAAACGAAATTGCGCTTGAAGTCCGCGAAAAAGTGAAGAATCTCGCTATAGAAGCGGTGAAAGAAGCGGACGAGAATATCGAACTTGTGGACGTGGCGTTCTACAAGCAGTACGGAAAACTCACCGTCGAGGCATTTTTGTGGAAGAAGGAAGGAATAGACTTAGACGACTGCGAAAAGGTGCATAATCTGCTTTCGGCAAAACTCGATTCGATTGAGGACGACTTCGACGACGATTATTTTCTGAACGTTTCGTCGCAAGGTCTCGACAGGAAAATCGTGACGAACGACGATTTCAGACGTGCGCTCGACACCGAGATCGAGATTTTCGACAGAAACAAGAAAAAATCGCACGGAACGCTTTTGAGTTTCGACGATGAAAACATCGTGATAAAAACCGACGGAAAAAATCCGAAGGAAGTTAAAATACAAAGAAATTTATTGACCAAAGTACAACCGTACGTCAGGTTTTAGGAGGACATAACAATGATTAACAAAGAGTTCTTTCAAGCATTGGACGATCTTGAAAAGGAACAACGTATTCCCAAAGAGTCAATGATTGAATCCATCGAAGCAGGGCTTGTGTCCGCGTACAAGAAGGAATACGGCTTTGCAAGTCAGATTTCCGTTCGTCTCAACGAGGAAAAAATGACCTACAAAGTGTACGCGCACAAACTCGTCGTGGACGAAGTCGAAGACGAGGAATCTCAAATTTCTCTCGAAGACGCGCAAGACATCGACAAAAAATACAAAGTCGGTGACGTCGTAATCGAGGACATCACTCCGAAGGACTTTTCTCGTATCGCCGCGCAAACCGCAAAACAAGTCATTTTGCAACGTATCAACGACTATAAGAAGGAACTCGTGCTCAACGAAATGAGCGAGCGCACGGGCGAAATCCTCAGCGCGATCGTAAGAAGAAAAGAAGGAAACACCGTCTACGTCGAGATCACCGGCACGCAAATGGAAGGCGTTATGATGCAACAAGACCAAGTCCCGACCGAAACGTACAACGTGAACGACGTTATCAAAGTGTACGTCAAAAAAATTCGTGACGGTTTGCACGGCGCGCAAGTTGTCGTGTCGAGAAGTTCGGCAGGCTTCGTTCGCAGACTGTTTGAACTCGAAGTTCCCGAAATCAAGGCGGGACTCGTCAAAATCAACAGCATCGTTCGCGAAGCGGGATTCCGCACCAAACTCGCAGTGTCCAGCGAAGATCCCAACGTCGACGCAGTCGGAAGTTGCATAGGCAACAAGGGTGTGAGAGTCAACGCGGTCGTTGCCGAACTCGGCGGCGAAAAGATCGACGTCATCGAATATTGCGACGATCCTATCGAATATATCGCTCGCGCGCTTTCGCCCGCACAAGTGCTTATGGTTTCCATCAACGAGGAAGAAAAGAACGCAAAAGTCATCGTTCCCGACGAGAAACTCTCGCTTGCAATCGGTAGAAGCGGTCAAAACGCTCGTCTTGCGGCAAAACTTACCGGCTGGAAGATAGACGTCAAACCTTATTCCACGCTCAAAGTCGACGAGCAAGAAGTGCAAGGTGAATAAAATGTCCTATCCCAAGAACACCCGAAAATGCGTCGTGTGCAAGGAACACGCCGACAAGTCCGAAATGTTGAGATTCGTCAAAGACAAGGACGGAAAAGTGTTTCTCGACCGCTCGCAAAAAGCGGACGGCAGGGGCGTTTGGGTGCATAATTGCGAGGACTGTATACAAAAACTTATCAGGAAAAAGACTCTCAACGCCGCGTTCAAACGCAACGTAGGCGACGAGATATACGGTGAGATAAATGAGTAAAATCGGTGCTTACGTCGGACTTGCGCAACGCTCGGGTTCGGTGCTTTACGGCGAAGATATTATCTGCGAGAAGAAAAACCTCGCAAAAGTCGTGCTCGTTTCATCGACCGCAACCGATAAGTATAAAGAAAGGATATTGAAGAAGATGAGTTGTCCCGTGTATATCGTGGACGGTCTTGGCGAGGCTCTGCACCGCGAGGGTGTCAATGCAATCGCCATAACTAACGACAATCTCGCAAAGGCGGTTGTCGGTGTATTGAGGTGAATATGCCCGAAAACAAAAAAGAAACAAACGTCGATTCCGTAAAAATGCTCAGTGAGTACAAAACTACGAAACTTGCCGAACTTTCCGAAAATATCTCTCGTCAAAAGTCGAGAGCAGCCGTGATTATGGCTTCTATCAAGGCAAAACGCGACGAACTTTTGCAAAAAGCAGAGCAAATCGAAAAAGCCAAAGAAGAAGCGAAGGCTGCCGAAAAGGAAAAGTTCGAAGAAGTCGAGAACAAAATCGAACGTGAATCCGAAAAAGCCGTCGAAAAAACAGTAACGGCGCAAGATACGCTTGTCGTCGAACCTAAGACAGAGGTCAAAGCGGAAAAAGAAACGAAAGCCGAAAAGGAAGTCAAAAAAGACGATACTTCCGCTTTCGAAAAAGAGACAGCGAAAGCCGAAGAAAAGACGGAAATGCAATCCAAGCAAGACGAGAAAAAGCAAGAGGATTCAAAGAAGCCGCATGTTGCGGTCGTTCCCAAAACGCCTTTTGAACTTGCGCAAGAAAATCCCGAAATTTTGCCTAACGGCGAAGTGCGCAGAATTTACGTTCCGCCGACGCCGAAGCCGAAGGTTACGACGAGAGTGTTCGGACAAGGCGGTTATCAACAACCGCGCGGACCGAAGCCGCAACAAAACGGACAAGGACAAAGACCGCAAGGACAAAATCAAGGTCAAAACGGCGGCCCGAGACGCTCGTCGGCATCGCAAAGCGTTGCCAACGCCGCGCAGCAATTTCCTCCTAAACCTGCTGCGCAAAAGGGCAAGGGCGGCAAACAAAACTCAAACAACGGTTCGAGCAAGTTCGACGATAAGTCAACGATGAACAAGCGCGCGCTTATGAAGCGCGGCTATCTCGTCGACGACAGAATTTCATACGACGAGGACGGCGAAGCAATCGTTCGCAACTACAAAGTCAACAAGAACAGAGGCGGTGGCAACAGCGCAACCGTTATAATCGAAAACGCGGTTATAACTACCGACCCCGTTTCCATCAAAACTTTGAGCGAAAAAATCGGTAAATCTGCCGCAGAAATCGTCAAAACACTGTTCGTTCTGGGCATTATGAAGACAATTAACGACAGTATCGATTTCGCAACTGCGGAACTCGTTGCCGACGAATTCGGAATCAAACTCGAATACAAACCGGACGTGACTCTCGAAGATACGCTCACCGCACAACTCGAAGTGGACGACGTTGAAGAACTTGAAAATCTTGTTCCGCGTCCGCCTGTCGTCACGATTATGGGTCACGTTGACCACGGTAAAACTTCGCTTCTCGACTATATCAGAAAGTCGAATGTTACGGGCGGCGAAGCGGGCGGCATTACGCAACATATCGGCGCATATACCGTTACGCTCAACGGAAATCCCATTACGTTCCTCGATACCCCCGGTCACGAAGCGTTCACATCTATGCGTGCTCGCGGCGCGCAAGTTACGGATATTGCGATTCTGGTCGTTGCGGCTGACGACGGCGTTATGCCTCAGACGCTCGAAGCAATCAGCCATGCAAAGCAAGCAAAAGTGCCTATCATCGTCGCTATGAACAAAATGGACAGAGCAGGCGCAAATCCCGACAAGGTGCTTTCGCAACTCGCAGAAAACGGCGTAACCCCCGAAGAATGGGGCGGCGATACGCCCGTCGTGCGCGTGTCTGCCAAGACGGGTATGGGCGTTGAAGATTTGCTCGAACAAATCCTCGTACGCGCAGAAGTCGAAGAATTGCGTGCGAATCCCGACAGAAACGCAAGAGGCACTATCATTGAGGCAAAACTCGACAAAGGTCTCGGCAAAATCGCAACTATCCTCGTTCAAACCGGTACGTTGCACGTCGGTGATAACGTCGTCGCAGGCATTTGCACGGGTAAGATCCGCGCTATGATAGACGATAAGGGCAGAAAGGTCAAAAAAGCTGGTCCGTCTATGCCTGTTTCCGTCACCGGTTGGGACGACGTTCCCGAAGCGGGCGACAGAATCGACGTCGTTGCGGACGAAAAGTTTGCAAGAGAACTCGCAGAAGAAAGAAAACTCAAACTCGCCGCAAGTCAAACGGAATCTACGTCCGTTTCGCTCAACGACTTGTTCGACAAGATTTCAAAAGGCGAACTCAAATCCGTCAAACTCATCATCAAAGCGGACGTTCAAGGCTCGGTCGAGGCGGTCAAGCAATCACTTGCCAAACTCGGTAACGAAGAAGTCAATATCGACATCATCCACGCGGCTGTCGGCGGTATCAAAGAAAGCGACGTTTTGCTTGCGGAAACTTCAAACGCAATTATCATCGGCTTCAACGTGCGCCCCGACAACAACGCAAAACAACTCGCCGCGCAAAAGAAAATCGACATCAGATTCTACAACATCATTTACAACGCAATCGAGGACATCGAAAAGGCGGTCAAGGGCATGCTCGATCCCAAGTTCAAAGAGGTCGTTCTCGGTTCTGCGGAAGTGCGTGAATTGTTCAAGATCAGCGGAGTCGGCACTATCGCAGGTTGCCACGTCATCGACGGCAAAGTCGTTCGCGGAGCGCAAGCACGTCTTATCAGAAACGGAAAAGTCGAGTATACAGGCGAAATCGCTTCCTTGCGCCACGGCAAAGACGACGTCAAGGAAATGGCAAAGAACTTCGACTGCGGCATAATGCTGTCCAACTTCCAAGACGTCAAAGTGGACGACGTAATCGAAGCGTTCACGATGGAGAAAACAAATGAAGATTAAGATGGAACGAGTCAATTCCGAACTCGCCAGACAAATCACCAAAATCATTGCCGAAGACGTTAAAGACCCGCGTCTTCACAATGCAATCGTCGGCGTGACCAAACTTTACACCACGCCCGACCTTAAATACGCAAAGGTGTATTTGTCCATATATGCGGCAAACGACGAGGAAAGGCAAGAGGCGTATTACACGATTTGCCGTTCCAAAACGTTCATTCGCAATATGCTCAAAGACAGCGTGCAAATCCGTCTTTTGCCCGAACTCAATTTCATAATTGACGACAGCGTCGATTACAGCATAAAAATCGACGAAATACTCAATAAAATCAAGAGACAGGACGAGCAAAGGACGATTGCAAACACCGACGAGGAACAATGAACGATATTCTTCAAGAAATCTCAAAAAGAATAAATCGCTCGGACGATATTGCGCTTTATTGTCACACTAAACCCGATTGCGACGCTTTGGGCAGTATGCTCGCGCTTTACGTCGCTCTCAAAAAAAAGGGTAAAAACGTTTCGGTATATTGCGATTCGCCCGTTCCCGACAAATACAAAACTCTGTTCAAAAGCGAAGATATTGCTTTTCCGCAAAAGAGAGTCCACGACCTCGCAATCAGCATTGACGCGAGTTCCATCGACAGACTCGGACAGTGTATGAAGTCGTTTTTGTCGGCAAAAACGCAAATCGTCATCGACCATCACAAATCCTTTGAGAGATTCGCTTCGCTTTGCTACGTTGACGAAACGGCAAGCGCGTGTGCGGAAATCGTTTTTCAACTGCTCAAATCTATGAAAGCAATCGATGTAGACGTTGCGAAACTGCTATTTTGCGGTATCGTGACGGACAGCGGTTGTTTTTCTTATTCCAACACCACGAAACGCACCCACGAAATCGCGTGCGAATTGCTCGAATATAACTTCGACGCAAGCGAGGCGATTTATCAAGTGTACAGCAGTGTCACCTCAAACAAGTTCGACTTAAAACGCCGAGCACTCGCAAAAGCGAAATTCTTCGAGAGCAGACAAATTGCATTGATTTGCTTCACAAAAGACGATTTTGCCGCAACGAACACGACTTGCGACGATACGGAAGGAATCGTAAGCGAACTTATCAATGTCGATTGCGTGAAAGTCGCGTATGCGTTATCACAAGTGGGCGACAAAAACTTCAAACTCAGTATTCGTACGAAAGATAACGTTGACGCTTCCGACATTGCGATGACTTTCGGCGGGGGCGGACACAAATTCGCTTCGGGTTGCCGCGTCAACGGCTATCTCGAAGACATCGAAGAAAAACTCGTAAAACTTGCAAAGGACAGAATCTAACAGGGTATTTTGTCAAGAATTACATTTTTAATCTAATATGAAAGGCTTTGTCAACATCAACAAACCATACGGTATGACTTCAAGCGACGTCGTTGTCAAAGTGCGTGGAATACTGCGCAGAGTCAGCGGCGAAAAGCAGAAAGTCGGACATCTCGGCACTCTCGACCCAATCGGTACGGGCGTTTTGCCGATTGCCGTGGGAACCGCGACAAGGCTTTTCGATTATATGCAGCAAAAAGTCAAGGTCTATCGCGCAACTTTCGTTTTCGGAGAAACGACCGATACGCTTGACTGTACGGGCAAGGTTGTAGAAAACAGTTCCGTTATCCCGACAAGAGAACAAATCGACGAAGCGGCAAAAAATATCGTCGGCGACGTCGAGCAGATTCCGCCGCAGTATTCGGCAAAATCAGTCGGCGGCGTAAGAGCGTACGACTTGGCGCGTAAAGGCATTCAAGTCGAATTAAAACCGAAAAAAGTGACCGTATATTACGTCAAAACGGTTGATTGCGATATAGACGGCGCGCCGTATGCGCTCAAAGAAAACGAGTACGCATTTGAAATTGCGTGTTCGAGCGGAACGTATATTCGCTCTATAGCGCGCGACCTTGCCGCTTTTCTCGGAACTGTCGCTTATATGTCGTCGATTTGCAGAATCAAAAGCGGCGACTTTGAGATTTGCGATTCCGTTTCGCTTGAAGATTTTGAAAAAATGCCGTTAGAATACCTAAAACCTATAGATTGTGCATTGAAAAGTTTTGAAAAAGTGCAAATTGACGAGGCGCAAAAGAGCAAGGCTTTGAACGGCGTTAGCATAAAAATCGACAATTTGCCGCTCGGCGATTTCGTCATCGAACGAGACGGTGAAGTTCTCGGTATGGGCGAGTGCGTAAACGGTTTGCTACATATGAAAACGAGGTTGTGAAAAGTATGAAAATCCTCGACTTTGAAAAACGATACGATATTCCCGTTGCGCTTGCGCTCGGCTTTTTCGATTGTATTCACAAAGGACATCAAAAACTTTGCGAGCGTGCAATCGAGTATGCCAAAACAAACGGAATTGAAAGCGCGCTTTTGACGTTCACGAACGATCCGAACGTCCTTTTCGGCAACGAAAAACAAATGTATTGTTTTTCCGATCGTGTAAAAGTGGTTGAAAAATGCGGTTTGGACATCGTTATCGGCGCATTGTTCGACGATAAATTCGCAAGTTTGTCACCGCTCGATTTTCTCGACGTTTTGACGTCGAATTTCAACGTAAAATCGATTTTCGTCGGTGCGGATTACACGTTCGGCAAATTTGCGGCGGGGAACGTCGATTTGCTTCGAGAGTATTGCGATAGCAAAGGTATTTCGCTTTTCGTAGTTCCATTTGAAACGTCGGACGGCGTGAAAATTTCAACATCGAAACTCAAAGCGTTCGTAAAAGACGGTCAAGTCGACAAACTCAACGAATATCTCGCTTTGCCGTATTTTATGAGCGGTGAAGTGTTGCACGCTCGCCACAAAGGCACGGGAATGGGATTTCCGACAACCAACATCGCACTCGACGAATCCCGTTTGAAACTCGAAAACGGCATATATGCGACTTTTTGCGAGGTTGACGGCAAAGTTTTCAAATCTATGACCAACGTAGGCGCAAAACCTACGTTTTCGGATAATTCCATATCCGTTGAAACGTATATAATAGATTTTTCGGGTGACGTATACGGCAAAAATATCGTCGTGTATTTTATCGAAAAAATGCGCGATATTGTCAAATTCGCATCTCAAGCCGAGTTGAAAGCACAACTCGACAGCGACGAGGTCAATGCGAAGAAAATTCTTGGCGATTTCGAGCGCAATCACACTGACAGTTTGCTTTTTAGAGGTGACAAATGATAAATAAAAGTAACGTAGCATTGTTCGGACCGTCCGGACACGACGAACAGTTCGCAAAAGACGGATTGACCGCCACGCTTCAAATGCCTCAATGGTTGAGAGATAAGGGACTCGATTTGTTTGAATATTCCTTCGGTAAAGGCGTTCGCATAAGCGAAGCAACCGCAGAAGCAATAGGGAACGAAGCTGACAAATTCGGCATCGAAATCAGCGTTCACGCTCCGTATTTCATAAATTTTGCTTCCGTTGAGCAAGAAAAAGCGGATAATTCTATAAATTATCTCACGAGTTCGCTTAAAGCACTCAGACATTTTCACGGTCAAAGATGCGTTTTTCACCCCGGTGCAGAAGGCAAACAACCTCGAAACGAAGCGTTTGCACGCACGTTTGATAATTTTGCGCGCGCACTCGACGTTATAAAGCAAAACGGTGACGATGACCTGATTGTTTGTCCCGAAACTATGGGGAAACAAGCGCAAATCGGTACGGTGAGTGAAGTCATCGAACTTTGCAAACTTGCCCCGAACGTTTATCCGTGCGTCGATTTCGGCCATGTCAATAGCCTTTGGGGCGGCGCATTGAAAACTTCCGAAGATTTTCAGCGTATCATTGACGACCTCTTCGACGGGCTCGGCGAAGAAAAGACGAAAAATATGCACGTTCATTTCAGCAAGATTATGTACGGCGCAAAAGGCGAAATCAAGCATTTAACCTTTGCCGACAATATCTATGGACCTGAGTTTGAACCGTTTTGCGAAGTGATTGTCAAAAACAATCTCACGCCTCACGTTTTGAGCGAATCCGCCGGCACGCAAATGTTCGACTCGCTCTATATGAAGCGCGCATACGAAAATATGTCAAAATAACGTATTCTTGATTTGCAACTTTGCTAATAAAACAATTCAACATTTTGCAACAGAGTAGCGTCCATCACGGACGCTATTTTTTATGACGAAAAGTATCCAAGAATTTTAAATTATCAAGTGGGTAGAAAGAAAAAGTCAAACTTCAAGATTAAAAAGAAGTTTGGCAAAAGAGGAAGTCAAACTCAAAATTCATTAGAAGTCCAAAACACAAAAGTATATCGGCAGAGTGCAACGTTAAAAATCGGACTTTGAAACAAATTTTTTTGCGAGAAGTAGGGCAATTTTCAATGTTCAAACCCGTATATAAACTATTCGCAAAACACGAGCTCGACAGAAAACGGGTACAAAAAGTCCACAGAGATAAACTCTGTGAACTTTTCAAATAGGGGACAATTTGTCCTCGCATAAAAGTGCGGTGAAGTGAAGTTAAAAGCACACGACTTTTTTGCGTGATCTTTTATAATGTTTGCAACCATTGGATAAACCAAGATAAAGGTGGCGCAAGCAAAATAGCTAAAATAATACAAACTATTTTTATTTTTTTATAAACATTAATATTTGATAGTTGCTTTTTGCTTTCTTTTATCTCAGCTCTGTTTGTTCGGGTTTGTATTATTCCGTATTTAGTCTTTTTGTCTGTATAATGTATATACTTGATTTTTTCTTCTTTTAGCAAATTAAGAATTTTGTCTAAATTATATGAAATAATATATAGTATCCGATGATAGTCACTAACAAGACAATCAAGTGTTTCTTCAAAAGATAGTATATATGCAGAAATGTTTTGTTGTTGTTTATTTTGTGCGATGTATGTCCTGTGAATTCCGTCAATTATAAGTGTTTCGTTTATAAAGTTATAAGCAATTATAATTGGACTATGTTCACTTTGTAATGAAAGCGCTTTTATTTTGTTTATGTTAATTTCTGACTTTGATAAATTGATACTGTTAGTAGGAATTGAAGTAATTGGTATATTCTTTTCTTTGATTATTTGTTCTGCCTTGTCAATAGAAAATGTAAGGGTGAAGGTTAAGCCAAGCATATTATAATCTTGTGTAAAAAACTGGCTGTCTATGTTTTTTCTTGTTAAATAGTAAGACTTGTTTTGTATATTATGAATTTTTCCAATATAAAAATCTAGTTCATATTTAATCTCTGGATGTATCTCTTCTATTTGTTTAATATTGTTTTCAAATTCCTCAATGTTTGTTAATGGTATTGTTTCATATGACGTTATGCAATTATCAATATTTTGTTTATTATTCATTTATTCTCCCGTAAATATATTATTTTTTCTTTGTTTGAGTTGTAGTAAAAAAAACTTGTTTTGTTCCGTCTATGCTTTCGTATCCGAGAAGATAATCGGTTGATACTTCGAGGATGGATGCAAGTTTTTTTATATCTTCGATGCAAGGCTCTTGTTTATCGAGTTCCCACGATGAAATCGTCATTTTGCTGACATTGAAATAACTGGCTATATCATTCTGCGAATAGCCTTTTTCTTTTCTTAATTCTTTTAGTCTGTCACCAAAAATTTTGCTCATAGGTAAAGAATAACATTACATATAAAAAATTGTTGACAGTAATGAAAAACATTACTATAATATGAAATGTAATGATAATCATTACGGCGTAAAAATAGATGTTTTGAACGTTTAGTGGCTTTTTCGTTCGCAAAACTTCTGTTTTGCGCAGGGCGCATCAAGTTTCGGTTTTTCTTCTTGTTGCGCCTTCCGCTTCGGCGGAACTCAAAATCTAAAAAAAGGAAAACAAAAAAAGAGGAACGAATATGACGACTGAAAATTATCTCATCTTGACTATTTGCTTATTGGCAACTTTTCCTTTTTGTTTTGGGATATCAATTTTGGTTATTTTTATATCCGAAAGCATTAAAGAACATCGAAACGACTTTCGTTTTTATTCTGAGCCTTATAAGGTAAAAGATGCTAAACATTTGTTTTGTGAGTTATATAAAAACGCGTCGGAATATGAGGTCTTTGAATCTGTTGATTTTGAGGGCTGCTACTTTATACAAAAAAAGTTCTGTTCTATGGGGAAAGGATATCAGTCTTCGTATAGAGGTTTTATTAACGACGACTTCGACACTCCTGTCGATGATGAGGACGACAATGCCGACACGCCTGCATCTTGAAATACTAACCGGAACGTATAAGTTTCACGATTTTTTCAAATTCGATATCGGTTGGGATAAGTTTTCGCTCTATCGGATGACGAATCGTTGGGGCGGTGAGAAAGTCGTGTGTATCTATCAATCGAGCAAAAAGTGTTATAGGGTGATGTACTGTGACAAGTGGAATATCAAAATTAAGGGCGAATCGCTTGGTAATGGCTGTGAATACAGAAGTTTCCGAACTCAATGGGAACTGTGCCGTTACCTTGACACGCTCGTGTAAAGAGGAAAACGCTATGAAAGAAAAACAAAATGGTCAGACGTCTGACCGCATAATCATAAAAGCAACGGACATCGTGTCATATGGATTTTTTCAAGAATATATCCATTTTTATTCTTCCGTTCTTGGAACTTGGTTCTTTGAACTGTACGGCAAAAAGATTGCCGTAGTAAAACATGACCGTTGGGATTTCGAGTTTAGGGAAGACGTGGACGGCGAGTGTGGCAAAATCTGGAAGCACGGCGATTTCAATAGTTATAGGGATTTTGTCAACTGCCTTTTCCCGAAAGATATGTTCGACGTCGACTTCTTCTTTCCCGTTGAGGTTATGCAAGAATATGAGATTCTGAATAGCGTAGAGGATCTTAACGATAATGTCGAGAAGAACTATCTTAACATATCGTATCTTCTTTACGATTTGGCAACGAATCGTAAAACCTATTTCAAAGATATGGGTTCTTCGATATATGCGTATGCCGACAATCATTTCGGATATTGCCGTACAACGACAAAGAATATGGTTGCGATTTACGAGAAGTTTTGTGACCACAACGTCACGAGTTTCCCCGTAAGGCTCAAAGAAGAATTTGCGCAATATAAGTATTCGCAACTTGCGGAACTTGTTTCCGTTCCCGACGAGCTGCTTCCAAATTTCAGTCATTCGATGAGTATTAAAGATATTCGTCTTGCAAAGAAAAAATATCTTTCGTCTTTGAAGGGAACGCCGGAAAAGATAACGTCGGACGACGACGTAGCGGTTTTGCCGAAGGAAGAACGCAAGATGAGCAACGGCGAGATTGCAAAAAGAATCAAGGCGGTGAAGAATCCGTATTACAACGAAAACGCAATAGAGCAATCCGCAAGATATAAAGCGTATCAAAAGGCAATCGAAGACGTTCTCGATGCGTTGGGGATTGTAGACTTCGAGGTGAACGGTGGCGAAGAAGACGAGGCTTGAAAAAGATTTTGAATCGATTTTGCAGATTCTGGAACAGACAGATTGCGAGGATGTCGGTGACGGCGTGTTCGGTTGTCTGAAAGAGGCAATGCAAGATTCTGCAAACGATACGTCGCTTGCGATATTGTGCGACGTCGTCAAAAGAACAATCGTATCGCTTGATATGATTTATCGCTTCGTTGTCATTCCGAAGTCGCAAAATAACATCGTTTTCAAGCAGATATTAGAATCTCACAGAACTATATCGAGCAAAACCGTAAATACGGTAGCTAATAAATAACAAAAACCTAAAAAGGAGAACAAAACTATGGCAGACAACAAAAAAATCGACGAACAACAAGTTCAGCAAGGATTGATCGGATCGGATCCGAACGCAGAGGTTGCAGAGGAACGCAAGCCTACGAACGTACGAGTTCAAAAGTTTTTGCTTTTGAGCGCAAGATCTTTTGACATTGCGAAGAAAGATGCAAAAGGTCGTAAAACTTCCGAAATGGAAAAGGTGATGCAAATCTTCTTCCTTGACGGCAATCAATGTATTCCGAAGACGGGCCAACCGTTGCTCAACGGTTTTGCTCCCGTCGTATCGATATTCCAAAGAGAGCTTACGCCGGAAGTAATGGATCTCGAAGAAATGCAAGTTTTTACGCCCGTATTTGCAAAAATCAGCGGAAACGAAAACTTCATACAGTTGCACGGCATTCTCTCAAATGCGGAAGTTGAGATGTATCGTAAGATTATGGGTGTACTTCTTTAAGCCCCTATTTCGTCCTATACGGCAAATACAAAGCGCCGTATAGGATTTTATATATCAAAAGCGAGGTGGTGCGGATGATCTGATTTGGTGTCAATCTCATTAATTTCCCCTTAATTAAATTGAACGTTGTTTGTTTTCCCTGCCGTAGTCGGTGGGGAAGATAAACGGCGTAAGTAAGTAGGTAAATAAGCAAAAGTGATTAACGGAATGGGGGTGAATAAAAAATAACATTTCGAGGTGAAAAAACAATATGGCAAAACTTATAAAAACAAAATCCGGCAAAGAAATTGCATTGCTCAATCCTTCTGAACGTGCAAAGAAGTATTCTCGTGAACTTAAACACGGCAAGAAAAGAAACGGACAACCGCTTACAGAAGCCGAAGCAGGTTTTCGTATGGGTGTTCTGAATGAACGCTCATTGCAAGCGAAGATTTACAATCGCAAGCACGGAATCAAAAAATAATAATTTATGGCAAGAAAATATTTGCGGAAAAACGAGTTTCGGTATTACACAAAACCTGAATTTTCGTCAAAAAGCGGTAAACCGCACGTTGCACACATAAGTGCGAAATACAATAAACGCTATAAGTTTAATGTTATAACACATTCGAGGACATTTTTTGATTCCGATACTATGGAATTGAAAAAGAATCCGAACCGCAACAACGGAGAGCAAAAGGATAAACGACAATCGAGGATTTCAAAACCTATGTGGGATAATGAAAAATACTTTTCAAAAAAGAAAGTCAAAAATTGGCGTTTTGACAAGCAAGACAAGTCCGCAATAAAGAAGTGGAACAAAAAAAACAAATAAAAAAATCAGCCCGAGTGACCTCACGATCTGTTCCGAACACGGAATTCGGTGTGGCTGATTTCAATAGCATTATATGAAACTGCTTGATTGTTGTCAAGCGAAAATTTAAATCTGACACGGCAGAATCCGTGAATAATAAAAATGAGAGGTACATATTTTGAGCAGAAAATCTAAAAGTGTTTTGAAAGGCGTGCTTGTGGCACTTGCCATTCTTTTGTTGGGGGTTGCGGTTACTGCTGCGCTTACAAACGGTTTCAAGACTTCCAATCCGTACGGTTGGCTTGAAAACTTTGACCGTATCAAGAAAGACACCGAATTGAACGGCTTTGAAGTGTGCAAAGACTTTGAGTTGGATTTTGCAAAACTCATCAAGGGCGTGAAAGCAACCGAAGATACGGCAGCAGGCACAAAGACTTATGCAATCGTCAAAACCGATAACGCAAACGTGTATATCAACGTTGTGGAAACTATTGCGAACGAAAAGAGTTCTTACACTCTTGTCATCAACGGACAAAACGTTTGCACTTCCGCGGACGGATTTAACGACACGGCGATTGAAGCAATCAAGTCTTGCGATACTTGCAAAGTAACGGAAGTTCAAAATGCAGGCAGACTTGCCCACTACGTCGGCGCAACGTTTGTGAAAGCAGAGCAACCGCAAGCATAAGCAAGTAAACATTTGCCGAGAGCGGATTCCACTCTCGGCAAAAATCTATAACGGAGATAAGGAAAATGAAATATAATCTTACAAAATCGAAGGTGTGGCAAATTATAGGCGTTGCGGTGCTTTGCGCTGTGTGCGTTCTCACGGCTGTTCTCGGTGTTGTTTTCGGAATGAACCATTCTTCCGAAGATTTGAATGTGTCGAAAGATATGTCAAATCAAGAGTCTCTGCTTGTTGAAACAGATCAAGAACAAGGAATAACGCTTCTGTCAAGCGTAGCAACGACCGCGGCAGACGGATCAGTGTCAAAAACTTTGACTGCTACGGTCGAAGCAGATGATATCGTAGTTGATAAAACGCTATCTTGGAGTGCTACTTTCAAAAACGCTAACTCAACGTGGGCGAGCGGAAAATCCGTGAGCGACTATGTAACGCTCGCTCCATCCGATGATACGTATTCCTGTGTCGTCACCTGTTCTCAAGCGTTTGGAGAACAAATTATAGTAACCGTAAGAGATCATAGTGCCGTTTCTACCGCCTCTGCGAGTGCAACTTGCGACTATATCAAGCGCATTCAAAGTATCACTCTCGGCGATTTGAATCCGTGGACATCCTCGGCAGGAAGTAAACCTGCGTGGACGGGCGCTATCATATGCTACTACAGCACTATCGGCTCTTACTCGAATAGTATTAACGTATCTGTTACTTATGGCGTTGGTACTGTTTCGGGTAGTATCGATGCTACTTCTGTTACCCTTCCGTTCGGAAGCGTTATGAAGTCGTATTTGAAGAAATACACTACTGGTGTTGCTGTCGCTGATCCTTTCAAAGCGGCGTTGACCGGCGATACTTTGGTCGAAGGTTCGACGTCCGGCGCTGTCAATTTCAACGTTAGACTTCAAAGTTGGATCAAGGGCGGCGACCCGAGCAAGGCATCTTATTTGAACGACTATATCATTTCAAGTGGTACGGCAAACGGAACTAACGGTGGTAATGCAGGTGCTAACGTTACCGTCGCATTCGCGCTCAAGTACAACGATTCTACCATTCAAACTATTAGTGCGACTTCTTCTAATGCATTCTGGTTCTACAGCGGATTCTTGACAGCTATCAACACTATCAGCAGTATATCGTTGGATCAAAGTTCATTGGTTTGGTGAGGTAGTTTATGGCAAAACGAAAATCATCAAAAATTAGCATTATACCCAAATTTTTGATTCTGCTATTGCTTGCGGTAGCAATAGCAGGTTTTGCCGTGTTCATCAAATACTACGTTGGCAAAGTGCCCGATTCTCCCTTTCACGTAACTATTGACGGAAAAGATATATACAGCACTTCGTCAGGATATGTGCTTTCTCCGCAAACAGCATTGAACGTTGCTGTGAAGTCCCCTTCTACAAGCGATAACAATGGTGAATATACTGTTTCGATTAAAGCGGATTCGTCGTTGAAATTTACTTTTGTAAAAGACGGGAAACTATGTTTGTTTTTATCAACCGAGGACGTTTCAAAGTTCTTTGATATAACAAATACAAATAACGGTTTTGTTCTATCGGCAAAGGGTTTCACCGTAACGGATATGTTGAAAGTGCTTTACGAAAGCGATTCCATAAGCGTTGAAGAACAAGCGATTGATTATAATCAAACGATGTTTTGGTTGACAATCTCGCCAAAGGATAACGCGGAATCGGCTGTGAGAATCGGATTTTCACTATTTGGCATAATGTCAATTTCGCTTGATACAGAGGAGATTATATTCTAATGACAAGATTTTTTCAAAAAACATCAATAAGATTTTTTGTGGCGTTGCTTGTATTTATAACGCTTGCGTTGTTGTCGTTTGAAATAGTTTCTTCGGGGCTTGTTGCATACGCAAGCGACAACAATGTCAAGTTTGACAATACGTCGATATTCGATGATTTGTACGGCAGTAAAGACGAACACGGCAATGAATTTGATTTGGGCAATTATCCCAAGGATAAAGACGGCGAATTGCGCTTTTATACCTTTGTGGAGTACGGATATTCATACTATGCGAATTTGGATAAGAATTACGCTTTGTATACGTATCTTTACAATCCGCAACAGCTTGATTTTTCGACATATCTCGATTCAAACGTTGTGCGTATGGCAACAGCGTTTGTAAAGAATAGTGAGGGCGAATACGTCGCTTCCGAATATGACGATTTTAACATCGTGTGCGTATCGAGGACAACGGGCGATTATGCGAATTTGTTTTACAAATTCAAGATTTTAGATCCAGATAAGAAACTTCTTGCGTTGGCTCAAAAGTATGAATCGGAAAACGGCTGTCGCAGATACGATATTGCAGGCGTTTATCTCAAAACCGATAAAAGCGACGTAACGTTGGACAAAAACATCGGACGTTCTTTTAAGTGTAGCGGTTATATGGCGACGTATGGCGAAAACGCAAATAATCCGTCCACTTTCGTGTGCAAAGTTGACGTTCTCGAAACGCTTGATTTGAAAGTGTATCAGACGAGTTATTTGACGGGTGTATCGAGCGCAGGCGCATATCACCACAACAATGTGAGTTCGGTATATTTTGCCATTCCGCAAAGAGTTTTCGATAAGTACGGCAGTTTGTGGGAAATCTATGCGCAATGGTACGAGTGCAAGACTGCGCCGATATTGGTGACGTCGAATCAAGATTTTTATCAAAAAGCATTATCAAACAATCATTATGAAACCATTGATAATTCAGAAGGCGGAACATCTCTTTTGTATGACAAATCGGTGGATTATTTGTTGTGGTATGGTAGGCATAGCGATTCGGTTGCGGGGTCTTCAAATATATTGCACTATGACTGGGCTTATAATTTAAGACCGTTTTCGATGACCTCTGGCAATATGTTTATTCAACGTTTTGCTAATAGTTACTCAAATGTATTGCCGTTTGTGTTTTATAGTCCGTCGTACACGGATTCGGGTGCGTTTAACGTTATAAACAAACAAACGGTTGCAGGCGACGTAACATCTTCTTCGATTAGGGATTATATTCAGAACTACGCTTCGAGCAATTATGTATCTTGGCATACGTCGAGGAATCTTCCGTCCGAACTCTTTGTAAATGAAGTCGATTCTACTCGTTCTGCAAAGGGGATTCAAGTCGGGTTGAACAAAATCAGAACGAATCTTCAAGATACTTTTGATTTGAATTCGTATAATTCAAATCATTCGTGGTGGGATAAACTTTGGGAATACGGTTGGTCTTATCCAAAGGATGAAGCATTGGACGAATCGCATACGAACGTTAGTCCGTTTGAAGAAGTTAAACAGACCTCGTTGAATTCTTCGAGTATTGCTTCCGATTTGCTTATCAACGAAAACGACATCGAGTCTTTCAAGACGTTTTGCAACGTAAGTTATGGCAAAAAGGAAGTGCCGTATTTGTTTAGATTTGCCGTGTCTGATTATACGTCTCGACCTATAACTCGTAATCCTGGAAGATTAGATGTCGATCAAGATGTCGTTGATTCCTATCTTGCACAAGAAACGGTATTTTTCGATTTTAACATCATAACAATGACGTTTAAGGGCGAAGAAGATTACTACACGCTTGCGGTTATGCACACGCCAGTTGACGTGATTTCGGGCATTAAAGCACCCGATGTCGAATTGACTCCCGGTGAACATTTCGTGAATAAAACTTTGTCTGCGATTCAAAAACTTTGGAATAAGTTTTTGGATAGCGATTTCTTAAAAGCGTTGAAGATTATCGGAATGATTATAGTCGGCGCGATTATCGCTTTAATTTTGATAAAGGTTATCGGATTCTTTATCGGAAAATTCAAGAAAGGAAATCGAGGCGGACAAAAGCAATCCAACGTAACCGTCGTTATCGATTCGAATTCCGTAAAGAAGAATCCGGAGCGGAAGGGGCTTTATCGGAAAACTCGTCAGAAGCCGAAGAATGAATCTCGTCGAAGGTGATTGCTATGAAACCTAAAATCGACAAAAAGAAAATCGGCATTAGTATTGCCAAAATCATAGGATTTTGTATCGGCGCATTTCTAATCGGATACATAGTCTATACATTTATCAACGCATAACGGATATGAAAAAAGAAAACGTTTTGAAAAACTTAATCTGCGCAGTAATCGCAATCGGGCTTATGTTGCTCGGTGTGTTCTGTTTTAGAGAATCTTATTTGAGATTCTTTGAAGCGTGCAAGGATTTCGGTCTTGCTGTTGCAGGGTTGTTTTTGAAAGCGTTTTCTTTCTCGTATGATTTCAATTCAAAGGGTGTGTTCGAGGTTTCGAGCATTCCGCTTGAAAGCATTATCCCGTTAGATTTTTCGGCGTTTGTATCGAAGGTGAAAAACTTTGGTTCAAAACTTATCGATGTCGAAAACATCGTCGGATATTTCCACGTCATTTGGCTTGGAAGTTACATCTTTATATACTTGCTTTTGATTGGCGTGCCAGTACTTTTTATCGTGTTGGCTATTATAGACGCTAATCTAAAAGGCAAGAACAATAATCACGGCGCCGAATCGAAACCGCTTGTTTTATTTAAGCGTTTTGAACGCCGTATTTTAAGTCCGATTAATTTTGAAGTTAAGAGTTTCGTGTCTTTTGTTCGTGAATCGAAACTTTGGAAAGTTATATGGACTGGAATTATAGTTTTCAATTTGAACATCGCCACAGTTCTTATGGAACTTACAGCGTTGTATTTTGTACTTTTGGACGGGTTGAACGTATCGAACCTGTATATCATTTTTTATAAACTTTTTGCGGATTTATCGATGATGACCCGTGTTCCCGTTACGGTCTGGATAATCTTTGCGATTTTCTTTGTTTTAATTTGGCGCAGAAAGAAAGGGTATGAGCGTTTGAATCGTCGTGAGCAAAAGAACAGGGCGGTTATCGAGTTGCTTTGCACATTCGTTATTTTCTTTGCGACAATGGGCGCAGGCAAAACGCTAACTATGACAGACGTTATTTTGACGAAGCAACAAGAACTTCGTGAATCGGCTTTGGACATAATGAAAGAAGTCGATTTGACTTTCCCTGATTTCAAGTGGGCTGTATTCGAGCAAGATATGAAGAAGATGATGAATTCATATCAACGCCCGAAACGTGATTTTTTCGGAAAAGTTGTTAGGGATGAGTACGGGAATATCGTTTTTGAAACGGCACGTCCGATTCTTTACAATCTTTCTCGTATCGACGATTATTTTCACAATTTGAAAATAACCGCAAAAAGATACTTCGACGAGGAGAACGGTGAGTATCGAAAGTTTTACGATAAAGCCGTAGCAAAGGGCAAATTGAAACCTATTATGTGGGGCTATGACGTTGAATATTACGGATTCTGGGCGGATAACGCCTTGAAGTACGAATATATACTTGATGCTTTGCGTGATTATGCGCAGGCGTATTTTATCTATTCTTTGCCGACGAGCTTAATTTTCTCAAATTATGCCGTCGTGACGAAGGACGTTAAAAACGACACGGGCAATTTTCCTGCTTGGATGACGGACTTTTTTGAAGTGCCGACATTCGAGTCTGACGGTGAGTCTATGAACTCGCACATATTGGACAACGATATGTTGCGACTCGGCAAGAAGTTTGACGAAAATAACAAATACAAAGATGTTTTTGAATTTGGCGTTCTTGCTTACACGGAAGGCGACAAAGAGCGTGGCAATATGCTCGATACAATGGAACTTAAAAAACTTGTCGAAGAAGTGAATCAGAAGAACGACAATTTCAATGGAACGTTCAAGATGTCGAGGCATCCTGCGACGATTCGTAACCGCAAGTTTTTCTTCGCATATATGGATATGCAGAGAACGAGCAGTATAAACGCCGACTTGAAAGAAATTGGCGACAACGTAAAGATTGAATCTGCGACTTCAACCGAAATGTTGATGCCGTTTTTTGCCATAGATGAACTGGTGTTCAATCTCGTAATGCCATACTTTTATAATAAGTACTACGAATTCCGCCACAATCGAGGCGATATGAATTTGACGATGTACTTGATGAAGAAGGTAGCCACGGCGATGAATAATCATTATGTCAGAGCATATAACACGTTCGGGTGTAAGACTGAAAAGTTGATTATCAATGAGGAAAAAGAGGCAAAATATTACATTATGCCGAAGAAGATATTTAGCGGTGTGTTCTCATCGGATGCGCTTGCAAGTTTCTTCCGAATGAAATCATCCAGAGCGACATTCGGCGTGAACGATATACCGACATATCAGAGCGACAAGGCGAGCATAAGCGAACTTGAACAACTCAACAGTTACTTTGTGCGGGATTGGATGAAGTATCTCGGGAAAGACGAATGACACGTTCTCGATGTCAAGGACAAGGCAAAAATAATTTTTGCGAGCAAAAATTATTTTCGGGACGGAATGCCCCTTGACATCGAGGGATAAAGATTACAATTTTACAAGTCCGTGCAACATATGTGTTGCACGGCTTGGTTGCAAAATAAGCTTGACGTTTGAGCGTAAGCGATACAACTCAAAATTTTGCCCTCGGAAGTCCGACGGCGCACAAGAGCAGGTTGCCGGTGCGCCGACGGAAGCCGAAGGCAAAAATGTTTGCGCACTTGATACTGCGCAAACATAAAGGTCACGGAGGCTGAAATGAACGCACTCTTGAATTCTCTATTACATAACTGCGTAAAGCGTGAAGAAATGACTCCGAGCTGGCTTCCTGATAAGGATGCCAACTATCACGATATAGCGATAGCAGAGAAGAAACTCGCAAGCAACGAGAATCGCAGATACATATATCAAAATTATTGCGCAACTTGCACTTGCAGGACAAATTGCAAAATAATCGGATATAGGCATTGGAAGAAGATAAACACGATAATAAATAGATTTCCGACTGGGGAAGTCGAGATAATTCGTTTTGACGAGCCTTTGAAGTGTATAGACGAGAACGTCAATCAAGAAAATGTCGGCGGAAGGAATTATATAGAGATAGACGGGATTTTGTTTCCGAAAGACGAAAACGCAAGCAATGCAAAGTTTTTGGAAAATATGTCAAATTCTGCGAGGCAGAGTGTAGACAAATATTGGGGCTTTGCAAAATCGAACGAATGGGACTATTTCATAACGTTGACTTGCGATCCGAAGAAGGTTGACAGATTCGATGATGACAAAGTAAAGGAACTTTGGACGTATTGTCGCAAGAAGATTCAACGTTTTGATTGCAACGCAAAGATTTTGCTTGTGTGGGAACGTCACAAAAAAGAAAACGAATACGGACAGAAGGCGCTGCACGCTCACGGTTTTGTATCGATGAATAGGGCGTTTATGTTGCGACAAATGAAAGATAGGAACGGGAAGTGGATGTATTCAAATACGGGTGCAGCATTGTTTGAGTTTCCGTTCTGGGATTACGGACTTGCGACGTGCGCAATTATACCGAAGGGAAAAGACGAGAACGGGAACGATATAACGCAAGGTGCGGTTGTAAGTTATCTTTCAAAGTATATGAGCAAGAGTGAGATAAGTGAAGTCGGCTATGGAAAGAAACGTTTTCATCATACGACGAATCTTGCGTTCAAAGAAAAAGGAATGTATTGTATGGATTGCGATACGTTTGAAGAATCAATCGGGGATGACTTCGAGATATATAAGAAGGATGACAAGGGCAGAACGTATTATAGAAGTAAAAGGCACTAAAAAATAATATTTGACCCGTATATAAACTATTCGTAAAACACGAGCTTTACGCATAGAAAGCGATAAAATATGCTCTAAATAGAGGATTTTACAAAATTAAGATTTGTTATGTAAAATATTTTACAAATTTCTCATATATGTGTTTTTTTGAATTTCGGTTATTTGATATTCGGGACCGATTCTAATATCGATTTCTATGTCGTTTTTGTTATTTTTATCTGTTCAAACCCGCCGTATTTTGTCGAAAAACAAATCGATTCTCTATCCGTTTTGCTCTGCTTAAAACAGCGATTTTTACGATTTTAAGTGGATTTATTGCGTGATTTTCAGTCGAAATTCAAGGTTTCGAGCGTGTGCAAAACCGCTAAATAAGCGTGTTCGTACGTCAAGCCGCCTTGAACGTAGACGATATACGGTTCTTTTATCGGCGAATCCGCGCTCAATTCGATTGACGAGCCTTGAACGAATGCGCCGGCAGCCATAATTACTTGATTTTGGTATCCGGGCATATCCCACGGCAACGGTTTTACATTGCTGTCAATCGGCGAAATCTCTTGAATTGCGCCGCAAAAATCGATAAGTTTTTCTTCAGACCCGAGTTTTATGCTCGTAACGATGTCGTAAGGCTTCATATCGTCGCGCGGAAGCGTCTCAAAACCGAGTTTTGAATAGGTTTTTGCAAACAAAAGCGAGCCTTTGAGCGCGTTTTTGACTGCCGACGGCGCAAGAAACAAACCTTGATAATACGGCAAATAACCGTAGGCATACGAGCCTTCTTCCATACCGAGCGAAGGCGCGGTCAAACGATAGGAAACTTGCTCGACAAGTTGCGATTTTCCTGCGATATAGCCGCCTGTGGGGGCGATTCCGCCACCGATATTTTTGATGAGCGAACCGGCGATTAAATCCGCGCCGACGTTGGTCGGTTCGATTTTTTCGACAAATTCGCCGTAGCAATTATCAATCAAAACGAGCGTTTCGGGGCTGATTTTTTTGACGAATTTGACGAGTTTTGCGACGTTTTCGACGCTGATTGCTTGACGAAGGCTGTATCCGCGACTTCTTGCGGCAAAAACAGCCTTGATTTTTTCGGTTTTAAGCGCGTTTTCGATGGCTTCATAGTCAAATTCGGGTGTCAAATCTGGGTTGGTTTTCAAGTCGATTTTGTCGAATTTGATTCCGAAATCCTTCAAAGAACCTTTGTTATCTGCCAAAATAACGTCGGTAAGCGTGTCGTAAGGCATACCCGAAACCGCCAAAAGTTTGTCGCCGGGACGCAAAACGCCGAAAAGCATAAGCGTCAAAGCGTGCGTTCCTGACACGATATTCGGCGAAACAATCGCGCTTTCGGCGTTGAAAATATCCGCATAAAGCCTGCAAAGCGTATCTCGGCCGATGTCGTCGTAGCCGTAACCGGTCGTCCCGAACATATGGCGCGCTTGAATGGATTGATTTTTGTACGCGTCGAGAACTTTCTTTTGATTGTAAAGTGCGATGTCGTCAAGACGAGCATATTGTTCTTTGAGTTCGTGTTCACATTCGATTACAAGATTATTTGCCGATATTTTGTCCATATTTTATGCCTTTTTAGGTTATTTTTTCGATTGATTTTCGAGATTTTGTATACCTTGTTTTAGTTGTTTCTTGATTTTACTTGCGGTATAAGGAATTATATTTCGTTAGTTTTGTTATGAATTTCGTGATTTCATTGCGAATTTATCGCACTTTTAGCGCGATTTTTCCGCTGTTTTCATTGCGAATTCTCGGTTTTTTCGCGGATTTTTTCGGATATATATCCGATTGCGCCGTCTGTGTCGCCGATATCGAACCATTTTACGAAGTCGTATTTTCTGAACCAAGTCAGTTGTCGCTTTGCGTAGTTGCGGGAATGTTGCTTGATTTTGTCTTTGATTTGGTCGAGTTCGGATTGGTCGACGACGAATTTGCCGTTTTCAATCGTAAATTTGCAATCTGCAAATTCTTTGTAGCCGATGGCTTGCATCGATTGATAGGAAAAATCGCCGACGGACAAAACCTCTTGAACGAGCCCTTGCTCGAACATTTTGTCAACGCGAGCGTTGATTCTTTCGTACAAAGCCTGACGATCGGTGTTGAGCGCAACCATAATTACGTCGGGGTTTTCGCGCTCGTCCTGCGTTTGAGAAAGAGGTTTGCCTGTGCTTAAAACGATTTCGAGTGCGCGAATAACGCGTTTCGTATCGTTTTCGTGAAGCCGATTTGCGGCTTCGGGGTCGAGATTTGCGAGTTTTTCGTGCATAGCGTGCGCGCCGATTCGTTGCAGTTCGTCTTGCAAATTTGCGCGCAGTTCCTCGTTTTTGTTCGTGTGTGAAAAACTCATCGGATAAAGCAACGCTTCAAAATACAATCCCGTGCCGCCGACGACGATTGGCAGTTTCCCTTCGTTTTGCGCTTTCTCGATTTCGATTTTTGCCATACGAGCAAATTCGGCAACGGAAAACTCGTCGCTCGGATTTACGACGTCAATGAGTTTGTGCGGAATCCTTGCGCGTACGCTCGGATCTTCTTTTGCCGTGCCGATGTCAAGCGTACGGTAAATCTGCATACTGTCTGCGGATATAATCACGCTGTCGAAAATTTCTGCAAGTTTCACGGCGAGTGCGGATTTTCCCGAAGCCGTCGGCCCTGCGATGTAAATCTGCGGATAAATTTTGCTCATATAGTTTTTGAGATGTTGCTATCGAACTTGTGTCCGATTGCTATATTGTTGCTTTATTACGTTTTGGATTTTTCCTTATATATGGATTAATATAATTTATGTATCAATATATATTATCCTTATATATGCGGATTGTTCGTTACGGTTTGTTTATCGATTCGATTTTGTCAAACTATGCGCTTAAACAATTTTTCGATGTCCTTTGCACTGAATGCGACGACTGCGGGACGACCGTGCGGACATTTTGTCGGAAGATTGCCGTTTTCGTCAACGTAGTTTTTGATAACGCGCTCGATTTGTGCTCTCGTGAGCGATTGACCGCCTTTTATTGCGGCTTTGCACGCTTGCTGGCACAGTTTGTCTTTTAAGAGATTTTGAAGCGTCAATTCGCTTTCGCTTTGCATATTTGCAAACAAATCCGAGAAAAACTTTGAGAAATTGACTTGTGCAACGGGTTCGGGCACGGCGTTTATCGTGTACGCGCTTCCGCTTTTGCCTATCTCGAAACCGAGATTTTGCAAATTCGGCAAGATTCTTTCAAAATACTCGCTTTCCTCGCCCGTCATTGTCAATTTGAACGGAATCAGTAACGGTTGCGTGTGTTCGACATTGAATTTTCCCACGATTCTGTCATACAAAATTCTTTCGTGCGCGGCGTGTTGATCGATAAGATATACGAGATCGCCGCGTTCGCAAATGATGTATGTATCAAAAATCTGCCCGACGATTTTCCCGTCGAATACCGCATACTCGCTTTCAGCGTTATCGATATTTGAATTGTTTTCGGTTGCAGAAACGCCGTTATCGTCGCAAGCAACGGATTCTACGTCATCAAAACGATTTGAACTATGCGTAAAATCATTTCCAAAAGATACGTGCGTATCATTGAGAATCGAATCGGAATTTTTACTCGGAATATCGAATCCGAAATAGTTTTTGGGAGTGGTTTTTCCGCTGAAAAGTTTTGACGTGTCGATACTCGTTTGCGCATAATTCACTTGCGGCTTGTGTACGGGGTCAACGTCGAAATTGTTTGAAAAATCGCTCTGTTTAGTGGTGCTTTGAGAGTTTTCAGTCGGATTTTGCTCGACGTCGAAACCGAAAGTAACGTTTTTAAGACTGTTGTTTATCGTGTTTTGCACTGCGTGATAAACTGCACTGAAAACCGCGTGTTTATCTCTGAATCTTACTTCCGTTTTTGACGGATGAACGTTTACGTCGATGTCGTCGAACGGCATAAGAATATCCAAAACGAACATAGGATACGTGCGTTTCATCAAATATTCCGAATACGCTTTTTCGACGGCGGTTTGAATGGTTTGATCCTCGACCGCTCTGCCGTTTACGATGATTGTTTGGTACGTTCTGTTTGCCTTCGTATAGTCTACTTTTGACGTAAAGCCCGAAACTTTTATCGTGCCGCCGTGCTCGTTGCAGATTTCAAGAAGATTATCGGCTGTTTTTGCGCCGTAAACCGAGAAAATCGCATCGGCAAGCGTGCCGCCCTCATTGCGAAGCAATGTGCCTTCCTCGTTGGAAAGTTCGATTCTTACGGATGGATTTGCCAAAATCAGCATTCTAACGACGTCTTTTACGTAATTGAGTTCGCTTACGCCTTTTTTGAGGAATTTGAGGCGAGCAGGCGTGTTAAAAAACAAGTTTTCAACGCTTATAACGGTCCCCTCTGCTCTCGAATCGTCGCCCTCGAAAGTGACTTTGCCGCCCGAAAGCATAATTTTTGAAGCAATATCTTGATTTTTGCTCTTTGACGAAAGCGTGACTTCGCTGACGGACGATATGCTTGCAAGTGCTTCGCCTCTGAAACCGAGAGTCGAAAGACTGTCGAGATCGACGATATTTTTGAGTTTGCTCGTGGCGTGCGGCAAGAATGCTTTGCGCATATCATCCTTTTCGATACCGATTCCGTTGTCGCTGACTTGAATTTTGCGGATTCCGCCGTCTTCGACGTAAACTGAAACTTCGCTCGCGCCTGCATCTATCGAGTTTTCAATGAGTTCTTTCACGACCGACGAGGGTCTTTCGACAACCTCGCCTGCCGAGATCATATTGAATACGTTTGGTTCAAGTACGTTAATTTTGCTCATATACTACCTAACAATTCTAATTTTTGCGGTTTTTTATAAATGTTTTATTCTTCGAGTTGTTTTTTTAGATCACAAAGCACGGTCAATGCTTGAAGCGGCGTGAGATTGTCGACGTCGAGATCTCTGATTTGTTGCTCAATCTTGCTCGATTGCGTATCGAACAAACTCACCTGTGACGTCACGTTCTTTTTTGCCGAACTCAACAACATTTCGTTGGTATCTCTGTTTTTCGAGTCTTCTTCAAGCGAGTGCATTATGCTCTTTGCGTGGTCGATAACCGATTTCGTAACGCCTGCAAGAGAGGCGACCTCGATACCGAAACTTTGCGACGCCCCACCGCTTACGATTTTGTGCAAGAATACGATTGTGTCGTTTGCCCTGCTCACGAGCACGCGATAGTTCTTTACGCCCTCTAAATCTTCGAGTTCGGTCAACTCGTGGAAGTGCGTTGCAAACAGAGTTTTAGCCTTTACGTTTTTGGTGATGTATTCGAGCACCGCCCACGCAATCGACAGTCCGTCGAACGTTGATGTACCCCTACCTATTTCGTCGAGAACGAGAAGGCTCGACGCCGTGGCGTAGTTCAATATGGTTGCGACTTCTATCATCTCGACCATAAACGTACTTTGACCGCCGCTCAAATCGTCGCTTGCGCCGATTCTCGTGAAAATTCTGTCCGTCAATGCGATTTTTGCGGATTTTGCAGGCACAAAGCAACCGATATGCGCCATAAGCGTGATGATTGCAACTTGTCGCATATACGTCGATTTGCCCGCCATATTCGGACCGGTGATAATCATCGTTCTGTTGTCCGCGTCGTCGAGTAGCGTGTCGTTGGGAACGTACGAGCCTCTGTCGAGCAACGTTTCGACAACGGGATGTCTGCCCTCTACGATGTCGATACACTTAATTTTTTTGTTTATTTCCGGCTTGACGTACTTGTTTGCAACCGATACGTTTGCGAGCGACACGAGGCAGTCGAGCGTGCTGAGCGCTTGAGCGTTCGATTGAAGTTTCGCAAGATTCTCGAAACACATATTTTTGAGTTCGCAGAAAATCTTGTCTTCGAGCGCGGTTGCGTTGGATTCGGCTGAAAGTATTTTTTCTTCGAGTTGTTTAAGTTCGTCGGTTATGTATCTTTCGCCGTTCACGAGGGTTTGTTTTCTCTGATAGCGATAAGGCACTTTGTCAACAAACGACTTAGACACCTCGATATAGTAGCCGAAAATCTTGTTATATCCGACTTTGAGTGTACGTATGCCCGTTTCTTCCCTCTCTTGCGCTTCGAGTTTTGCAAGCCATTCTTTTGCGGAAGTTTTGATGTCGCGCAGTTGATCGAGAGTTTCGTCGTAGCCTTTTTTGACGTAGCCGCCGTTCTTATAACTGCTCACTCCGTCGCGATCCAACGCGCTTTGAAGCGTGGCGCAGACGTTTTCGAGCGAGTAAAGCGAGCGATTTATACCCTTTACGAGCGTGCTTGTCGCGCCCGAAAGAAGTTGTTTGATTTGAGGAATCGCCTCGAGCGTGTCGCTTATAGAAAGCAAATCTTTCGGCGAGGCGTTGCCGTAGGCAAGACGGCCGTTGAGTCTTTCGAGGTCTCGGACGGAATAAAAAGATTCGCCGAGTCTTTCGCGCAATGCTTTTGAACTCATCAAATCTTCGAGTGCGTCGAGGCGTTTGTTGATAGCGTCGGCGTCTTGAAGCGGCTGTTCTATCCAGCGTTTGAGCGTTCTTGCGCCCATTGCGGTGGACGTTTTGTCGAGAACCCAAAGAAGCGAACCTTGTCTTTTCCCGTCGCGTGCGCGCTGAGTAAGTTCGAGATTGCGCCTCGTCGCGTTGTCGAGCATCATAAAGGATTTATCGCGCAAATACGAGATTTTCGTAAGTTGTCCGAGACTCCTCTTTTGCGTTTGCGCAAGGTATTCCAAAAGTCCGCCTGCGGCGCATACCGCGGCATTTTTATCCGTCAATTCGAATACGTCGAGCGAGCCGACTTTGAAAGCGGACAATATTTTTCTCGTAGCCGTCGAAACATTGTAGGCAAAGTCGTGATAGCAATGCGCGCGCTTTTCGTTGGATATGAAATACTTGACCTTTTGGTATTTGGATACGAAGTCCTCGTTGCAGATAATTTCGCTCGGAGCAATGCTTCCCAAAATGTTGGAAAGTCGCTCTAAATAGTCTTCTGCCGAGTACTCGTATACGTTGAATTCACCCGTCGAAATATCCGTCCACGCAATGCCGAACGTCGAGGAATTTGTGAAAATCGAGCATAGATAGTTGGAAGTTTTCTCGTCGAGAATATCTTCTTCCATAACCGTACCGCTCGACACCACGCGCACGACGTCGCGATCGACGAGTCCTTTGGACGTTGCGGGATCACTTAATTGCTCGCATATAGCGACACGATAGCCGTTTTCGATGAGTCTTCTTATATAATTATCGACCGCGTGATACGGAACGCCGCACATAGGCGCGCGCTCGTCGAGCCCGCAATCTCTGCCCGTCAAGGTCAAATCCAGCACCCTCGACGCTGTTACCGCGTCGTCGAAAAACATCTCGTAAAAGTCGCCCAAGCGGAAGAAAAGCAGGCAATCGGGATAATTGTCCTTGATTTGAAAATATCTTTTCATCATCGGTGAAAGTTTATCTCTGTCGATATTCATTTTTCCTCCTTATGTCCGAAAAGGGACGCCGATTTGGATACGGTTATTCTTACGTCGAAAAATTTGCCTATATCGTCTTTGCTGCCCTCGAAAGTGACGAGCCTGCCGCCGTCTTCTCTGCCGCAAACCATACCGTCGAGTTTTGCCGCGACGTCTTCGCAAAGCACTCTGTGCACGCCGCCGATGTAGGTCTTTGAAATCTCTTTGGTTATCGAGTTTTGAAGTTTTATAAGGCGCGCGATTCGCTCTTGCTTTATAGCGTACGGTATCTGTTCCATTTTAGCGGCGGGCGTGCCTTTTCTCGGCGAATAAATGAAGGTGAACGCGTTTGAATAGCGCACTTTTTTCACGATTTCGAGAGTGTCTTGAAAGTCTTCTTCCGTTTCGGTCGGGAATCCGACCATAATATCCGTCGTTATTCCTATATCGGGCATACGCTCGCGCAATTTGTCGATGATTTGAAGATAATGCGCGCTGTCGTAGCGTCTGTTCATATTTGCAAGCACCTTGTCCGAGCCTGCTTGAACGGGAAGATGCAAATTGTGGCAAACGTGCTTCGACGTCGCCATAGCGTCGATAATATCGTCGTTGAGGTCCTTCGGGTGCGACGTCATAAAGCGCACGCGGAAATCGCCGTCGATTTTGTCTATTTCGCGCAACAAATTCGCAAAATTCACCTTTTCGTCTGCAACGTCGTTGCCGTACGAGTTTACGTTCTGACCGAGAAGCGTTATCTCTTTATATCCGTTTTCGACGCACTTTTTCACCTCGTCGAGAACGTTTTGCATATCGCGCGAAACCTCTCTGCCTCTTACGTACGGCACTATACAGTACGTGCAGAAGTTGTTGCAACCGTATATGATGTTCACCCACGCGTTGGGATAACTCGTGCGGGTTTGCGGCGTATTTTCGTCGATGTCGAGATAATCGGACGGCTGATTTACATCGAAACAGCGGTATTTTTTGTCGCTGCGCTTTTTGATTTTCGCTCTGCCCTCGATGACCTTTTCAATTTCGTCTTTGAGTGCGGAAATGTTACGAGTGCCCAAAACTATATCGACGTACGGGAATCTTTCCTTGATGTCCTCTTTCACGCCGTCTTGTTGCGGCATACAGCCGACAACCGCAAGAATGAGATTCGGATTGCGCTTCTTTTCCGCTTTCGTCACGCCGATATTGCCAAGCGCGCGGCGTTCCGCAGTGTCGCGAATACAACAAGTGTTGAAAACGATTACGTCGGGATTTTCGTCTTCGGGACAATCGATATATCCCATTTTTTCGAGAATGCCGGCGATTTTTTCGCTTTCGTGAACGTTCATTTGACAGCCGTATGTGTTGATTTTGTAAAACTTCGTCATTTGCATCCTTTATGCTTTTGCGTTTAGCAAGATATTGTCGTTCGATTTGCGTATCTGCAAGCAGAATTTGCTTTGCTCGTACGCGCGCATTACGCGCATTGTATTTATCAAAGGTTTATTATACATAATTTCGGCGGATAAAACAATAATAAATTCAATGAAAAAATCCGAAAAAACGAAAATAGTCGATCCCGAAGTCAAAAAACGCAAAAAACGTAAAATTGCGATTGCGTTATCCGTCTTCTTTCTGCTTCCCGTCGTCGTAGCGTCGGTTACGATAGGCGGATTTTCAATATGGGCGAACACGCAAAAACCGAACAAAGATTTGCTTCCGACCGCAAGCGCAACGCCCGTATTTTTCGATTCGAGCGGCAACGAATTGCCCTACACCGAAGAAAACTACATCGCAATCGATGATATTCCCGACAATCTCAAAAACGCTTTCGTCGCGCTCGAGGACAAACGTTTTTATTCGCATAAAGGATACGACCCCGTGCGTATGGCGGGTGCGCTCGTAAACAATATAAAATCGGGCGTGCTCAAAGAAGGCGCGTCCACAATCACTCAACAACTCGTCAAAAACACGCACTTGACTCACGAAAAAACCGTCAGTCGCAAACTCAAAGAGATTGCAATCGCAACGAATATCGAAAAGGAATATTCAAAAGACGAGATACTTGCGATGTACCTTTCGGTGATATACTTCGGCAACGGCGCATACGGCGTGAAGCAAGCGGCAAGATTGTATTTCGACAAGAATATTCAAGACCTAACTCTTCCCGAATGTGCAACGCTTGCAGGTATCGTAAAGAATCCTAAAAAATACTCGCCGTTTGCGGCGGAAAACGATTGCGTGGCGAGGCGTAACCTCGTTTTGTCGGTTATGAAAAAAGAGGGATATATTGACGAAAGCACGTATGACAATGCGATAAACGCACATCTCGAATCAACGAAAAATCAGCAAGAAAGCGGCAATCTAAACAAACGGGTTTACGATTTGTATATAAAATCGGCGATCGAGGAAGTTTGTCAAAAACTCGATATAACGAAGTACGAATTGTCAAACAGCGGACTTAAAATTTACCTCAACGTCGATTCGGAAATACAAAAGAAAATCGCAAAAATCGGAAGTGACAAAAGTCTGTATTCAACCGACGAAATCGATGGTGCGATTATGGTTTTGGACAACGAAACGCATACGGTTTCGGCGTATTGGTCGAATCTTGCCTACAACGTCAAAAGACAGGCGGGTTCGTCGCTTAAACCCATTGCGGTTTACGCCCCCGCTATCGATAAAAACGCGATAACCCTTGCAACGCCAATCGTTGACGAAAAAGTTGTTTTCGGCGATTATTCGCCGTCAAATTACGGCGGAAAATACTACGGCGATACGACGATACGCCAAGCAATCAAAAAATCTATGAACAGCGTTAGCGTCAAAACTCTCGATTATATCGGCGTGGATACGAGCATTGCATATCTCGAAAAACTCGGCATAAATACGTCCGAAAACGATAAAAACTACGCCCTTTCCCTCGGCGCTATCTCAAACGGCGTGGGAATAAAGCAAATTGCCGACGCATAAGCAACGTTTGCAAACGGCGGTATCTACCAAGGCACAAGTTTCGTAAACTACGTTGTAAAAGACGATCGGAAAATACTGTCGTCGCCAAGCATATCGCAAAATCGAGTTTTCAAAGAGTCCACTTGCGACCAAATCAATTCCGCTCTTTCCGATACGGTTAAAGACGGAACGGCAATCACTCTTTCGGCACTAAATTTCGAGGTTTGCGCCAAAACGGGCACTGCCGAGCGTAACGACGGCAAAAACAGCGACGCTTGGAGCGCAAGTTACAACGACCAATACACTGTCGTCGTATGGCACGGCTCTGACGACGGTATGAGCGAAAAAGGCGGTGGATTTGCAACAAAACAATGCCTCGAATCGTGGAAGACGCTCGATTCAAACGGCAAACAAATTATGAGCAAGCAAATGAAAAAGAGCGATTCCACTTTTACGCTCGACGTCGATTTGTACGCCACTAAACGCAACAAAAGCGTAACGATTGCAAGTGAAAATACCCCGTTAGAATATCGAAAAAGCGAAATATTTTCAAACGAGCAAATCTACCCGATGTCGTCTTGCTTCGATTGCGTTTCGAAAGACAAAGCGGACTTCGAGGCAAAATATATTGACGGCAAAGTCACGATAACTCTGCCCTGCGAGGAAATCTACACCTACAAAATCACAAAACTCGACGTTTTCGGCGAAACGATAATATCGCAAATTGACGGCACAACCGCAAACGGAATTATAACCGTTTTCGATACGCCGTACACGTTTTCGGACATCGTTCGCTACAAAGTCGAGTGTTTCGTCACGTCAAATCCGTCTGCAACCGCATATGCCGAAAAAGAAGTATTTATAGATGGCAAATTCAATTTAATTGCGTAGTAAACAATGCTTTGGCATATGAAGCACATTTGCAATTATGACAAAATTAACTATATTTTGAATGACAGAATAAGAAAGCGACTCCCATATCGGGGTTTATTCCGAAGGTGTGGGTGCCGCTTTCAATATCAGCATATGCAAAAATTTAGATAAGTCAACAAAAAAATGTCGGGATATTATCGAAAAAATCAAAGAATTTCGATTCCTTCGACGGCTTTTGAAACCAAACCGTCAATATCCATTGCTTTTTCCGCTTCTCTCACCTTTTCGAGTTTGGGGTGAATTACGGGGTTTTTCGGCAAGAAAATCGTGCAACAATCCTCAAACGGCTCAATCGACGTTTCGTAAGTGCCGATTTTGCGCGCGAGATTCATCGTTTCTTCTTTGTCGAACGCAATGAGCGGTCTGAAAACGGGCAAACTTGCGCAATCTTCCGTTGAAGTCATACTCTCAACAGTTTGCGAAGCGACTTGTCCGAGGCTTTCGCCCGTTATCAACGCTTTACATTCCGCTTGCTTTGCGACAATCGACGCTATGCGCATCATAAATCTACGCATAATGGTTATCATAAATTCCGCAGGGCAAACTCTGTGAATTTCCATTTGGATTTCGGTGAACGGAACGACGTAAAGTTTGACGTCGGTTGCGTATTTTTCGACGATATTGCGAAGTTCGACCACCTTTTCTTTGGCTTTTTCGGACGTGTACGGCGGCGAGCAGAAATGGATTGCGCAAAGTTTCATACCGCGTTTTGCCATCATATATGCCGCAACCGGCGAATCGATTCCGCCCGAGAGCAACATAAGTCCTTTGCTCGAACAACCGACGGGAAGTCCGCCCGCGCCCTGAATTACGTCGCTATATACGAACGAATAGCCGTTTTCGCGCATATCCACCAAGAAATCGTAATCAAATTCTTTCAAATCAACCTTAAACGAAGTGTTTGCAAGCACCACACCGCCGAGTTTTGCGGCAATCTCGTAGGATGCGAGCGGTATACGCTTGTCGGCGCGTTTGACCGTGACTCTGAATTTCGGCGCTTTGAGCAAAGTTTCCTCTTGCGTTTTGATTGCAAGTTGCTTTATGCACTCTCTTACGTCGCAAAAATCCTCGCTTGCTTTTGTTTCAACCTTGTATGCCACCGAAAACGAGTAAATTCCAAACACTTTTTTCAATCTGTCCACAAACTCGAACTCGTCGTCAACATCGAAGTTTTCGACAAAATATCTACCTTGCGAGCGCGCAAAGTCGAATTTCAAACCCGAAAGCGTTTGCTTTATGTTTCTTATAAGCAAACTTTCAAAATAATCGCGGTTTTTGCCTTTGAGGAATATTTCCCCGTATCTGATGATAATAACTTTTTCCATAGCCGTTCCGTAGTGTATTTCGATTTATACAAGTCTTTTTAGACTTAAATTCAAACTCTCTTGTAAGCGGTAAGTTTTTCGAGGCTGTTTTTTATAGTCGACACGATATAATCGATGTTGTTTATATCGTTTTCATACGACGTGCTGAATCTTATGATTCCGTCTTTATGACTTTCGTCAAGTCCGAGTAAGCCTTTGAATCTCGATTCGTGGTGCGACGAACACGCCGAACCGATTCCAACCAATATGCCGTAATTTTCTATGTCGTGCAACAAAACTTCGCCTCTTACGTCCTTAAAAGCAACCGTCAATATGTTAGGCGCGAAGTTATCTTTGGGCGACACAATCTCGATTCCGTCAATAGATTCGGTGAGTTTTGCCATCAACTGTTCTCTAAAAATCGTTTTTTTAGAATAGTCAACATCGAAATTATCATGACAAATCTTCACCGCTTGCGCAAATCCGATTATGGCAGGCGCATTTTCCGTTCCCGAACGGAAGCCTTTTTCCTGTCCACCGCCATAGATAAGCGGCTTTATTGAAACGCCTTTTTTGACGAACAATGCCCCGATCCCTTTCGGTCCGTGAATCTTGTGCGCGGAAATCGTATATAAATCCACGTCGAGCGCGCGCAAATTTACTTTGATTTTTCCAAACGCTTGCACACCGTCCGAATGGAACACTGCTTTCGGACAATGCTTTCTCGTGAGGCGCACGAGTTTTGCGATGTCGTTCACTGCCCCCGTTTCGTTGCTCACGTGCATAATCGAAACGAGCGAAACGCTTTCGTCGAGCAGTTTTTCAAATTCTTCGACGTTTATCGAACCGTCTTTAGTTATGGGCGCAAATTTGACGTCGAAACCTTGTCCCGCAAGTTGATTGGCACTGTTTATAATCGCGTCGTGTTCGCCCTCGCCGACGATAATTCTGCTTCCTTTGGGCTTTCTCGTGCAGAACAATGCGGTATTGTCCGCTTCGCTTCCGCCCGAAAGGAAATACAACTCGCCGTCGGGTGCTTTGAGGGCGGATTTTATGCTTTCTCTTGCGTTTTTGATTTTGACGGACAATGCGACGGACGGTTTGTAAAGCGCGGACGGATTGAAAAAATCTTCCACGCTCTCTTTGTGTATGGTTTCGGCAACTTCGGGATAAATCCTCGTAGTTGCGGCATTGTCAAGATATATCAGTTTGTCCATATTCGTTTTCGGATTGCCGATTTTATAGTTTCGCTATTATTTATTCTTGTTTTCGTCGCTGTTTGCGATTTCTTTTATCAGAAGCACAAGATAATCGTCGGGCGCAAACAAAAGTCGTTTTTTTTCGTTTTCGACTTCGAACACGATTTGCCATACGCCGCTCTCGTACGCTTTCGACGCACAGAGTAAATCGGATTTTTCTTCGTATACGTCGTTCATTATCTCGAAGCCGCAAACGTCTTTCCAAAGCAAATCGAGATACACTCTTTGTCTGTTCACGACGTCTTTCTCGATAACTTTCAATCTTGACGGCGAAAACTCGTAGGTATACTCTTTTGCGGTTTTGTTGTAAAAGTGTATGCAGACCGCGCCGCCTACGAGCAACGCCGCAAAACCGAACATAAAATACCAACTGTAAAACGCCGAAATCAGTATGAATCCGAGCGAGGCGAGAATCATAGTTATACCCGCCCATTGCAGTTGGCGCATTTTTTGCGACACTTCTACGTCGATTGTTTGCGAATAGTGGTCGGTCATATCACTTCACCTTGAAATAGTCGTCTTTTTTGACTTTCGTCGTGAGTTTTCCAAAGGAAACGACCGCTTCGCCGCGTTGGTTTACGGACGCGAGTTTGCCTCTCTTTTGCAAGGATTTGACAAAGACGTTATCGCCGATTTTCAAAGGGGAATCGTCGGGAACGTCCTCGACGACCGCTTCTTTTTCGTAGTCTGCGGACATATTTTCCAGTTGTTTTTTGAGTTTTCTCGCCTCGAACAAATCCTTGTCCTCAACTTCGGGCTTGTTGAGAATATCCTTTATTTGCGCAAGAATATCGTTTGCCTCTTCAACGCTGTTTTCGATGAGGCGTTTTGTTTCCTTTCGTATGCTTTCGTCGAGTTTTTCGCGCTTTTCTTCGATTCGTTTCTTCTCGATTTCGGCGTCTTTCAACGCTTTTGCGGCGTTTTCTCGGTCTATCGACGCTTCGCTCACGAGTTCGGCGGCTTTCATTCTGGTCTTTTCCGCCGCTGTCAAAACGTTGTCGAATTGGCGTTTTTCAACGGATATTTTGCTCTTTGCGTTTTCGATAATCTCGTCCGAAAGTCCGAGTTTCTTTGCGATGGCGAGCGCGTTCGACGAACCTATCGCACCCATAACGAGTTTGTAGGTCGGACAGAACGTGTTGCTGTCAAATTCCATAGAAGCCGCAACGACGCCCTTCGTCACGAGCGAAAACTCTTTAAGGTCGTTAAAGTGCGACGTGATAAACGCTTTTGCGCCCACTTTGAGCAAGTATTCGGCGATACTGACGGCAAGTGCCGCGCCTTCGCCGGGGTCCGTACCTGCGCCGAGTTCGTCGAACAAAACGAGTGATTTTGACGTGATAACGTTCAAAATTCCAATCGTATTCTTGATATGTGACGAGAACGTAGACAAACTTTGTTCTATGCTCTGCTCGTCGCCGATGTCACTGTACACGCCGTCGAAAACGGAAAGGTTCGCGCTCTTTGCGGGGATAAACAATCCGCTCATTGCCATAATCGTAAACAGACCGACAAGTTTGAGCGTCACGGTTTTTCCGCCCGTATTCGGACCTGTAATCAACAGCATTTTCTCGTCTTTTTCGAGAGCGAGCGATACGGGAACGACCTTTTTGCCGTCGATAAGCGGATGTCTGCCCGCGCGGATATTGATTATTCCCGCTTCGTTGAGTTCGGGTTTCACCGCCTTATACTCTCTTGCGAGTTGCGCTTTTGCAAACACCATATCCATATCGACGACGGTGTTGTAACTGTAAGTTATGCCGTCCGCGCAACTTTCGATTTGATTTGAAAAACCTCTCAAAATCCTTTCGATTTCGAGTTGTTCGTTGACGAGTTCGACTTTGAGTTCGTTGTTGAGTTCGACGATTTGCATAGGCTCTACGAATAACGTCGAACCCGAAGCGGATTGATCGTGAACGAGTCCGGGGATTGTGCCTTTGCAGTCGCTTTTTACGGGTATGACGTACCTATCGCCGCGCACGGTTATGATGTTGTCTTGAAGATATTTCGAGTATTGCGGCGACGTTATGAAAAGTTGGAGTTTACTTCTTACGTTGTCGTTGAGTTTGCGAATGCGAATACGAATCGCGCGCAACTCGTTCGAGGCGTTGTCGGCAACTTCCGTTTCGCTTAAAAACGCGTCGAAAATCTTTTTTTCGAGGGTTTCGTTCTCGAACAGTCCCATTGCCATACCTGCAAGTATCGGGCAATCTTTCACCTTGTCGATAGTGTATTTGAGTCTTCTCGACACGCGAAGCGACCTTCCGACTTTCATAATTTCGGGGATTGCGAGCGTTGCGCCCTTTTTCGCCTTTACGAGAATTTCGCTTATGTCGTCGACTGAGAAATTGGGCGATAAAGAATACTCGAAAAGCACTCTGTCCGCTTCCGATGTTTCGTCGAGAGCGTAGTTTGCATCCGCGATTTTCTCGAACGGGACAAGCGACTTTGCCTTATCTTTTCCGCCTTGCGATTGCGCAAACGAGGCAAGTCTGTCGAGAATTTTGGGATATTCGAGCGTATTCAAACTCTTTTGGTCAAACATAACTTCACTTATATTTCGTTATCTGCCGCCAAAACCGACGAAGCGTGGTGCTTCGTCGATTTGCGATTTTATATGGATTATCTGATTTTTGCGCCGACTTTGCGTTTGAGTGCGGACAAAATCTTTGCCATTTCGGCGGCGATTTCGTCGTCGGTGAGCGTACGTTCGAGCGATGAGAAAGCAAAACTCATCGCAACGCTCTTTTTATTCTTACCGATTTGTTCGCTCTTGTATTCGTCGAACACTTTAACGTCGGTGAGGAATTTGATTTTCGCGCCTTTGACCGCGTCGACTATGTCTTGCGCAAGCACACTCTCGTCAACAACGACTGCGAGGTCGCGGTCGATATTCGGGAATTTTCCGAACGGAGCGCATTTGCTCTTTTCAAGGCTTTCGCCGTTGAAAATGCCGTCAATCGAGATTTCTGCAACGTAGATTCTCGTGTTGTCAACGCCGTAGTTCTTTTGAACGTCGGGATGCAATTCGCCCAGATACCCCACGCTTTTGCCTTTTACGAACGCTTCCGCGCTTCTGCCCGGGTGCAAGAACGGCTTGTTTGCTCTTGCGTATTTTACATCGATATGCAACGCTCTGAACACTTGTTCGATTGCACCTTTAAGTTCGAAATAGTCAGCGCCGTCGCCGTATTCGCCAATGCAAAGTCTGCATTCTTCGTTCGGCAATTCTTCGAGCGGAAGGCTCTTTGGCAAGTATACGTTCGCAACCTCGAAAAGTCTTGCGCTCTTGTTGAAATGGGTTGTGTTGTATACGAGCGTTTCAATCATACTGTGCGTAAGCGTCGTGCGCATAACGCTGAGTGCTTCGCCGAGCGGATTTTTGAGCCGAATTGCGTTTCTTGCCTCGTCGTTCTCGTCGAGATTTAATAGCGTTGCGAATTTGGGCGACGTGAACGAGTACGTCACGCTTTCCATAAGTCCGCACGCGCGCAAGGTGTCTTTCACGACGTTCACAAACTTGTTTTTGTCGGGAAGTCCGCCCTCTGCGAGTCCGGCAAACTCGAACAACGTCGGTTTGATATGCGAATATCCGTAAACGCGGATAAATTCTTCTGCGATGTCGTTCACGCCGACGATGTCTTCTCTGTCATCTTTTACGAGCGCGACGAGAGTTTTTCCGTCCTCTCTGACCTCGATTCCGAGACGAGCAAGTATAGAAATAAGCGTGTTTTTAGGCACTTTGCAGCCGAGAATTTCTTGTATTTTCTTGGTTGTGAACGGAATTTCTCTGAGGGATTGATAATCCACTTTCACGTCGATAAGACCGTCTACGATGTCGCCCGAGCCGCTTTGATACACGAGGGTCAAAGCACGTTTGATTCCGTATTCTTGCAAAGCAAAATCTATACCTTTTTCAAATCTTGCCGAACTGTCCGAGCGCAGATTGAGCGCGCGAGAGGTACGGCGCACGTTGTCGCGAGCAAACTTTGCCGCCTCGAAAACGACTTCGTTCGTATCGTCTTGAATACCGCTGTTTGCGCCGCCCATAACGCCTGCCACCGCAACCGGTCTGTCGCTGTCGCAGATGACGAGCATACTCGGATTGAGTTTGTTTTCTTTACCGTCGAGAGTAACGATAACCTCGCCGTCTTTTGCGTTGCGCACGACGATTTTGTCGCCCGTGAGTTCTCTCTTATCAAACGAGTGCATGGGTTGACCGATTTCGATGAGAACGTAGTTGGTGATGTCGACAATGTTGTTTATCGGACGAATACCCACCGCTCTCAATCTCGATTTTATCGTTTGCGAGGACGGGAAAATCTTGATATTCTTCACGCCTGCCGCCATATATCTTGGGCAAAGTTCCTGATTTTGAACGTCGACGCTGACCATATCGGTGACTTTTGCGCCGCAAGAGCAAACTTTATAGTCGATGACGGGTTCTCTGCAATCGGTGTTGAGCGCGACTGCGACTTCTTTTGCCATTTTGTAAATGCTGTTGCAGTCGGGACGATTTGCAGTGACGCTCACGTCAAGGATAATATCGTCGTAGCCTAGTGCTTTGAGCGCGTTTTGACCGAGCGTCGTGCCCTCTTCAAAGCGAATGATGTCGCCCGTCTTTTGATTTTGCACGTCGTCTTCGGTTACGCCGACTTCTTCGAGACCGCAAAGCATACCCTCGCTGACAACGCCTCTGAGTTCGCCCTTTTTGATGTCGTGACCGTCGGCAAGGTGCGCACCGTCAAGCGCGACCGCAATGGTTTCGCCGCCCTCTACGGGAACGTTGGTTACGACTTGAATGGTCTTTGAACCGATATCGATTTGAGTTACGCGCAAACGGTCGGCGTTGGGATGTTTTTCAACCTTGACGATTTTTCCGACGACGACGTTTGTCGCTTGTTTTTCTTGATAAATAATATCTTCCACTTCAAAACCGATTCCGACGAGTTTTTTTGCGAGAGTCGGGATTGAAACGTTGATGTCCACGTAATCTTTAAGCCAGGAAATAGGAACTAACATATTCGCACCTCAGTTGAATTGTTTGAGAAAACGCACGTCGTTTTCGTAGAGCATTTTGATGTTGGGAATGCCGTATTTAATCATAGCGATACGGTCGATACCGAATCCGAACGCAAAGCCGCTGTAAACGCTGCTGTCTATTCCGCACATATCGAGAACGTGCGGATTGACGATACCTGCGCCGAGAATCTCGACCCAACCGGTGCCCTTGCAGACTCTGCAACCTTTTCCGTGGCACATAGAGCAAGTGACGTCAACCTCGACGGACGGCTCTGTGAACGGAAAATACGACGGGCGAAGTCTGACTTTAGTATCTTTCGAGAAGATCTTTTTCGCAAACGTTTGCAAGCAACCTTGCAAATCGCCCATAGTGATGTGTTTGTCGATTGCAAGTCCCTCGAACTGATTGAAAATCGGGCTGTGGGACGCGTCGTCATCGCTTCTATACACCTTACCGGGTGAAATTATACGGATAGGCGGCTCGCCCGCTTGCATAACGCGCGCCTGAACAGCGGAAGTTTGCGTGCGAAGCACGATGTTGTCGTTGATATAGAAAGTGTCCTGCATATCGCGTGCGGGATGGTCTTTAGGCACGTTGAGCAGTTGAAAATTATACAAATCGCTTTCGATTTCGGGTCCTTCCACGACGGAAAACCCCATACCCGAGAAAATATCGATAAGTTCTCTCGTAATGAGTGTGAGAGGATGCAAAGTGCCGAGATTTTCACGATTAGACGGCAAAGTAACGTCGATTTCCTCTGCTTTGAGGCGAGCGAGTTTCTCTTGCTCTACAACTTGTTCGGTCTTTTGGTTGAGCACGGCTTCGACTGCGAAGCGCAATTCGTTGACGAGTTTGCCCATCATCGGACGTTCCTCTTTGGGTACGTTTGCCATATCTCTCATCAGCATAGAGATTTCGCCGCTTTTGCCGAGATATTTGACTCTGACGTCGTTGAGATCTTGCGACGTTTGAGCCTTCTCGATCATTTCGAGAGCGGCGTTTTTGATAGCGTCCATTTTTTCTTTCATAAAAACTCCTAAATTTTCGCACGCGTGGTGCGCGCACGATAAATATCTAAAAAATAATAACAATATTAAAGTAATAAGTCAACAAAATGTGTCCAAACGCTGTCGAAACGTCGAAAAATTGTGTCAAAAATGCCGTCGAGGCGTAAAAAATCTTTCAAACCGTACTTAAACATAGAAGCATATCGTTTGAAAAAAAGAATGGTCGTTACATTGCTGTTAAAATCGCCTAATAAACTTAGCAATTTACTGCAATGACATAACAACTCATTTCTTCACTATGACGGTGACGTCGAGAGGCTTGTTTGCAAGTCGAATATATTTCGTTCCCTCTATTCTCGTGTTGCCGAGATAAATTTTGGTATCTTCGCCGCGCTTGATGTGCATCGTATGTTTAATTCCGTTGTTTGAAAACACAACGTCCGCGCTGTCGATATTGTCGGGCAAATGCGGCGATATGCGCAATACGTCGCCGAGCGTGGAAATCCCGAAATTCAAATTGTTAAACTTGTATATCGGCTCAAAACTATTCTCAAAATCGACTATTCTTAAAATACTTTTGTTTTCTTTCGTTGATTTTTTATCAAAAAATACTCGCATAAAGAAATCAGAACTCAATGCCGCGCCGAGCATTGCGATGTCTTTTTTGTGGGAAAGAATACATATCGATTTATCGAAAAAATTCACCTTTTTCACTTTACTATGCCCTGCCGACGCGCTTTGCATATACTTTTCAACTCGGATTGAATACATAAACTCGTCAAGGTTTTCCTTTTCGCTCAAACTGCTTGCAAGCGACAAAAAGCCGAATTTTTGATTTTCGGTCGCATTTTCAAAACAATCGAACTTATCGTATATTTCGAGCGGCGTATAGTATCTCGAAAAATCAAAATTCAGCACGGATTCCGCACTGTCGCAAAGCCTCGAATATGTCATATACAATCCGTCGATAACGCCGTCGAGAGTCTCTTTGTCCTTCTTTTGATAATTAGATTCGAGCATACAAAGTTCCAAAAACAGTTTTGATTTTGAAAAACTCTTGTATTTTTTGTTTTCGCACATCGTTCCGTTGTCTTTAACGTACTTTTTTGCGAGATTCATCGCCTTTGCAACCGTATTCAGATTTTCAAGAACGAAATAGATTTTTTCGAGAATAACGTACAAAAACGCCTCCTTCATCGTCGTTATCTCGGCAAAAGTCAGTGTTTTGAGTCTGTTATGCTCGTTTGCAAGCGTTTTGAATCTGTCCTCGACGAAAATCCAGCCCGTAGACGCAAGGCAGAATCTTGCAAGTTCCACCGCTCTCGGTATGCCGTTTACACTCGGATTGTCGCAAAGCGCGCTGAAATCTATTTTGCATATTCTATCGACAATCTGCCTGTCCTCGCAAAACGTCGAGAATATCCCCTTATATTTTTTGTTTTTCAACTTGAAAAGAAGCCATTTTATGTGACTTTTGTACTTTTTGTCCTCGATTTCACTTCCCTTGTCGGGCGATTGAAAATCGAATACGAGAAGTTTCGATTTTTCCTCGTACTCTGCGTTCGTTAGTATGGGAAAATACACCTCTTTGGGATTCTTTTTCAAAATCATATATGCGATGAAAAACACCGTAACGACCAATATCGTCAATACGTACGCCATACGGCGATTATTGCCATATTTTGAACGAAATAGTAATTCTAAATCAACATATTTTCAAATTCGGTTGCAAAATAGCGTCATTTGTGCTTTAATTTTAATGCGAGTTAGCCGAACGGTCGCGTGAAATATTGAGGAAAGTCCGAGCATCACAGGGCAAGGGTGCCGGGTAACTCCCGGTGAAGGCGACTTCAAGGACAGTGCAACAGAAAAAAACCGCCGCGTATGCGGTAAGGATGGAAAGGCGAGGTAAGAGCTCACCCGCAATTTGGCGACAATGCGCGATGTAAACCCCACTCGATGCAAGATCGGGAGTACGAAATGTGGCCCGCAAACTCCCCACATCGCTTGAAACGTGCAGAAATGTACGTTGTAGATAGATGACCGTTTAAGACAGAACTCGGCTTACAGACTATCTCGCAAAATGAAAAAAGAAGGCGCAAGAACCTTCTTTTTTCTTATATTTTCTTATATTTTCTTATATTTTTTTTCGATTCATTTGTACTTCGTTTAGTTCTATATGTTTGTCGCATTACGCGATACGATTGGACGTAATTGCGACTATTGCTATTTGCATTTCAAATATTGCGACTAAATTCAGGATTATTTCAAAGAATCTTTGTATCTTTGCGCGTTTGCTTTCATTTCTTTTGCGTGCGGCACGGCGTATATAGAATAGTCGTTTCCGCCGATAAGTCTTGCCACCTCGTCCGTATCGTCTTTTAGCAAATCGACGTGAGTCAAAGTCTTGCCGTTTTCGGTGGACTTCGAGATGAGATAGTGATTGTCCGCCATAGAAGCGAGTGACGGCATATGCGTCACGGCAATGACCTGTCTTACTCGCGAGATATTACACATCTTTTCGGACACGACTTGAGAGATATTGCCAGAAATTCCGGTATCTATCTCGTCAAAAACCATAGTGCCGATGTCGTCCACGCCTGCGAGAATGTTTTTGAACGCAAGCATAAATCTCGACATTTCACCGCCCGAAATTATCTTCGCAAGCGGCTTTAACGGCTCGCCTACGTTTGGCGAAATCATAAATTCCACACTGTCCGCGCCGTTTGCGGATATTTGGTCAACGTCGTCGGTCGTGTCGATTTCGACTTTGAACGTCGAACCGCCCATACCCAAATCGCAAAGTTCTTTCGATATGTCTTTTTCAAACTTATCTGCGATTTTACGTCTTTCTTGCGAGAGTTCCTTTGCGCTTGCAAGCAACTTTTCGGCGGCAACTTTAATCTCTGTTTCGAGCCTCTCCACTCTTTCGGTTGCGTTCGATAGCGTTTGCGCTTCTTTCGTCGCTTCTTCGTAGAATTTTTGCAAGGATTCGTAACTTCCGCCGTATTTGCGCAAAATCGTGCGCACGACTTCGAGTCTTTCCTCTATCTGCTCTGCCGAGCGCGAATCGAAGTCGAGTTTTTGAAGCATATCCGAAAGAGTCTCGGATATATCCGTAATTTCAACCTTGCAAGAATCCAACCTATCCACGATAGGCACGATGTTTTCGTCGTATGAAGAAATGGTGTTCAAAAGCGAGTTTGCGTTCTTTATGGACGCGCTCACGCTTTGCGAATCGTATCCGTCCAAAAGGTTTTTCGCACCTTCGAGCGCGGATATGATTTTTTCCATATTGCGAATACGCTTGCGAGCGGAAAGAAGTTCGTCTTCTTCCCCGTCTTTTACGTCCGCTTTTTCGATTTCGTCAATCTGGAAGGATAAAATATCGAGTTTTCTCTCTCTTTCGTCGGCGTTTCCGAATCTCAAAAACTCTTTTTTCAGCGACGTGTAATCGTCAAAATTCTTTTCGACTTCTCCCTTTACCGTCGCGATTTTCTTCTCGCCGAGTTTGTCGAGAAGTTTGATATGATTCGTGCTTTTAAGCAGCGATTGATGTTCGTGCTGACCGTGAATATCGACAAGAAGTTCCGTCAAACTTTTAAGTGCGGACAAAGTGGAAATTCTGCCGTTTATTCTGCACTCGTTTTTGCCGTCCGCGCTCATTTTTCTGCGCAAAATAAGCACGTCTTCGGCTTCGATTCCCAAATCGTCGAGGCAATCCTTTATCGACGGCGTGAGATAATCCTCGAACACCGCCTCTACGCTTGCCTTGTCCGTACCGAAGCGAATGAGGGATTTGTCCGCGCGCTCGCCCAACACGAAATTGAGCGAGTCGATGATAATCGACTTACCTGCACCCGTTTCGCCGCTCAGAATATTCAACCCGTTTTTGAGTTCGAGTTCGAGTTTATCGATGAGCGCGATATTTTCGATTGAGAGTTGGCAAAGCATAATTCACCGCCTTCGAAAAATGTCAAACAGCAATTCTTTCGCGATTAATACAGTCTGTTCGCCTCGAGCAAATCTTCGAGACGTCTGCGTATCATATCGACGTGCTCGAGAGAATCCACCGCCACGAAAATCGTGTTGTCGCCCGCAATAACGCCGAGAACTTCGTCGTACGAAAGTTTGTCGATAAGTTCCGCGGCAGGGCCCGCGCTTCCCGTTTCGGTTTTGAGAACGATGAGATTGCCTGTACTCTTTATGGAAACGACCGTGTTTTTGAACATACTCAAAAATTTGTCTGCGGCACTTGCCTCTTTAGTTTGTTGCGCGGTGTATTTGTAATGCCTGCCGTCGCTCGAAAGAGTTTTGATAATGCCCATTTCCTTGATGTCGCGCGACACGGTGGCTTGGGTCACCGAAAAACCTTCGCTTCGAAGGTAATCCACAAGTTCTTCTTGCGTGTCGACGTCGTGTTTTGAAATGATGTCCAAAATTTTGAGTTGTCTGTTTGCTCTCGCCATGATATTTCACCTTATCCTCTGGGATCGACAAGACCCCATCTGTTCATTTTTTGAAGCAATTTCTTGAAGAAATTGTTATCTTTGATTGCCAAAAACTTTACGTTTCGAGCAGATTTTTCAACAAAAACGCTCTTTTCGCCCTCGATATTCGCAACGTTCTCGCCGTCGGCGCATACGATTGCCTTTTCGTCTTTTGCAAGTCGCAGTTCGATTCTGGATTTCGCGTTCACGACGAGCGGACGAGAATGTAAAGAGTGCGCGCATATGGGGATAATCACAAGTGCGTCCACGTCGGGCGCAAGCACAGGACCGCCTGCCGAAAGCGAATACGCCGTAGAACCCGTCGGCGAAGATACGATTGCGCCGTCGCTGTGATATGAATCCACAAACTTTCCGTCAACGTAAACGCCGATGTAAATCGGGCGCGAAGTCGCGCTTTTAAGCACGATTTCGTTTAACGCTTTGACGCAAAAATCGTCGAATCGCACGTCGAGAATTGCTCTTTGTTCTATTTTGCCCTCTAAAATTCCGTTTGCAATTTCGCTCGCCGAAGAATTTTTTTCAAACTGGGTCAAAAATCCGAGATTTCCGGTATTTACGCCGGTTACGACGACATCTTCTCTGATGTTTTTCACCGCTTCGAGAACAGTGCCGTCCCCGCCGAAAACAATCAAATTTTTGCAATCGTACGGAATGTTTTTCCCGTCCTCAATCTCGAATACGTCAAATCTTTCGTCTGCTTTAAGAGAAGCGACGATGTCGTTCATTTCCTTGGAATATTCGGCTTTTGTGAAAATTGCTATTTTCGTTTTCATAATCAAGAGCCATTATACAACATCGAAAGTATTTATTCAAGTATAAAACAAAGTTTTATTGAATAATTGCATATTTTCGGCGAGTTTATGCAAAGCGGATTTTTGCGGCGATTTGCAACTTTGCCTCTATCGATTGACATATTTGCTCGCTTTTGTATAATTGAGGTATGTTTAGTTTGGTTTTATCCATATCCGAATTTGCAACAAAACTTGTTGCCGGACTGTCCGGCACTATTTTTGCGTTGCTGATTTTGGGACTCGTTATCGGCGCAAAAAACCGCGTTCCGAAGAACATTAATCCCGACGAACTCAAACGCAAGACAAAGGACTCGCCCGAAACCGAAAATACGGACAAGAAAGGCAAAAAATCCAAATCCGATAAATCGAAAATCAAAGCGGAATCAATCGAGAATAAACAAGATAAACCCGAAACGACAGCCGAAAACAAATCCGATAACGCCCAAAGCGAAAAGAAAGAAGCGGTCGACAAAAAATAAAAGCAGCCTGTTATTATCGAAAACAGTAAAAGGTAATAGCGACAAATCGAAAAACGACATAAAAACGACGTCTCAAACCGACGTCGTTATTTTTTCATATAGAGCAAATATTCGATGTTTTTATTTTCGTAGCGTATGGGCGAAGTGGACAAATTCAGTATTTTGAAACCGACGTTTCGGGCGTATTCTGTGACATTTTCCACTGCTTTTTTGCGCAATTTTTCGTCGGTTACGATACCGCTTTTATTGAGTGCGGATTTGTCGAGTTCAAATTGCGGTTTTATAAGCACGACAGCCTCGCCGTCCGTTTTGAGCAAATCGAACATAGATTGCAAAACGTACGTCAAAGAAATAAAACTCACATCGCTGCAAAGAAAATCGACTTTTTCAAGGTTATGCGGCAATGCTCTTGCGTTTGCTTTCAAAAATTCGACCTTTCCAGTTTCAAGAAGTTTTTTTTTCGAGCGCACAGTCGGCGACGTCTACGGCAAGCACACGCTTTGCGCCGTGACGAAGCAGGCAATCGGTAAATCCGCCGTTCGAGCAACCTATATCAGCGCAGTATTTTCCCCCGACGTCAAGGTTGAAGTCGCAAAACGCTTTTTCGAGTTTATACGCGCCTTGCGAAGCGTAATTCTCGTCGTTTACGATTTGCACGTCGTCGCTGTCTGACACGTCTGTCGAGGATTTTGAAACAATTTTTCCGTTCAGAGTCACACTGCCCGTTTTTATCATATTCTCGGCGTAAGTGCGCGATTTGAGATTGAATTTATCTTGAATGTACTTGTCGATTCTCATAAAATTCAATCCTTGTCCGATTTGTCAGATTGCTCGCTTGCGTGTTTTTTCTCTTGTTGTTTTGCGATTTTGGCTTTCTTTCTAATTTTTCTCTCGTCCTTATTGAAGACGGCGAGAACGCGCGCCACGAACATAACGAAATCGCGCGAATTGTCGATTGCTATTTTTTTCATAAACGCTTTGCCGCCGATTGTCATTGCCGAAACTATTGCGGAAATGACGATAGAAAGCACGATTTGCCACGTTTCGTTCAGTGAAACGGTGATTTTGACAACCAACGCCGCCGAGCAAGCACCTGAAATAATGCTGAATATATCACCCACTATATCGTTGCAAACGCTGGACACGGTGTCGCTGTTTTTGGTGAGCCAAAGTGCGGTTTTTGCGCCGTACACCTTTCTCGAAGCCATAGAGATTATAGGCGTCGTGTCGCAAGAGGTCACGGCAACGCCGATTGCATCGAACAATATACCCGACAAAATGAGGAATGCAAGCAAAATTATGACGACTACGAGTTGTTCGGAGTTAGACACGATTTCGCTCAAATACGAGAAAAACGCGGACAAAACAAGGGAAATTATCGTTGCTTTTATCCACCAAAGATTGCGTTTTTTCTTTGACGTTTTCTTCTTTTTGTCTTCCTTTGCCGCGTCCTTTTTGTCCGATTTGTCGCCGTGATTATTGCTTGTCAAGTCGTGTTTCTGACTTGTCGACGCACAAACGATTTTGTCGATGTTCTTGCTTAAATCGGAATCAAAAACTGCGTTGACATTGCCGTCAACGCTTTGATTTTGAGTATCTGACGCGGTATTTTGAATATTAGATAAATTGTCGGCGCCGTCGGAAAGGTTGCCCGACGGTGCGTCGCTTTGAGATTTATTATCAGTATGAGTCTGCATATGCACCTCAAAAAAATTCTATGTAATGGTGGCAACGCCTCGGGTAAACCTTGCGCCATAGGTTCGGTAGGTTTTCCCTGACTCAAAACTCGTCGTCGCCGTCCGAGAAGTTTCCTATCATATGAGTCATCTCAACGAGAAACCGAATCGCCACTTAGAGCACACTATAATCCCCGAGTCGCCTCGCAAGAACAGTCTAGAAGATTTCCTTGACAGATTCCGCCCGCCCTTATCTTTTTTTGCAAAGAGGATTTCACAAGGCGATCGCCCGTCGTTGTTGCGCAACGCCGACGAGCGTGGTTCCTTAATCCCTCCAAATCACTCAAAGCAGGCTACACTGTACACAGCGCAGTTGCACCGCATATCAGGTTTAACCCCGGTCAGTAGACGATTTTGCGCGACTACCGAGTCGGGTCTCCACGGAAATTGGGTCGGGTTTCGTATGCCGTTACAAGCCGCCCAAAGTCCTTAACTCCCAGCAACAGCCCCGATTTGGGCAAAAGAAGCCATCACCAGAAACTTCATCGATATGCCCTTCGGCGATATTTTACCCCCGCCTCCGAGTCGGTGGAATCTGACTAGAATACTGCACCACCATTTGATTATATTATACCGAAAATATGAAATATGTCAACTTAACTGTTGAGCGTGACCGAATTTATTGCGTCCAAAAACGCGTCGATTCTGGATTTCGACGTCCTTGTGAGAGCCAAAAGTTCGTTTAAGGAAAGATTTGAAAGGTATTTATCGGCGTATTCCTTTGCGTTCGACAAAATTTGCGCGTTGACTTCGAGCGAAAACATAGGCGTTAATGAGCGACCGCTCTGTTTTACTCCCAAAAAGTCGCCTGCGCCGCGCATTTCGAAGTCCACTTCGGCAAGATATTGACCGTCGTTTGACTTTTCAAGCGTTTGAAGCCTCTCGATTGCCTTTTCGCCTTTGTTTGAGGAATGTAATATGCAATGCGCTTCGCTTCCGTCTCTGCCCACTCTGCCTCGAAGTTGGTGCAACGACGAAAGTCCGAATCTGTCCGCATTCAAAATGAGAATTTCAGTTGCCTTGGTGTCAATGCCTACCTCTATCACGCTCGTTGCTACCAAAAGCCTCGTATTGCCTTGCGAAAACTCTCTCATAGCACGTTCTTTTTCCTCGTTTTTGAGTTTTCCGTGAATGACGGAAACGGCAAAATCCTCAAATAGATTGCCGAAATCACGCATAAAACTCTCAATCGACATAAGGTTGTTGCCCTCTGCGTCGAATATGGACGGACAGACGATAAACGCTTGTTTGCCCTCTTTGAGTTTGCGCACGATAAACTCTACGGACGATTGCAAATCTTCGTATACCGTCGTTTCGACGTTCGTCTGCGCTTCCGCTCGCTTTTCTATGCGTGAAATGGCAATATCCTCGTAAAAAGTTAGTGCCATCGAGCGCGGAATAGGCGTTGCGGTGAGGCTCAACACGTCGCACGCACCCTTTCTTTCCAACTTTGCCCTGTCGTTTACGCCGAATCTGTGTTGCTCGTCTATAACCGCCAAAGCGAGATTTTTGTATTCAACGTCGTCGGACACAAGCGAATTTGTGCCGATAACGCATTGATAATATCCGTTTTTAAGTCCTGCAAGCACGTTCTTTCTCTCGCTTTGCGTGCAAGAACTCGTAAGCAATGCAAATCTTATGCCCATTGCCTTCGCCACATTCGCAAACTTTTTTGCGTGTTGAGTTGCAAGTATTTCGGTGGGTGCCATAAGCGCGGCTTGTTTTCCGCCTTTTGCCGCCGCACACATCGCAAAAAATGCAACGGCGGTTTTTCCGCTTCCCACGTCGCCGCTTATTATCCTCGACATATATTCGTTTGAGCGCATATCCGACATAATGTCTTCAAACGCTTGCGCTTGCGAGTCCGTCGGAGCGAATGAAAGCGTATTTACGTAGTCAACTATTCTAAAATTGTCGAAATTATAAAATACTTTTCTCGATTTTTGAGCGTTATTGCGCAATTTTCGGTATATTGACAGCACGATTGCAAGGTCGAGCGAAGCAAGCGAATCTATCGCCCTTTCGGCAAGATTTATGCTTGCAGGTCTGTGCGCCGCCTCGAAACACAATGCAAAATCCTTGTTGATTTTGGCAAGACTCCCCTCGTACGTTGCGCCTTTCACGCTGTCGAGCGCAGAGTAAACGATATTCTTAAAAGCATTCTGCCCAATCGTCGAGCCGAGCGGATAAAGCGTGTATATACCGTCGAGTTTTGAAATCTTTTCGATTTTTTCAAGCGAAGGATTTACGACGGTGAGCGAGCCTTGATCGTTTGAAAGCCTCGTGAGCATTCTGTACGACTGCCCGACGGAAAATCCGTCGTGCAAGAACGGCATATTGTAAAACATCGCCTTGAAATATATTCTGTTGTTTGCAAGGTTGTCGCTGAATATGACGAAAAAGGACTTCGTTTTCGAGCGAGTCACGCTCGATACGCTCTCCACTCTGCCTTCGAGCAACACAAGTTGCCCCGCCTGCGCGTCGATAACTTTGATAGGACTTTTTAGGTCTATGTACTTGCGAGGCAAAAAAGAAAAGACCTCGAATACGGAATGTATGTCAAGGTCGTTAAGTTTTTTTATCGTTGCGTCACCGACGCCTTTTACATCGCGCAACGAAAGCATTTTATTCTGCGGAAATTATGTAGAAATAATGCGGTTGTCCGCCCGCATAGCAAGCGGTTTCGAGCCAGTCGAATTCTTCCGAAACCTTTTGGACGAGCGCGTTTGCCTCGTCTTCCGATACGTCTTTGCCGTAATAAAGCGTGAGCATATCCTTGTCTTTTGCGATTTTTCTTATCGTATCGAGAGTGGTTTCTTCTATGCTTTGACTCTTTGCGACGATTTTCTTTTCGCAAATGCCGATTATGTCGCCTTCTTTAACGGAAAATCTGTTCATACGAGTGGAACGAACGGCGTGCGTAATTTCGGCGCAAGTCACGTTTTGCATAGCAACGCACATATTTTCGTAATTATCCTCGGGCGTGGAATCGGAATCGAACGCAAGCGAAGCGGAAATACCTTCGGGCATATTCGTCGTCGGAATGACGTACACTTCGGCTTTTGCGAGTTCTTTTGCCTGATTTGCGGCAAGAATGATGTTAGAGTTGTTTGGCAGAACGAAAACGTTTTTCGCTTTTGCGTCATTGATCGCTTTGAGAATGTCATCGACGCTCGGATTCATAGTCTGACCGCCCTCGACCACGGTGTCCACCATCAAATCTTTGAATATGTTTGCCATACCTTCACCCGAGCAAATAGAAATCATAGCGTATTCTTTGAGTTCTTCTTCCTTGTCGGGCTTGTCGTTTGCATGGATTTTGCGGTTTTGTTCGAGCATATTCTCGATTTTCACGCCGTCGAGTTCGCCGAGTCCCAAAGCCGCTTTTAACGCTCTGTCGGGATGATTGGTATGAACGTGAGTTTTCACGAGGTCGGTATCGCCGATGACGAGCACGCAATCGCCGATTGTCATAAGATAATCTCTGTATTTGTTGATTGCTGCCGTCGTAACTTCGTTTTTGAGGTGCGTAATAAAATACTCCGTACAATACTGGAACGTAATATGTTCGTAGTCGTTTTCGAGCGGGTCGAATTCCTCGCTCGGCGCGGCGAGCGGCGCGCTTTCTTCGGTTGCGACTTTACCGCCGCTGATAAGCACGAGTTCCTCGCCGATAAGCGTGCGATACATACCGTCGAACACCGTAACGAGGCCTCTGCCGCCTGCGTCCACGACGCCCGCTTTTTTGAGCACGGGAAGCATATCGGGGGTTCTTTGCAGAATTTCCTCGCCCGCGTCTATAACACGTTTAAAGAAGGATTCGAAATCGATTTTTTTGCCTTTAGACGCGATTTGCGCTTCTTCGGCCATTGCTCTGACGACGGTCAGAATCGTGCCTTCTTTGGGCTTCGTAACCGCGCTGTACGCAATTTCCGTACCTTTTTTCAAACACTCTGCGAACGTTTTGGGCGAGAGGTCGGCTTTGCCTTCGAGAGCAACGGCAAACCCTCTGAAAATTTGGGATGAGATAACTCCCGAATTGCCTCTTGCGCCTTTGAGCGCGCCTTTGGAGAATGCGAGCGCGATTTCGTCTATGAGCAAAGAACCGCAAGCGTTTGCTTCTCTCACTGCCGATGCGAGCGTGAGCGACATATTCGTGCCGGTATCGCCGTCGGGAACGGGGAATACGTTGAGTTCGTCAACGATTGCCCTGTTCATTTCGAGAGCCTTTGCGCCGCCTTGCAGCATTTCTTTGAATTTTAATCCGTCAATTCTTATCATTTCGTATATACCTATCACACGCGAATGCCCACCACGTTGACGTGAACGCGTTTTACGCGCATACCCGTAAACGTTTCAAGCGAAAACTTGACTGCATCCGCAAGGGACTTTTTGACTGCTTCTATATTCACTCCAAGTTTCAAAACGACAAACAACTCGACATAGATAAGGTCATCCACAGTCTGGACCAGCGCGCCTTTGCCGAGTTGATTTTTTCCGAGAAGTTGGCTTATATTATCGCTGAAACGGCGTGACACCAAATCCACCACGCCATAACAGTCCTGAGCCGAGTGACTTGCGATAATCTGCATAGCCTCATCGCTCACGGAAATTTTGCCAAACTTGTTTGAAGTTGAAAGCGACATATCAATTCCTTTTTCTAAAATATTACTATATAAGATAATTTTTTGCAACTAAAACACAAATTTTATGCAAATCAGTTGCAAAACCTATTTATATTTGTTAGAATATCAATCGTTCAAATTAGGAGGTACAGTATATGTCCAGAGTTTGTAGTGTATGCGGAAAAGGCAGAATGAGCGGCAACGCAGTCAGCCACAGCAACAGAAAGACCAGACGCAGTTGGGCGCCCAACGTTCAAAAAGTCAAAGTCAATACACCGACCGGCGGAGTTGAAGAAACTTACGTTTGCACGCATTGTCTTCGTTCCGGCAAAGTTGACCGTGCGTAATTCCTTCTGAATAATGTAGCAATCAACGTTAGCCTTCCGAAAGGAAGGCGTTTTTTTGTTGTAAAAAACTACGTTTTCGCTATGGCGAAAATAGATTTTAACTTCTTGTATTCACTTCTTCTCTTTGTCTTTTTTCACAAAGAGTTTTAGGATTGCTTTGACGAATTTAGGCGGATTTACGCAAATGATTTTGTTCATACTTCACCTCGTTTTTTACAAGGTATGAATCTAAAACGCCAAACGTTACAAAGAAAAAACGAACCGCAAAGGATTCGTTTTAATTCAAATATTTCATAACGATTTATATCGCTTATTTGCCGTCTATCGCATTACTATCGCACCGTAAAGCCTATTATTAGATATGAAGCGATTCTATTGTTTTTTGCGGATTGTCGGACTTAAAAACCGAACTGCCCGCAACCGCTATGTCAACGCCCGCTTCTTTTAGAAGCGCAATGTTTTTCTCGCTTACGCCGCCGTCAACTTCGATGAGATACTTATATCCGTGTTTTTCGCGCTCTGTTGCGCCGAGTTTGGCTTTTGCAAGGCATTGCGGCATAAAACTCTGACCGCCGAACCCTGCCTGAACGGTCATAATTACGAGCATATCGATTTGACCGAGATAGGGCTTTACGACGTCGAAATCGACGTCTGCATTAACCACCAAACCGCACTTTTTGCCCTTTGATTTGATTATATCGAGCGCGCCTTGAACGTCGTCCGACGCGTCGGGGTGAAACGTCACGATGTCCGCCCCCGCGTCGCAAAACTTGCCGACGTACTTTTCTGGCTTGGTTATCATAAGATGAGCGTCGATAGACAGAGTCGAGTTTTGTCTAAACGCCTTTATCATCGGCATACCGAAAGTTATATTCGGGACGTAAACACCGTCCATAACGTCGGCGTGAACGATGTCCGCGCCCCATTTTTCGATATTCTTGACTTCCGTTGCCATATTGCCGAAATCTGCGGCGAGCATTGACGGTGCAACCAACATAATTTTACCTCTAATTTTTTATACGGATAATACCGTTATATTATTCAAATCTTCCGCAACTACGGCAACGCCGCAATTTCACCCACGCAAAGCGTGGATATCACCCAAACGAAGTTTGGATTTCAACCGAGCGAAGCGAGGATTTCATCCACGCAGTGGATATCGTTTGCGCCTAAAACGCGATTTTCAGTCGTATTGCTTCTCTTTTCTCTCGACAAGTTCTTGATAAATGGTCTTGTATCTCTCGTACCTGCCCTCACCTATTTCCTTGCCGACGTGCGCTTTTACCGCGCAATCGGGTTCATCTATATGCGTGCACATATTGAAGCGGCACTCTTTTCTGAACGCTTCCAAATCGTCGAAATAAAGCCTTAGATTTTCGGGCGCAACGTCCACGGTTTCGAGCATCGAAAATCCGCAAGTATCCACAAAATAAGTCGATTCGCCGATATGGAAAATCTCGGTTTTTCTCGTCGTATTTTTACCACGCTTTATTTTTTTTGCAAGTTCGCCCACTTCCAGCAAATCGCAATCGAGAATATTGTTGAGAAGCGAACTCTTGCCCACCGCCGATTGTCCCGCAAAACAAGCGGTTTTACCCTTTGCGCAATCCACGATTTTTTTGACGTTTTCGCCCGTTTGCGCGCTACATTCGATTTGCTTTACAATGCCGTCGTATTCGCTCGTATCGATTGCTTTAACGTCGCATTTATTGTTGACGAGCACGGGTTCGATACCCTCGACGAGGCAGTTTACGATAATTTTGTCCACGAGCAGAAAATCGGGTTCGGGCTCTGGGGCAATCACGATAAAGCATACGTCAACGTTTGAAACGTACGGACGGATAAGGCGATTTTTGCGCGGCTCGACGTTTTCGATGACGAAACTATCGCGCTCTTTTGCAATTTCAACGTAGTCGCCGACGTAAATCAAGCCGTCATTTTTCAGCCTTTTGCGTGCAAAGCAAACCTTGACGCCCTCGTCGGTGTCAACGAAAAACTTTGAAGCGACCGCTTTTATAACTCTGCCTTTGTACGTTTTCATTCTGCTTTTATGCTTTCGATTTTGCCTTATTTTTCGGATTAAATCCGCATTTTCGATTTCGTTATTTAGATTTGTTTAGGTTGCAATTTATAACGTTTTTTAATGCGATATATCGCATTTTGGTTATTTTTCGACGTTTTCGAGGTATCTTCTGCGAAGTTGACCGCACGCGCCCTCTATGTCGTTGCCCAGACTTCTGCGTATTGTCGCCGACACTCCGAGTTTTTCGAGTTTATGCAAAAATTCTTCCGTAGCGTCAACGCTCGGCGCGACGTGATTGCGCTCTTTGACCTCGTTGAGCCTTATGAGATTGACGTGCGAGGGAAAGCCTTTCAAGAGCCTTGCGAGTTCTCTTGCGCAAGCGTCCGAGTCGTTTTCTCCCTTTATGAGCGTGTACTCGAATATGACTCTGCGCCCCGTTTTGTCGAAATAGTATCTTGCGCTGTCCACGAGTTGTTGGACGGAATACGCTCTGTTTACGGGCATAAGCGCGCTTCGCAAATCGTCGAACGGAGCGTGCAGACTTATCGAAAGCGTGACTTTGTGTCCGCTGTCGGCAAACTTGCGGATTTTGTCGCAAAGCCCCGAAGTGGACAAGGATATATTGCGCTCGCCGATGTTTATTCCGTTTGAATCGCTCACTTTGTCGAGAAATTCAAGCACGTTATCGTAGTTGTCGAAAGGTTCGCCGCTTCCCATAAGCACGAGATTGGTCACCGCTCTCGACTTTGCGCTGCCGCCGTTATCGCGATTTACGCAAATGACTTGACCGAGCATTTCGGCAGGCGTGAGATTTCTCACGAGTCCGTCGAGGGTCGAAGCGCAGAACGTGCACCCCATACGGCAGCCTATTTGAGTGGACAGACAAAGCGTATCGCCGTAATCGTGCGGCATATACACGCCCTCGATGAGATTGTCGTCCAAAAGCCTGAACAGATACTTTTTCGTGCCCGACTTGCCCGTAAACACTTCGAGAATACTCACGGGATTCGCAACGAAATTCTCTTTGAGACGTTCTCTCAAATCTTTTTTGAGCGAGGTCATTTCGTCGAAGTCCTTTCCGTCTTGCAAAAACGAGAAGATTTGCGAAGCGGTATATTTCGGACAAGCGGAAACGAGAGAGGCAATTTCCTCTCTGCTAAGTCCGAGCATAACCGTTTTTTGCGCACTTTCGCTCATTTTACCCTCTTCAATTTTGCGATAAAGAATCCGTCGTATTCCTCGTGCGGCAAGATTTGAATCGTGCCGTCGTTATTTTTATATTTTCCGCCGTCGATACGGTCGAGTCCGTCAATTTTTTCAAGCGTGAAGCCGTCGTTTTTCGCAAGAAAATCGTTTACGACGTCCTCGTTTTCTTCCTTGAAAAGCGTGCAAGTGGAATATACCATTCTTCCGCCGACTTTGAGATATTTTGCGGCGTTTTCGATGATTTTTCGTTGCGTATCGGCAAGTTCTCCGACGCATTTTTCGTCCTTATTCAAGAACACGTCGGGGTGCTTTTTGAATGTCCCCAGACACGAACACGGCGCGTCGCAAAGCACGAAATCGAAAGAATCCTTCCATTCGTCTTTAAGAACGCAAGCGTCGGCTTGAATTGCCTTTACGTTGGGCGTATGCATACGGTTTTTGTACTTTTGAATGAGCGCGACTCTGTGCGGATATAGGTCGCACGCCGTGATTTTGCCGTGCGGACAAATCTCGCTCATATATACCGCTTTCCCGCCCGGTGCGGAACATATATCGAGAACTTGCGCCCCGTCCGTAACGTTCAAAGACTGTACGGCGAGCATACTCGACGGTGATTGAAACGTCACGAGACCTTTGTCGAACAAATGCTTCACGCAATCCGTCGCTTTGACGATATAGCCGCCGACATCGCTCTTTTTGAACTCGACTTTGTTCTTTTTGAGCAAAAATTCGACGTCGCTCGGCGTTGCCATTCGGGTGTTTATGCGGATATGTTCGAGCGTATCGCTTTTTGCGGATATAATCTCGATTGTCTTTTCTTTGCCGTATTGCATAGCGAGTTTATCGCAAAACCATTTCGGTTTCGAGTAGGTCACCGAAAAATAACAATCGTCTCTTTCACTCGGAAGCGTAAACTTGTTGTCCGCTACTTTTTTTAGAACGGCGTTTACAAATCCGCTTGCGCCGCCTTTACCGTTTGATTTTGCGACTTCCACGCACTCGCTGACGATTGCGAATTTCGGCACGTCCGTTAGATTGCAAAGCGCATACGTCCCGATTTTCAAGAGCGTAAGAACGGATTTTTGCGGTTTTTTCTCGACGAGTTGATTGAGGATATACTCGATTTTCACATTTTCTTCGAGAGTGCCGTATACGAGCCTCGTGGACATATCGCTCACGCGCTCGCCAAGGAACGCCATATTGCTGTACGTTCCCTCTTGAAACACTTTTGATAGTATTTTATATGCGCTGTCGATATGTTTTCTCATACGTTCCTTAATGAAGTTTTCGTTTTAACCTTTATACGCGATTAGTGTGCCGTTTCACTCAAATTTAGTGCCGATTTCGACGTTTCTGCCGAGCAAAAATGCGTTGTCGCTCATACGCTTTCCGCCTTCGAGTTGAATCTCCGAAAGTCTGACAACGCCGTCTGCGACCTTTACGAACAATCCCTCTTTCGCAGAAGATTTCACGACTTGTCCGAAATCGAAAGAATGGATATTTTCGACGTTACAATCCGCTTTTTCGACTTTGAAAACTTTGAGCGTTTTGCCGAAAACGTGCGTAAACGCCGACGGCCACGGCGACATACCTCTCACGAAGCAATCGATTTGTCGAGCGGTTTTCGAAAAGTCGATATTTCCGTCCTCTTTGCTTATCATCGAGCAATGCGTCGCTTTGCTTTCGTCTTGCGGCACGAACACGGCTTTTCCGCTTTCGACGAGGGAGATTGCCTCGCAAATCGCCTCGCCGCCGAGAATTGCGAGCCTGTCGAACAACTCGCCTGCCGTTTCGTCTTTTCCGATAGGCGTTGCTTTTTCAAGCAAAATATCGCCTGCATCCACCGCCTTTACCGTGCGCATAACGGTTATTCCGCTCTCATCGTCGCCGTTGATAATCGACCATTGAATGGGCGAAGAACCTCTGTATTTGGGCAAAAGCGAAGCGTGTACGTTGAGTACGCCGTATTTTGGAATCGCCAAAAATCTTTCGCTCAAAATCTGACCGAACGCCGCCGTAACCACGATGTCGGGATTGAGATTTTCGATGTCGTCTATGCCATCTCTCGACACTTTTTCGTACTGCAAAACTGGTATCGAGAGTTCTTGCGCCTTGACTTTGAGCGCAGAGGGTTTGAGTTGGTAGCCGCGCCCGACGGGCTTGTCGAGACCTGTCACGACTGCGGACACGGGATATACGGAATTAAGTTTTTCAAGCACCGTCGCCGAAAAGTCGGGACTGCCCATAAACACAATTTTCATAAATTATTTCTTCGTTTCTTTTTTTGACTATCTGTTCGAGGTTTACGCTTTTTCGTAACGTCAATCAGTCTTGCTCGTCGAGCAGTTGTTTGCACTTCGACGTATACACGATTCCGTCCAAGTGGTCGATTTCGTGACAAAACGCCCTTGCCGTAAAGCCTTCGACTTTGTATTTTTGTTCTTTGCCGAACCTGTCGAGAGCGGTGACTTTCACATTCATAGGACGAGTCACTTCGCCGTACTTTTTTGGCACTGACAAACAGCCTTCGAGTCCCGTTTGCTCTCCGCTTTGCGATGTTATGACAGGGTTGACGAGTTCAAAATATCCTTCGTCTGTATCAACCACGCACACGCGTTTCAAAACCGCGACTTGCGGCGCGGCAAGACCTGCGCCGTTTGCGGCTTTGACAGTGTCTTTCATATCGTCGAGCAAAGTCCAAAGTCTTTCGTCGAACTTGTCCACTTCTCTGCATTTTTTCGTCAAAATGGGGTCGGGCACTTTGACAATCAATCTTTTTGCCATACTTTATATCCTTTCGTGTTCAAATCAAACTTTGCGGATTGATTTCGACAAACACGTTGCATTTTTTCGATTTGTTTTGGTCGGCGATTTTGTATATTTCGCCGATAATATTCTCAAATTGTTTCGGCTCTATCCTCATCATCACCTGATAGCGGCAAAGACCGTTCATCCGCGTGACGGGCGATTTGCTTGCGCCCAAGTACACGAATTTTCCGCTTTGCGATTGCAGATTTTGAACGGATTTATACACGTTTCTCGCCGCATCCACGACGTCTTGCTCATTGACTGACGACAAAAGCACACGAACGACTTTCGTAAAAGGCGGAAATTTCGTAACCATTCTCGTGTTGATTTCTTTTTTCCAGAAGCCTATGTAGTCGTACGTTCTGCCGAAGCGGAAAACGTAATGTTTCGGCGCATAGGTTTGAAGAATGACTCTGCCTTCTTTTTCCGCTCTGCCCGCTCTGCCCGCAACTTGCGTTATGAGTTGGAAGGTGCGCTCGCTCGAGCGATAATCACTAAAATACAGTGCGGCGTCCGCTTCGAGAATACCCACGAGTGTGACGTTGCCGAAGTCGTGACCTTTTGCAATCATTTGCGTGCCGACGAGCACGTCCGCTTCCTTGTTGCCGAACGCGGAAAGAATCTTGAAATAACTGTCCTTTCTCATTGTCGTGTCGTTGTCCATACGCAAGACTCTGACGTTCGGAATGAGATTCTTCAGTTCTTCCACAACCTTTTCCGTGCCGATTCTGCCTTGTTTTATCTCGTGACTGCCGCAGTTGGGACACTTGGTCAAAGCGTGGTATCTGCGCCCGCAATAGTGACATTTGAGTTCGTTGTCTTCTTTGTGGTAGGTCAGCGAAATGTCGCAATCCTCGCACTTTGCGATATATCCGCATTCCTTACAGCGGATAAACGAAGCAAAGCCTCTACGATTGAGAAAAAGCATAGCCTGCTCGCCTTTTGCGACGGTTTCTTTAAGTGCGTCTTGCAAAGCAAGAGAAAACAGACTGCGATTGCCTTGTCTGAACTCTGCCGTCATATCCACGATTTCCATTTCGGGAAGTTTGTGTTTGGATATTCTTTCGGGCAGCGATACGAGACCGTACACGCCCTCGGTTGCTTTCAGATAGGTTTCCATATCGGGCGTAGCCGAACCGAGAATAAGCACGCAATCGTTTGCTTTTGCACGGTATTCCGCAATGGTTTTCGTGTCGTAGCGCGGATTGGATTCTGACAAATAACTCGTGTCGTGTTCCTCGTCGATAATGATTGCGCCTATGTTTTCGAGCGGTGCGAAGATTGCCGACCTTGCGCCTATTGCGATGTGCGCTTTTCCGGTTTTTAGCCTTTTCCACTCGTCGTAGCGTTCGCTTGCGTTAAGTCCGCTGTGAAGTATCGCAACGTCGTCGCCGAATCTTGCGCGGAACAGACCGAGCATTTGCGGCGTAAGCGAGATTTCGGGAACAAGCATAATCGCGGTTTTGCCCTTTGCGATCATACGCTCTATCACGCACTCGTACACTTCGGTTTTTCCGCTTCCCGTAACGCCGTGCAAAAGATACGTTCCTTTTGCGCCGCAAAGCGTTTCCACCGCGCTCGCTTGTTTATCCGTAAGCACGACGTGCTTTTTCTCTCTTTGCAGAGTTTTCAGCGGCGTTGAACGCTCGTGTACGTCGCTTTCGCCGACGACGCCTTTCTCACGCAATCCGTTTATTGCGCTCACGCCGAATTTAGCGTTCAAAAAACTCAAAAACTGTCCGCCGTTAGAGGCAATATAGTCGAGAGCCTCTTGTTGCTTTTCCGCCCTTTTTCCGACGACTTCTTTAAGCTCGGCAAGCGTTCTCGAATCGTCGGCGGTGAGAAATTTCCTCGTATACTCGGGGTCTTTTTCCTCGCGAAGTTGCTGAGGAACAAACAAGCGCAAAACATCGATATAGCGCAGATTGTACGTCTTGCGCATAAAGTTCATAAGTCCCAACTGTTCGGGACTTATGGGCGAATCGAGATATTGCGCTTTTTTGAGGTCTTGAAATTCCGACTTATCCTTTTTGCCGATGACAAAGCCGATAAGCCTCTTTTTTCCGAATTCGACAACCACTCTGCTGCCTATCGGCACGTCGTCGCCGATATAATCGAAAGTCCTGTCCACGTCACTATTGGAAATGTTGACGATGACTTCCAGAATCATAGAGCAATCACCTTGTCGAGAATGACGTCGGCAAGTTCTCTCTTGCTCACTTTTCCGCTTTCAAACTCGTTGCCGTCGTTGTCGATTATCGTTGCGACGTTGGTATCTACGTCAAATCCCGCGCCATCGACGGTAACGTCGTTTGCGACCACGAGGTCGGCGTGTTTCTTTTTGAGTTTGCCTTTGGCGTTTTCAATCAGATTTTCGGTTTCGGCTGAAAATACGACGAGTTTTCTTTCGTCCTTCTTTTCGCCGAGCGTTTTTGCGATGTCGGGATTTTTGACGAGTTCGAGGGTGAGCGTGTCGCTCTTGACTTTTTGCGAAAATGCGTTTTTCACCTTGTAGTCGGCAGGCGCGGCAGCCATTATGGCAACGTCGCAAGAATCGAACTCTGCGTTGCAAGAGTCGAGCATTTCTTGCGTCGTGGTGACGTGAATTGCTTTTTCGACGCATTTCGGCACGTCAACCTTGACGTTTCCGTACACGAAAACGACGCTTCCGCCTCTGTCCGCAACCGCTTCGGCAAGTGCCTTGCCCATCTTTCCGCTCGAATGATTTGCGATAACTCGCACGCCGTCGATTTTTTCTTCCGTACCTCCCGAGGTGATAAGCACGCGTTTATTTGCGAAATCTTGCACGGGCGTGAGATAGTCGACGATTGCCTTTACAATGTCGCAAGGCTCTGCCATACGCCCTTTTCCAACGTCGCCGCACGCCAAAAGTCCTACCGTCGAATCGCAAAAAAGTGCGCCGCGCTCACGCAAAGTATGCATATTCTTTTGCGTTGCGACGTCCTCGTACATATTGCAATTCATCGCGGGACAAATGAGTTTTTGCGCGTTCGAGGCAAGGTACGTCGTCGTGAGCATATCATCCGCAATGCCCTCTGCAAATTTTGCGATGATGTTTGCCGTCGCGGGAGCGACCACCAAAATATCCGCTTTTTTCGCAAGAGATATATGGTTGATGTCAAATTCCTTGACAGGCTCGAAAGCGTTTGTGACGACGGCGGATTTTGCAAGCGTTTGGAAGGTCAAAGGCGTGACGAACTCGCAGGCGTTGTCTGTCATAATAACGTCCACGTTTGCGCCCAATTTTTTGAGCCTCGACACGATTTCGCACGCTTTGTAAACGGCAATGCCGCCGCTTACGCCCAAAACCACGTTTTTTCCGTACAACATAATAAGCCTCGTTTCAATCGAGATTGAAAAATCGTCGTAATACGTTCCGATTAGTCGCGAACGATTTTGATTTTGTCTTCGTAGATTTCCTTGCAAGCGAGCGAAATGGGTTTCAAACCACTCTTTTCAAGGTAACTGCTTTCGGTCGTTGCGAGTTCGCGAGCGCGTTTTGCAACTGCGACGGTAAGTGCGTATCTGCACTCTGCGTGTTTGATGAGTTTGTCGATGGGGGGATCGATCATCATAGTTTGTTTCCTCCGATTTGAGTATGTAAATTAGTTTTGTTTTTATGTTTTCGCCCAAAGAGCGACGTTTTACGATGTTTGTTTTATTGCGTTTGATTGCGCTATATTGCTCTGTTTATTTGAGTTCCGCCCTTCTTTGTTCGAGGTAGTTTACGATTTTGTCGGCGCAAACTTCGGCAACGTCGTTTATCACCACGAAGTCGTAGTAAGGTATACTCTTTCTTTCAAACTCGATTTCGTCAAGGCGTTTTTTCAGAGAATCCGGCGTTTCGCTGCCTCTTCCGATAAGACGTTTTTTGAGTTCTTCGAGGGACGGCGGATTGATGAATATCGTTACGCAATCGGGATACGCCTTTTTGATGTTCATCGCGCCCACGCTGTTGATGTCGAGCAGGACGTCGAAACCTTGATTGCGCTTCGTTTCCACTTCGCATCTGAGAGTGCCGTAACAGTTTGTGAAAGTGCGGGTGTATTCCACAAATTCGTCGTTGTCGACGCGCTTTACAAACTCGTCCTCGGTGACGAAATAGTAATCCACGCCCTCTTTTTCGCCGTTTCTCGGCTTTCTCGAAGTGCAGGACACCGAAAATCTAAGATTCGGCATCTTTTGAAACATTTTCGATATAACAGTACTTTTACCCACGCCGCTGAATCCCGACACGACGATGAGCAATCCTTTGTTTTGCATAATCGTTTACCTTCCGGATTGAATACTCGTCGTCATTCGACGTTTGCGGCTTGTTCGCGCATTTTTTCTATCTCGTTCTTGATTGCAAGAACTTCCTTTGTGATTCGCATATCGTTTGCTTTCGAGCCGATTGTATTGGTTTCTCGGTTGAACTCTTGCACGAGGAAGTCCATTTTGCGCCCGACGGGCTCTTTTGCCTCGAGAAGCGAGCGCATATTCGCGATATGAGTGGAAAGCCTCGTGATTTCCTCGTCTATCGCGCAATGGTCGGCATAAAGCGCGACTTCGGTTGCGAGGCGTTGCTTGTCGATGAGCGACGGCTCAACCGCTTCGGCGATTCGAGCGTTGAGATTGGCTCTGTAATCCTCTACCACTTTCGGCGCAAACTCTTTGATACGTTCGAGGCAATCTTGGATTGCGTCGAGTTTTCTTGCAATATCGACCTTTTGCGATTGACCCTCTTTTTCGCGCATGGATTTGAGATTATCAAGAGCGAGATTTACCGCTTCGAGAGTCATTTCGCAAAGCAAATCCTCATCTTCGACCGCCTCTTGCCTCGTCACGATGTCGCCCACTCTCAAGAGGGTCGAAACCGTCACGTCGTTTTCGAGTCCCGTGCCGTCCGCAAGTTTTTTAACCGCCGCAAGATAGTTGTTTGCGAGTTCGAGATCCACCGTATACGCACCCTCATCCGTAGACGATTGTTCGTAGGTGAGATAAAGATCGACGTGACCTCTCGATATTGCCGAAGAAACGGCTTTTTTTACCTTGTCCTCGACAAACAAGAAGTTGCGAGGAAGTTTGAAATTGCAATCCAAAAACCTGTGATTTACGGTTTTAATTTCAATGGTTATGGTCTTGCCGTCGCGTTTTGAAACGCCTTTGCCATATCCTGTCATACTGTGCATATACGCGCATCCGCCTAATAATTTTTTGTTATTATATCATAAAGCTTATACAAACACAACAAATTGCGCCAACAATATGATAAAAATAAAAAGGCTATGTAGCCTTTTTAAGTGGGAAAAACAATATTTTTCGAGTTTTAATCGAATTTAGGTTTAATCACAAACCGAGCATACTCTTGAAACGTTCCTCGTCGATTATTTCGATTCCGAGTTTCTGCGCCTTTTCGAGTTTCGATCCTGCGTCCTCGCCGGCGAGCACGAGATTTACGGTTTTCGACACCGAAGCGGCAACCTCTCCGCCGTTGTCCTCGATTAGTTTCGTCGCCTCGCCTCTCTTGTATGTCGGAAGCGATCCGGTAAGCACGATTCTCATTCCGCTGAACACGCCTTGTTTTTCTTCGGATTCCTCAAAAACGATACCGCTTTCTAGCAGCCGTTTTACAAAATCAGCATTGTTAGAATCACGGAAAAATTCAAAAACGTTGTTGGCAAGCACATCGCCTATGCCGTCAACCGCGCCGAGTTCCGCAACCGTTGCGTTTTGCAGGTTTTCCAGCGTTCCAAACCGCTTAACCAAGTCTTTTGCAGTCTTTTTGCCTATCCCGTCGATTCCGAGTGCAAAAATAAATCTGTCAAGCGTCGTATGCTTCGATTTTTCAATCGCGCCGAGCAAATTGTCAATCTTTTTATCCCCGAACCCTTCAAGCCCGAAAAGGTCGGTCGCTGTGATATTCATCAAATCCACGGCGTCTTCGACGTGCGTTTCGTTGTACAAAAGTTCGGCGGTTTTCTCGCTGAATCCGTCTATGTCCATTGCGTCTTTCGAGGCAAAATGGTCGAGTTTCGATATAATTTGCGGCGCGCAGTTGTCGCCTGTGCAGTACAAAAATGCGCCGACTTCCTTTACAGGTGCGTGGCAAACTGGGCATTCTGTGGGTTTTTCAATGGTTTTGGCATTCGGATTTTCGATTGCAACGCCCATAATTTCGGGGATGACGTCGTTTGAGCGTCTAACAAACACTTTATCCCCTATTTTTACTTTCTTTTTGAGTATGTCTCCGTAGTTGTTGAGGGTTGCTCTCGACACGGTTACGCCGCCTATATCCACGGGTTCGAGTATGGCGATAGGATTGAGTTTCGCGCTTCTCGACACTTGCCACTCTACGTCTTGCAAGGTCGTCGTCATCTCGTCAGCCTTAAACTTGTACGCAACCGCCCATTTCGGGAACTTTTCGGTGAATCCTATTTCCTCTCTCAACCTCACGTCGTCCACTTTGAACACCACGCCGTCGATAAGATAGTCGAGATTTTCGCGTTTTTCGCCCGTATTGTCGGCGTATTTCATAGCGGCTTGCGCATCGTTTACGATTTCAAAATCGCCTTCGGTTTCAAACCCTTCTTTCTTCAAAAACTCGCGCATTTCCGTTTGAGTTTCAAACGCTTTGTCGCTGTAACCGATATTGTACGCAAAAAACGACAATCCGCGCTGCGCGGTGACTTCGGGATTGAGATTGCGTATTGCGCCCGCCGCGCCGTTTCTTGCGTTTTTGAGCGGCTCGCTTGCGGTCATATTGTATTCGTTGAGCCTCGAAAGGCGCAAAATGCCCTCGCCCTGAATCTCGATTCTGCCCTTATAATCGATGGTTTTGGGTAGTTTTTTTATGGTATTCACCTGCGCCGTAACCACTTCGCCGACAACGCCGTTACCTCTCGTGGACGCTTTGACGATTTTGCCGTTTTCGTACAAAATATTGAGCGTAAGACCGTCGAATTTGTATTCGCAAGTGAGTTTGGGCAAATATCCGACCGCTTTAACGATACGGTTGCACCACTCGAAAAATTCCTCTTTCGATTGGCACTTGTCAAGGCTGTAAAGGCGCAAAAGGTGCTTTGATTGCTCGAACTTACCTTTGGGCGCGCCGCCTACTCTGTGCGTGGGGCTGGTCGGCAATGAATACCCTTCTTCTCGTTCAAGGGTTCTCAACTCGTCGTATAGGCGGTCGTACTCGGCGTCCGAAACTACGGGCGCGTCTTCTTCGTAATACAATCTCGCCCACTCGTTGAGAGTTGCGATAAGTTCTTTCATTCTTGCAAGTTTGTCCATAACTTCCTATTTGTTGCCTCGATTTTGAAAGGCATACCCATTCAAACTTAACTTATAATCCGCTTATTGTCAATATATCAATTTCTGTTATGCGGATTTTTGAGCATCTAACCGCATTGATTTATATTTTGCTTTTACAAATCCGCACTTGTTACGATAATCGTATGTTGCGATTTCACGCCGATTTTTTATCAATCGTTGTCGTTTTTGCCGATGACTTTAAGGTTTGCCGCCGCAATAGCAAGCGAGAATCTCTTTACGCCCAATCCCTTAAAAGCGATTGCCGCAATCTTGTCTTCGCCGTCTCCGCTCGTTTGGATTATAATACCGCGCCCGAACTTGTTGTGCTCGACGATAGTATCCTTTTTGAATTGCGAATAGTCCACGTTCGAGGCTTTTTTCGGCGTTTCGAGAGTAGATTTCGAAAATCCGTTCGACAAATTCTTTTTGAACGCTGACGTCTGCGGATTGTTTGCGCCGAGTTTTATGCGGTCTTTGGTGTCGAACGTAGGCGACGTGTAATTTGAATTTGCGTAACGCATAGAGGATTTGAATCCGCTCATTTCGCCAATGAAACGGCTCTTTGGCAAATATTCCGTACGTCCGAAACGATAGCGTTGACGAGCATTTAGCACAAACAATTTCTTTCTCGCGCGCGTTATTGCGACGTACATAAGTCGTCTTTCTTCTTCGACGTCCCCGGCGGTAATCGCTCTTTGCGTGGGGAAAATGCCGTCTTCGAGCGCAACGAGGAATACGTCGTCGAATTCGAGCCCTTTCACCGCGTGTATTGTGGCAATCGTAACGTAATCGTCGTTGTTCATTTCGTCGGTGTCCGAAACAAGCGCAACCGATTGCATAAAGTCGGATATGCTCGCGCCCTCGTTGTCCTGCTCGAATTGTTGAACTGCCGACACGAGTTCTTCGATATTTTCCAGGCGGTTTGCGTCGTCGGGGTCTTGACTTTGGGAAAGCGCGGCTTCGAGTCCGCTTCGGCGAATAACGTATTGCACGAATTCAACCGCTTGCATTTGCTTTGAAAACTGCACCAAATCCGTCGCTATTTGCGTAAACGGCGCAAGTTTTTTTGCGGTCGTAGGCGTGAGCCATTCGGGATTCAGAAGCACCGAAAACATAGTCGTAGACTTTGCTTTTGCAACCTCTTGCAACTCCACGACAGCCGTGTTGCCTATACCGCGCTTCGGATAGTTCACCACGCGCAGAATACTGTCGTTGTCGCTTGGATTTATGGCAAGGCGAACATATGCGAGCGCGTCCTTGATTTCCTTGCGTTCGTAGAATCTGAAACCGCCGAAAACCTTGTACGGTATTCCGTGCAAATTAAATTCTTCTTCAAACTGACGAGTCACCGAGTTTGCACGCACCAAAACCGCCATATCCTTATAATTTTCGCCGTTTCTGTGCAGCGTATTTATGGTTCGAGCGACGTTCGTCGCCTCGTCACGGTCGTTGTACGCCTCGTAATATTCGATTGAATCGTCGTCTTTAATTTCACTCCAAAGGGTTTTTTCGTTACGGTTAGAGTTGTTTTTTATGACGTTGTTCGCCGCTTGCAAAATAGACGTCGTACTGCGATAGTTCTGCTCGAGTTTGTAGACCTTTGCGCTCGGAAAATCCTTTGAAAAGTCGAGAATATTCTTGATTTCCGCGCCGCGCCAACTGTATATCGACTGGTCCTCGTCGCCCACGACGAACAAGTTGCCGTTGAGTTTCGATAGCATTTTTACGATGTCGTATTGCAGTTTGTTGGTGTCTTGAAACTCGTCTACGCAGATGTATTTGAATCGTCTTTGGTATTTTTCCAAAACGTCCGGACACTCCTTAAAAAGTTGCACGGTTTTGAGAAGCAAATCGTCGAAATCCATACAGTTACAGTTTTTGAGTTCCTGCTCGTATCTCGAATAAATTTGGAAGATATTGTAAGCGTCGTTATCGTCGTTTTTTATCGCGTCGTAATAAACTTCGGGCGACATATCGAGTGTTTTTGCGCGCGAGATATGCCACAGATAATCCCCCTTGTTTTTCGGGTCTGCCTGCGGATAATCCTGCAAAACGCGCTTTACGACTCTCTCGCTTTCGAGGTCGGTGTAAATGGTAAAATCTTTGGAATACCCTATTCTATCCGCGTCGAATCGCAAAATACGCGCGCACATCGAGTGGAATGTGCTCGTCCACACACTCTGCGAGCCGAGATATTTTTCGATACGCTCTTTCATTTCGTTTGCGGCTTTGTTGGTAAAGGTGATCGCCAAAATATTGTACGGATCGACGCCGTTTTCGATGAGATGGCACACTCTTGCCGTAAGCACGCGAGTTTTTCCGCTTCCCGCGCCGGCGATAACCAAAACCGCGCCTTCGGTGTCGTTGACGGCGGCTAATTGTTGTGGATTGAGATTAAAGTTGTTCATAACGAGCGCCTTTTTGCGACTTTTTTCGCCGCATTTTAACTACAAACACTATACCACATATTGTGGCGTTTATCAATTTTTTCAAGAAAATAGCACAAAAATCCACGAAAAAAATTGTCCGTTTATATTGATTTAGTAAATCAAATATGATATTCTATTCATAACTTGGATTATAGAGGGATTTTTTTATACGAAAATTCTTCTGTTTTCCGCGCGGAGGAATTTATTTTTATGGTAAATTTTGATGAAATCGAGTTTCTTGAAAGCGAAATAGTTGACGACGACCCCACCGCTCCCGTCGGCACATTGGTGCATATCACCGAAGACGGCAAAGCCGAACCCGTCGAGCAAAAACAAGACGTTCAAGTCGTCGAATCCGGTGATCAGAACGAAACTCTCCAAGGCGAAGCAAAAGAAGACGTCGAAGTCGACAATTCAGATAACGAACAAAACGAAATGGTGCAAACCGTAACGACGGACGTTCAAGACGAACCGCAAGCCGAGAAAACCGCTCAGTCCGAAGAAACGATCACCGAAACTTCTCAACCCGAAGCGGTCGAGCAAGCGGAAGAAGTCGAAGATACAACCGACGTTGCACACGAGGAAGTCGCGGACGAATCGACAGAAACCGTCGAAACGGAATCCGTAAACGAAGTCGCAGACGAAACAGCGATAGAAACGACCGAAGAACCGCAAGAAGTCACGCCACAAGCCGAAATTTCAGAAGAGGCACAAAACATCGAAGATGCTTCCGAAGAAACCGCACCCGTTGAAGATAACGCCGCAGTAGAGAGCGCAGTCGTAGAAGAATCCGCGCAAGAAAGCCAAAACGTCGAAGCGGCGCAAGACGAGCAACCCGAAGAACAAAAAACCGTTCAAAAGGCAAAAAAACCGAGAAAGCCCGCGCAAAAGAAAGAAGCCGCGCCTGTCGTTGTCAACGACGAGGAACACAAGACTTCCCTCAATCTCAAAAACGGCAAGTCCGTAAACGACGAATTGTTCGGAACGAGTTTCGAGATGGAACAACCCGCAAAGGCAAAAATCGTATCCACCAAGAAGAAACAAGAAAAGGCGGAAGATTTGTGGGCGGTTGCAGCCGTTGCAAACCCCAAGAAGGAGACCGCACCCGTAAAGGAAGAAGTGAAAGTCGAAGCGAAACCTGTCAAAACGGCTGCAAAGAAAGCGACGACAAAGACCGCAGAATCCGCACCAAAAGCAGAAAACGAGGACGTCAACCCCGCGCCCAAGAAAACCGCTTCCAAAAAGTCAACAAAAGTTGAGAATATAAACACGTCTACGGAGGAAAAGAAAGTGGCAAAGGCAACGAAAGAAGTCGCAACGGAAGAAAAACCCGTGAAAGCGAGCAAAGCAACAAAAGAAGTACCCGTAAAGGAAGCACCGGTAAAAGAAGAAGAAAAGGCTCACAAAGCGGAAACCAAAACCGTAAAAGACGATGAAACCGTCATCGTCGAAGGCGAAGGCAAAACTCACGGCAAGTACGTCATCAAAAAGACGGACAAAGGCAACTTCGTTTTCAAACTCTATTCCTCGAATTACAGAGTCGTGGCAATCGGCGCACAAGCCTACACCACTCTCGGTGCGGCAAAAATCGGTATTCAAAGCATAATCAACAACGCAGAGAAAGCACCGGTCGAAAATCAAACCTTGAAGAACTACGAAGTGGAAAAATTCCCCAAATGGGAAATTTATCAAGATAAGAAAGGCGAATATCGTCTTCGCTTGTTTGCAACCAACGGCAACCTTATCGCCACCACCAACGACGGTTACGCCGACATCACGGGCGCAAAGAACGGAATTGCGGCAGTTGCAAGAGCAAACAAAGGCTGCGCAATCGTAAGAAACGACAACCTCTGGTAATAAAATCTAAAAATCAAAAAAAGAACGCAATTTTGAAGTGGACTTACTCAACTTCGCTTGCGTTCTTTTTTTTTAATCGATCTATTATAAAATCCTTTTTTTACATATCGAAGAAAGATATGTCGTTTTGCTCGACTTGCTCGGAATTTATATCCTTTACGGCAAGAGTTTTGAGCGCGCCGCTCACCGCTCTCACAACCGCAAGAATCAACAGCATACACGCGCCGAGTATGAGCGTCGTGTCTGTTCCGCATTGCGTAAAATCGTAAATCGCGCCGACGAAGAATATGCCCGCGGCGGCATAGTTGAATCCTTGCGCGACTTTGAGTTGATTTACTGATTTTTTGAGATTTTCAACGCTCTTATTTACCGATTTAAGCGAAATTATTGTGCTTACGAGCGAGAATATCAATGCGCAAGAGCATATCACGCCGAGCATAATTACAATCACGCCGGCAAGTCCGGTTGCGATTGCACTTGCGCCCGCCCCGATTGCCCCGTCAAGTGTGCCGTCGCTCTCGGACGGGTCGGTGTTCATAAGCACGACGCCTATGACGAAGCACGCAACGGCTACCCCTGCGTATAAAACCGTACCAAGCGCGTCAAGCACGCCCGACGCTATAATCTTCGGTCTTGACTTTGAATATTTCATATTCACCTCTCGACTTGCAAAAGTCTTTGCAAATATTGTGTTTGTCTATTGTTTTGTTCTATGCGGTTACGCTTTGCGTTTATGCGTTCGTTTCACCGCTCGTTACGCCTTCGCCTGTTTGTTCACCGCTCGTTTCACCGCCCTCGGTTTCTTCGGGAACGTAGAACTCGAACCACGCTACGCCGTTGCCCCTGAGTTTTCTTGCAACGAATTGAACTTGCCATGTCGTTTCGATTTTGCCGTTCACAAACGTGAAGAAGAACACTCTGCCGCCCGCAATGCAGTACATCATACTTTCGTCCGCATTATAGTAGAACGTAGTCACGGTGTGAGTTTGCAAATTATCGCCTTCGTAGTTGTCGCCGATATTGAACGTAATCGTGTTGTTCTCGGAATCGAAAATTGCCGTTTCGGTGAGTTCTTTCCCTTCTTGCGGTGCTCTTGACTTAAATTCGACAACGCCTTCAACGCCTTTGAGAACGCTCGATTCATGCACTTCGGTGATGACGAAATCGTCGTATGAATATATATCGTTTTCAAAATAGTTGAAATTGAATTCGATTTCGCCCGATTCGTATTTGGTAATCGCAATCGGAATATACACGGACGTTTCGTCGTCGACGGAAACAAGGTAACCGACGTATTTTACACTGTTGTCAGTCGCATTTGCAACGGTGCTTGTGAAAATCAGTTTCGCGTCAAAGAAGTCGAGCAAGCCGATATTGAGATACATATTCACCGTGTCTGCGCTTGTAACGTTGACAATCGTATGCAAACTACCGCCGTTGTAATCCATACCGAAATATGTCTTTCCGACCATACCGAGCGAAGCGAAGTTTACGTCCGCGGCAACGAGTTTACTATATTCGCTGTCGTTTTGGACAAGGACGTATGAATCGCCGTCCATTATCGATTGACGAGCGTTGAAACTTTTTACGGTGAGCGTACCGTTATCGTAGATAAGTTCGCCCACGGGCTCGAAATCGGTTGCGGCGTCAATCTTCAACGCGGTGTTTTCCGTCCACGTGCGGTAGTGACCGTACAAATATCTTCCCGTCGCCTCGTCGTATTTGATGTCGTAATCAAAATAAGTCCATCTTCCGAGTAAGTTCGAATTGTTGCACATATGCAGTTCTTGGAACTTAAATTTGCCGTCGCTCGTCTTGTACACTCTGTGATACTTGCCCAAATTCGTATTGTAAACGCCGTTTACATTGCTAAGACGAGAACGAGTCAGCAAATAGTTTCCGAGCATACCGTCGGGCAATGAGGTCGGATTGACAATGCTGACGTACTTCAATGTACTTTCGTCATTGTGGTTCAAAACAAGTGAATATCCATTGTTTGGCGATTCAGTATTGCCAATGTCTGTTCTTTCGAGGATATAGAATTTCGCAGTTTTTTCGACATTCGGACCAAGTTGGGTTTTTTCGAAACAGATTTGGATTGCTTCGGTCGGGAACTGATATACGAAGCAATATTCCGTATCGGTTTCGTAGTAATAGCACCTGTTCTTCACGTTCTTTTGGCTGATTAACGCGCTCGCATTATTTATCGAGAACGAAATATATCTGCTGTCGATATTGCCGTTTATGATACTGTCCGACTGCGAATAACCGCCCACGTTCCTGACGTAGGTCACGTCGTTATATGCGCGGAACGTAAATCCGAAGTAGTCGATATGCGGATGTCCGTCATACCAGTGCGAGTCGAATCCGTCGTACAAATCGTTATAGAAGCGCGTGTAATACGAGCCTTGCTTTATAAAACCTTTGCCAAGCCAATCGGGCGTTTCTTGAAGTTTTACGAGATCATAGCCTATGAGTTGTCTTAACGGATGAGCCAATTCGTTTCTGCCGCCTTGACTGTATTTGGTATTTTGATAGAATTCTTTGAGATAAAGTCTGCCGCCCCTCTCGTTTTCGATAAAGTAAACGTAGCTGAGCGTTTCGGGATACGTCAAAATCTCGACTCTGCTCGTTTCCGTCCTGACAGCGTCCCTTTCGATCGACTCGATAACTCTACGATATTTGTCATAATACAAGCCGCGGTATTCGCTCGGAACCGACGTTGCTTGTTTAACCTCGTAATAAACGTTGCCGTTATACATAATCGAGCCGTCGTCACGGAACTCGAATGCGCAATTCAAAGCGTCCGAATCGCAATAAACGTTTCCGACAAGACTCATTTCGCTTTCTTTTGTGAATCTTGTTTCTTGCAAGAAGTCGAAATCTTCGAGTATTCTGTAGCTGTACGTACGTCTCGTGTGAACGATATTGTTATCATTTGCGTTGAGGACAAAGAGCCCTTTGACGTCTTGGCTTCCGTCGTAAACTTCTGCAAAATACAGCGTATCTTGCGCAAGGAAGTTGCTATCTTGATCTTTGAACGTATAGTAACGTTTTCCGATATACTCGTCGGGAATGGTTACGGTTTTCGGCTTGTAGCATTCGTAGCCGTCGATTGCTATTGTCGCTTCACCGTCCTCGTTCGTTACGATAGACGCGGGATAAGTGGCAAAGTAAGTTCCGATAGCGGTCAATTTGCCGCTTGCGTCTTTGTAAAGCGTTGCTTCGTAGCTCGCATTTATATAATGATAGTAAACCTTGTTATCCGAAACAAAGATTCCCTGATAAATCGCGCGGTCAGTCCAAATTACTCGTCCGTATGCGCAACTCAAATCGAGGTCGCCCAAAACTTCGCCGATAGTCGCTTCAATAAGATCGGACGTCGAATACTGCGCTTCGCTGACAAACTGAAAATAGTTTTCATCGACCTTAGCAATGAGCTTGAACGTCGAATCGTTCCTCGCGTATTTCTTGCCGTCTATCGTCACAACTTGATATTCGACGTTATCGTATTTCAGTTTACCGTCTTTGTTAAGCACGATCGAATCGACGTTATTGCGATACGTTCCGTTAAAGTCGAAGGACACGTCTTCCATAAGGCAGTATCTTTCAACCGAATCGCCCGAAGAAGAATTGACGGTAATTCTTATTCCTTCGGTTCTGTAATTGTTTTCTTCATTATGCTCAAATGAAAATCTATAATACTTTCCGTTGATTTGAAGCAAGGTATACCCGTTACGCCCGTCAAACACCTTGAAATCGGTTTTAGTATGATTCGACCCGAATTTTGTCAAGAATTGACCGTATCTGTCAACGGTTATCATTGACGTGAGTTTTGTCGAAACGAAGTCCGCGCTGACGAAATTGTTGCTCGGCGTATGGAAATAATTGTACAATTTGCTTTCGTAAATTTCATTGAAATATAACGAATCGCCAAAACTGACTTGCTCTTCACCGACGTATACTCTTTTAAGCGTCGTAAAATCGTTTTCGTCAGTCGGCGAGAAATAGCAATAGTCTTTCCCCATCACCCACAGTGATCTGCGCACCGGGTCTCCCGTTCCGAGATCGAAGTTGAAATACACTTTTCCGTCTTGCAAAACGTAAGTGAGGAAAATTATATCGCCCTCGCCGAGAAGCAATCTGTAATCGTCTTTCGATTGAACATATTTTTCGTTCGGAATCTCTGTCGCTTGCTTTATAATGCTGTATGACTTCTTGTTGAATCTAAATCCTTCTTGAAGATCGAGGTCGATATATTTTCCGTTGTCATAATAGAACGTCCCGTTGAAATGTTCGATGGTATCGGCAAACTTATAAAATTTGTAAGATACACCGTCGGCAATTAGCGCCGTTGGGGTCAATTCGGCAAAATAATACTCGTTTCGTTCGTTGAAATTACAATAAATGCCGTATATATCGTTCCTTTCGACTCTGTCGCCGAAGTCGTTTCCTTCGACGAGTTTATTGTAAGTTTCATACATAAGCTCGAACGTCGCTTATGCGCCCGGTACTTTTGTTACGATTTCGGTGCGATTATCGAATTTTGCAATAACCGTCGCATTCTCACCGTCTTGTTTGACGAAAATTTCCACTTCTTCGGTATAGCCTATGTCGGTGTTTGGGCTGTAACAAATCGTAACTTTGTTATCTTCGCCGACAACAATGTATTGATCCGCTTCATACGTCATATACGTTCCGACGTATTCAGAAAGGTCGGTCACTTGCGTGCAATCGCTCATTGCGCCGATAGTCACGGATTCGCTGTAATCGCTATCGGCATATTCCCCGTTATCGTCACGAGCCTTAACTCTAACGACCGTGCCGAAATTGTACGGACCTATTCTTCTGCCCCCGATCACGCTCTCGCCGCCGTCTATTTCACAAACGTACGAAGTGGCGTTATCAACGGATTCCCAATAGACTTGTCTTCCGTCCGTATAGTCGATTTTAATCATCGGCGTATCGAGTTTTTCTTTTGCGGCCTCGTTGTATTTTACAGTATTGCTGAACGCGCTGTCTTTATATTTGTCCGGATTGCCGGAAATCGCCCTTACGCGCAACGAATCGCCTGCTTGCAACTTGTACGAAGTTTCGCCAAATATGCCGCAACCCTCGCCGTTGAGTTCGATTTCGTAGCCGTCTGCGTTCTCGATCGGCTTCCAATACGCAACCTCGCCGTCAAGCACCAAATACGGTGTGTCGAGAGGCTTAACCTCAGAGCCGCCCTGTTCTTGACCGCCCTGTCCGCCACCTTGCTCGCCGCCTTGACTTCCTTGTTCGCCTTGACCGGGCGTCGAGCCCGTGCCTGCATTTTCGCCACACGCAACAAGTACGCACAGAAGTGCGATAACGGTGATTATCAACAATACTTTTCTAAAACTTTTCATTTTCCGCCTCGGTTGACACTTATATTTATACAATTCTAACACAGATTGTCTAACTTTGTAAATATATTATGTATAAGAAAACGAAAAAGCCCCTTTAAGGGCAGTTTTCGACAGTAAAAAATAATATTTCACTATTCCGTGAGAAGAAGATGTAAGTTGTTGCAAGGCAACGAACATCTCTTGCGCCGCAGGTCTCCTGCCATCGTAAGCAATCCTTCAATGCTTCGCATTTTTGTTTTTCTTATGCTCGCGAACTCGTGTAAACACGGTTGCGTGAGAAGAAGATGTAAGTCGTTGCTCTGCAACGAACATCTCTTTGCTCCGCAGGTCTTCCGCCGTCGTAAGCAATCCTGCAATGCTTCGCATTTTTGCTTTTCTTATGCTCGCAAACTCGTGTAAACACGGTTGCGTGAAGAAGATGTAAGTCGTTGCTCTGCAACGAACATCTCTTTGCTCCGCAGGTCTTCCGCCGTCGTAAGCAATCCTGCAATGCTTCGCATTTTTGCTTTTCTTATGCTCGCAAACTCGTGTAAACACGGTTGCGAGCATAAGAAAAGAGCAACCCTACGGGGTCTCGCAGGATTGCCTTTCGGTGGCGGAGAAGAAGAGATTCGAACTCTTGAACCGCTTTTGACGGTTACGCGATTTCCAGTCGCGCGCCCTCGACCAAACTAGGCGACTTCTCCGTATTGTAGAAGGAGCGTGCTTGGTACGTAAGTACCATTAAACGCGACTTCTCCATAAGTTATTTTGCAAAGTCGGGGTTTGGTACGCAAGTACCATTAAACACGACTTCTCCAATATAATGTGGTGCGATACAAGTGGGTTGCAGTTGGAAGCCAATGGAAAACAAAACCATTTCCTCCAACTGTTCACGGGGTACTGTTACCCTCAAACCCCAACGTGACGATTATATATCAACAAAGCGGATTTGACAAGCGGTTGAAAGATTTATTTTTGCGATTTTGGCACAATTTTGCAACGTTACGCATAAAAGCGATGACATTGGGGCTCGAATGCTCCATAAAAATATTTGCACGATTGCAAAACCAAAAATAGATATTTACATATTTTAATTTTTGTGATATTATCGAAACATCAAATTTATAGGAGCAAATATGGGCAACCTACTTGGTGCAACAGCCGACCCTGACCCTCTCAGTAATATATTATCATCGATTTTTATAGTAATTTTGGTTTTGTTTTCGGGATTTTTCTCGGCAACGGAAACCGCTTTTAGTTCCGTCAACAGGACGAAACTCAAATTGAAAGCGCAAGACGGCAACAAATCCGCTCAGAACGCGCTGAATCTCCTTGACAAATTCGACAAACTGTTATCGACCATACTTGTGGGAAACAACCTTGTCAACATCACGTTGTCGGTTCTTTTCAACAACATCTTCGAAAATGTCATACCCGACGCGACGGTCAGCGGCGTAGTATCCGTCGCGGTATCTACGGTCATCGTTTTGACGTTTGGCGAAATCGCCCCGAAAATGGTCGCAAAGGAAAATTCCGAACGCCTATGTATGGCTTTCGGCTATCCGATACGCGCGATTATGGTGATTCTCTACCCCATTACGATTGTGTTTTCGGGTCTTAAATTCTTGCTCAAAAAGATATTCAAATCTCACGGCGACGACAAGATAACCGAAGAAGAACTGCTCTCTATGGTGGAAGAAGCGCAAGAGGACGGCTCTCTCGACTTGCAGGAGAGAGAACTCATATCCAGCGCAATAGAATTTGACGATTGCGAAGTTGCCGACATCCTCGTGCCGAGAGTCAACGTCATAGCCGTGCCGACGAATATGGCAATGGATAAAATCAAATCGATATTCCTCGAATACAACTATTCGCGCTTGCCCGTGTACAAAGATTCTATCGATCAAATCGTCGGTATGATCCACAACATAGACTTTTTCACTGCTCTTGAAAAAGGCGAAAAGAGCATAAAAAACTACATAACGCCAGTTGCGGTTGCATCCGAGCATATGAAAATATCCGCATTGCTCAAAAGTATGCAACGCCAGAAAGTGCATATGGCTGTCGTCGTCGACGAGTACGGCGGAACGCTCGGCATAGTCACACTCGAAGACATACTCGAAGAACTCGTGGGCGAGATTTGGGACGAACACGACGAAGTGGTCAACTACTTCACCAAAGTTGACGATGAAAACTATCTCGTGGACGGTCGTGCGAAACTCGACGATTTTTTCAAAGAATTTAACGTAGACGAGGACGAAACGGAAAACTTCGATTCGCAAACGGTCAGCGGCTGGATCATCGAGCAATTCGGCGAGATTCCAAAAAAATCGCAATCTTTCGACTTCAAGAATCTGACCGTCGTCGTAAACAAACTCACAGCGCGCAAAATCATCGAAATAAAAGTGCATATCAACCCCGTGTCCGAGGACGAAAACGAACAAGAACAAAAGTTCAAACTGTTCGACAAACATGACAAATAAGAAGACAAAGATAAAGAAAACAGTAAAGATAAAGATAACGTCTGATTTCAAATTATAATTCTAATCTTCAATGAAAATGGCAACCGTGCGGTTGCCATTTTCATTGATTCTTTATATACTTTCGGTAAATTGCGATTCAAGATTGCCTTTCATCCAATTTGTACTTTATTTTTCAAAACAATCTATGAATATTATGCGATTAATGCGGTTAGAATCCGCAAATCATTTCAAACTTCTCACTGTATAGCCTTCTTTGGCAAGTACTCGAAGTTGAAGATTGAGTTGGTCGATAAACTCTTTGTTCGACGTCGTTTTGACAATCATACCGATGAGATTTTCCGTAGCTTCGGCATTGTCCGCGTTCGACAAAATCTTGCGAATACCCCAAGTGCCTTCGAGTTCGCCGGGCGTAAGCAACAATTCTTCCTTTCTCGTGCCGCTCTTTGCAAGGTCGATTGCAGGGAAAATTCTCTTTTCGCTGAGTCTGCGATCGAGGTGTATTTCCATATTGCCCGTGCCCTTGAATTCCTCAAAAATAACGTCGTCCATACGGCTGCCCGTGTCGATAAGCGCGGTTGCGATGATAGTCAGCGAGCCGCCGTTTTCGATGTTTCTTGCCGAGCCGAAGAAGCGTTTGGGGCTATGAAGCGCGCCGGGATCGATACCGCCGGAGAGAGTTCTGCCCGTCGGCGGAATGGTAAGGTTGTATGCACGCGCGAGTCTTGTGAGCGAGTCGAGCAAAATTACGACGTCTTTGCCCATTTCCACGAGTCGTTTTGCTCTTTCCAAAAGCATTTCCGCCGTTTTGGTGTGGTGTTCGGGAAGTTCGTCGAAAGTGGAATATACCACTTCGCCCTTTATCGAGCGTTGCATATCCGTGACTTCTTCCGGGCGTTCGTCGATGAGCAAAACTTTGAGTTCGATTTCGGGATAATTCTTCGCAATCGAACTTGCAATCATTTTCAAAAGCGTGGTTTTACCTGCTTTCGGTGGCGAAACAATTATACCTCTTTGACCTTTGCCGATAGGCGAAACAAGGTCGATACAGCGAGTTGCATACTCTCTGGGTGATACTTCGAGGCGTATGCGCTCGTTGGGATAGATAGGCACGAGGTCGTCAAAGTTGGGACGTTTGCCCACTTTGTCCGATTCGATTCCGTTTATCGTCGTAACGCTTACGACTGCGGACGGTCTGCCCTCTTGCACCTTTTTACAAAGCGACGTAACGTAATCTCCCCTACGCAAACCGTATTGTTTGATTTTCATTGCGGAAACGTAGGCGTCCATTTCGTTGAATTCGCCGTTTTTTACGCGCAAAAAGCCGTAGCCGTCGGGATTGATTTCGAGATAACCTTCTCTGATTTGTTCGCTGTCGTCAATCTCGGTGCGTTTAGCGAGAATATTTTCACGAACGGATTGATTTTGAGAGCGGTACGTGTTTTGCCTTTGATTGAAATTTTGATTTCTGTTTTGTTGATATTGATTCTGATTGCGGAACGTGGGTTGGAATTTGGGTTTTTCAAAGCCTCTGGGAAGCGGCGTATCGTTGTTTTGTTCGACTGCGGGAGCCGGAGACGCCGTAAGGACATCGACATAACTACGCTGATTTTTGCTTTCGTTCGGCGTTTGTATCGTTTCAGACGGTTCGACGGACTTTTTGGGTCTGCCTCTGCGCGGTGCTTCGGGGGGCGCCATTTCGCCGTTTGTGATTTTGTACACCAAATCGACAAGGTCGGCTTTGTTGAGTTTTGTAGGTGCGCTGACGCCAACTTCTTTTGCAAGGGCGCGCATCTCGAAAATGCTCTTTGCTTCCAACTGTTGTTTCGAGAATTTTTGCATTTATTTCTCCTATATACGAGCCAATGCCCGTAAAAAAATGTATTACGATATTAATGTGTTTGCTTTGGAATTATATTTGTCCGTTGCCGACAAAAGTCGGCAACGGCTTAAAATCGAGTGAAATTATTTCGAAAGTTTGTCAAGAACCAAAACTTTTGTTTCTTCGCCGTCGAAGTCCGCCCTGTCGAACTCAACGGTCGTCGAGTCGGCATAAACGATGTTTTCGTCGTCGAAAAGTGACAAAAACTCATTGACTTTGTCAATGTCGAACTCGCAGTCTTTGGTCTTGTAGTGCATAGGAATCACAACGTCGGGCATAATGCGGTCAACGTATTCCTTTGCTTCCTTTGCGTCTATCGTGTAATTGCCACCGACGGGAATGAGCAATATGTTTACAGGCATAAGGGATTCAACCAAAATCGCGTTGCATTCCTCGCCTATATCACCCATATGGCACACGTCCACTCCGTCCATACGATATTTGAAAATGAGGTTGTCTCCTCTCAAACTTCCCTTCTTGTCGTCGTGATAGGAGCGACTTGCAAGAATGTGTACGCCGCCGATTTCGTATGCGCCGGCTCTGTTGAGAACGGTGGGATCGCCGCCAACTTTCGATACGCAGCAATGATCGTTGTGAGCGTGGGACACCGTTACGATGTCCGCTTCGACGTCGGGCATTTCATATCCGACGTAAGAATGGTAAGGGTCGGTTACAATCTTCGTTCCCGTGCTTTCCTCAAGCAAAAACGACGAGTGACCAAGCCAAGTGATTTTCATTTTTTACTCCTTTTTTCGTCAACCGTTGAGCCTTTCCACAAGTTCGCGAATTTTTTGCGACGGGTCGAGCAAGTTCGCAACGGATTCGTTGACGTTTGCCGCAGCGATTATATACGAGATATACTTCGACAAATCGGCTTCCACAAACCATTCGCATTCTTTGAGTTCGGGAATGCGGTAAGTAAGGTTCGTTGACAACACCGCGTCGAAAATGCCTTCTTCGTAAGCCTTGTTGAATTTTTCCACGCCTTCGGTAAAGAGCGAGAACGTAGCGGCAAGAAATACTTTCTTTGCACCTTTCTCTTTTATCTCTTTTGCGAGTTTGAGAATGGAATCGCCGGTTGCAATCATATCGTCTGCGACAAACACGTTCATCCCCTCGACGCTTGCGCCGATGTATTCGTGCGCGACGATGGGATTGCGCCCGTTGATGATCGTCGAATAATCCCTTCTCTTGTAGAACATACCGAGATCCAGTCCGAGCACCGACGCGTAGAACACGTTTCTCGTCATTGCGCCTTCGTCGGGCGATATGACCATAAGGCTGTCCTTTTGAAGTTTGACGTCGGGAAAACGTCTGGTGAGGCATTTGAGAATCTGATAGTGCGCAAAATAGTTGTCGAATCCCATAAGAGGAACGGAATTTTGCACTCTGGGGTCGTGAGCGTCGAATGTGATGATGTCCGTTACGCCCATACTTTCAAGTTCCTGAAGCATCAGAGCGCAGTCGAGGGATTCTCTTGCGCTTCTTCTATGCTGGCGCCCGCCGTAGAGCATCGGCATAATGACCGTGATACGTGCGGGTTTGCCCGTACAAGCACATATTATGCGTTTGAGGTTTTGAAAATGCTCGTCCGGCGTAAGCGGAATTTCTTTTCCGAAGAAGGGATAAGTTACACCGTGATTGCCCGGGTCGCAGATGATATACAAATCTTTGCCGCGGACGGTTTCGTAGATTATACCTTTTGCGTCGCCGTTTGTGAAACGCGGACAGTCGGATTTGAGGATAAAGGTGTCTTTATGCAGTTTTTTTCCGAGATGCGATTCGCTAAACAGCGTGATAAGTCTTTTATCGATGAGTTGTGCAAGTTCTTCCGCGCCGGGTGTAGCGATAAGCGCGATAGGCGCGCTGGGCGTCTCTGTATAGACTGAAAAATCCGGTGTCATTTGTGCCTCCGTAGGTTGTAAAAAAAGTATATCAAATATTTTTCGCCTTGACAATCGATATTAGTCAACAAAAAATAATATTTTAAGATTAAATGTCGAGAATTTCCACGAGTATAGAGTTCATAACCGCCATACCCTCTCTTTTCAACGAAACGTAACCGTCTTTTCGCTCGAAAAATCTTTCGAGTTCGTCGGGAACGCTCGGCATACGCTCGGCTTTCACGCCTTTTTTCGTACGCAATGCGAGCATAATTTCTTCCACGTATGCGGATTTTTCGTCGAGATTTTCCTCGTATTCGCGGCAGATTTTCGCATAAGATTTTGCACTTTCAACCGCGATTTCATACTTGTCGAGATTCTTAAAATTAGCAAATCGCACTTGATTTTCGAGCGGATTTTTGCCGTCCGAAGTCTTCAAAAACGAGTGCGCGCCCGCGCCGAATCCGAGATAATCCTCTCTCGTCCAATATCCGTAATTATGATAGGAAATTTTGTTTTCTTTTGCGAAATTAGATACTTCGTATCTATCGAAGCCGCACTTTTGCGCCGTATCGTAAGAGGCGTCGAACAAATCCTGCGTCTCGTCGTCGCTCGGGACGGATATTTTGCCTTGCTTTATCAACTTTTCAAGCGAAGTGCCTTCTTCTATGCTCAATTCGTACATCGAAAGGTGTCTAACGAGCGGCGCAAGCGTTTCGACTTCCTCTTTTATTCTGTCCGTCGTATCAAAAGGAAGCCCGACGATTAAATCCGCCGATACGTTGTCGAAATAGCGATTTGCAAGTTTTATCTTCTCGATTGCGGTTTTAGAGTCGTGAAGTCTGCCTATCGCCCTCAAATTGTCGTCGAAAAGGCTTTGTACGCCTATACTGATTCTGTTTATGCCCTCTTTTCGATACGCCTTTAATTTTCCCTCGTCCAGACTTTCGGGATTGCACTCTATGCTGAACTCTTTTACCATCGACAAATCAAAGTTTTTTGCAAGGACTTGACAAAGATTTTCGATTTGACTTGCCTCAAGCAAACTCGGCGTTCCTCCGCCTATATAAATCGTGTCGATTTTCGCGCCGAAAAACGCTTTGCCTGCAAGTTCGATTTCCCGATTTAATGCGGTTAGATAATCGGAAATCGCTTGTTTGTCGTGACAAGCGTAGGAGTTGAAATCGCAATATCTGCACTTCGATTTACAGAACGGAATATGGACGTAAATTTGCATTTTTTCGTTTAAAAACCCCGAAAAAATTTGCGTTTTTCGGGGTTTGATTTTATTTGTTGGGGTCGACTTTGAGTATGGAAATAAACGCCTCGCTCGGCACTTCCACACTGCCCACTTTGCGCATACGTTTTTTGCCCTCTTTTTGTTTTTCGAGCAACTTTTTCTTTCTCGTTATGTCGCCGCCGTAGCATTTTGCAAGCACATCTTTGCGCATTGCTTTGACGGTTTCTCTCGCGATGATTTTGCCGCCGACGGTGGCTTGAATGGGTATCTCGAAAAGTTGACGAGGAATGACGTCTTTGAGTTTTTCGGCAATGCCTCTGCCCCTTGCGTATGCGTTGTCTTTATGCACGATTATGGAAAGCGCGTCGCACATATCGCCGTTTATCATCATATCGAGGCGCACAAGGTCGCTCTTTTCGTAGCCGTCCATTTCGTAGTCGAGGGACGCATAACCGCGCGTTCTCGATTTGAGACTGTCGAAAAAGTCGTAAATGATTTCGTTGAGCGGCATACGATATATGAGTTGAACGCGGGTCGGGTCGATGTAACTCATATCCACGAACACACCTCTCTTGCCCTGACAAAGTTCCATAATCGGTCCGACGTATTCGGGCGGCGTGTAAAGCGTTGCTTTGACAATAGGTTCTTCTATGCTCGCAATCTCGCTGGGGTTTGGCAATGCGGTCGGATTGTCGATTGTGAGTTTTTCGCCGTTCGTCTTGGTGACGATGTACGAAACGCTCGGCGCGGTGGTTATCAAATCGAGGTCGAACTCTCTTTCGAGGCGTTCCTCGATGATTTCCATATGCAAAAGTCCAAGGAAACCGCAACGGAAACCGAATCCGAGCGCGGTGGAAACTTCGGGGTCGAAACTTAATGAGGCGTCGTTGAGTTGCAATTTCAAAAGAGCCTCTTTCAAATCGTCGTATCTTGCGCCGTCCGCAGGGAAAACGCCCGTATACACCATCGGCGTAGCCTTTTTATACCCCGGAAGCGCCTCTTTTGCGGGATTTTGCGCGTTGGTTATCGTATCGCCCACAGCCGTGTCGCTTACGTTCTTTATGCTTGCCGCAATATATCCGACTTCGCCCGAACTAAGCGCGTCGCAAAGGCGCATACCCGGTGAAAAATAACCGACTTCGACAACTTCGAACGTCTTGCCCGACGACATCATTTTTATCGTATCGCCGACCTTTACCGTGCCGTCCATAATGCGCACCATAGAGATTGCGCCGCGATAATTGTCGTAAAAACTGTCGAAAATCAACGCTTTGAGCGGCGCGTCGTCGTCGCCCTTCGGCGCAGGCAGTTTTTCGATTATCTGTTCGATCAGATTGTCGATTCCTATGCCCTCTTTTGCCGATACGAGCGGACAACCGTCGGTGTCGAGTCCTATGATGTCCTCAACTTCCAGTTTCACCGCGTCCACGTCGGCGGAAGCGAGGTCGATTTTGTTGATGACGGGCAATATTTCGAGGTCGTTTTCAAGAGCGAGATAGACGTTTGACAGCGTTTGAGCCTCTACGCCTTGCGTTGCGTCGACAACAAGCAACGCGCCTTCGCAAGCAGCGAGAGAGCGCGAAACTTCGTAGGTGAAGTCAACGTGACCGGGGGTGTCGATAAGGTTGAAGATGTATTCCTCGCCCTTATACTGATAATACAGCCTGCACGTCTGAAGTTTTATGGTAATCCCTCTCTCTTTTTCGATTTCCATATTGTCGAGAAGTTGCTCGGACATTTCGCGCGCGGAAACAGTACCCGTCTTTTCGATGAGTCGGTCGGCAAGCGTACTCTTGCCGTGGTCGATGTGCGCGATTATGGAAAAATTGCGTATGTGTTTCTTGCTCAACTTGCCCTCTGCGTTCTCGAACTTCCGCAATATCGCAAAAATTCGGAATAAATTTTGAAAACTATTGACTTTATTATAATTGAATAATAAAATTTTATCAACAAAATAAAATGATAAAAACGAGGGTTAAGTATGAATTTTCAATGGCTTTTCGACAGGCCCATTGCACATCGCGGTTTGCACGACGATCAATATCCCGAAAACAGTATGCCCGCATACGAACAAGCGATTGCGCATAACTTCAACATAGAAATCGACGTTCATGTCACAAAAGACGGCGAAGTGGTCGTTTTCCACGACGACAACCTAAAAAGAGTTTGCGGAATCGACAAACTCGTCAAAGACTGCACCGTGGCGGAACTCAAATCCTATCCCCTTGCAAATTCCGAATATACGATACCCACTTTCAAAGAGTTTCTCGCTCTCGTAGACGGAAAAGTCGGCATACTTTGCGAAATCAAAGGTATCAATCCTTTCAATCATCGCATCGTGAGAGAAACGATAAAGGTTTTGAACGAAGTGGGCTACAAAGGCAACATCGCCCTTCAATCATTCGATTTCGGCGCGGTTTTGTACGCAAAACGCCATTCGGACTACGCCGTTGGCGAACTTTGCACTTGGTGTTCCCCAGACGGAAAGCACAACAGATGGTGGGCAACCGACTTTATGGGCAAACTTTGGATAAACAAAATCACCCGCCCCGACTTCATCGCATACGACGTTCGCGCGGTTGACAGAAAATTCAAAGAAAACAAGTGGATTGTCAAATGGGGCAAAAAAGTGCCTATCCTTATGTGGACGATAAAGTCGCAAGAAACTCTCGAAGACGCAACCAAATACGCAAACAACGTTATCTTCGAGCATATGGACGCGGCGCAAATGAACGACTTGGCGGGAAAGTTTATGCCCTTCCGTTGCCTTGAAAAGAATCTGCCCTCGAACAAATAACCCCGACGCAAAAAAAATAACGCAACTTAAAAATCAAATAAACATTTTAATTGCGTTATTAGTTAGAAAATCGAACAGATAGTTCGTTGACAAGTTAGACAAGCAAGATAGTTAAAATCACAAATTAAATTACAAACGGCACTCTTTCGAGTGCCGTTTTCGTTAAGTTTTGCCGATTCTTATTCGACGTCTTCCTTTTTAAGTTTTGCGCCTACTCTCTTGACAAACGCTTTCAAAGTGTTGCCGACTGTTTCGGGCATAGCCTTGATGTCTACAATCTTGGAATTGTTCGTAATCGAATAACTTACGTATGCGTAATAACCGATGAGGATAACCGCGAATACGCAGAACGTAATGTAAAACGCTCCCGTCGTTTCAAAGTTGGTGATTGCGCTTGACAACACGCCGCTCTTAACAAATCCGCTTTGGTTCATAAGTTGAGCGTAGTTGAGGAAGCCGAGGAAGGACATTCCGCTTGTGACGAAGTACATTCTCTTGTCGCCGCTGACCATCGTGAAAATGAACGCAAGCGCGATTGCGAGGAACAAGTAGGTGTACGTCACTTTGATTGTGAACACTGCGATAACTGCGAGTGTGAAGGACGCAAGAAGCAAGAGTTCTTGTTTGTTGCGGTTCTTGAAGTAAAGCGAGATGACGTACGCTTCGAGCACCAAGAGGAAGATAATGTTGAGTATATTGACGCTTTGTTGCGAGGACTTGCCGTTCATACCCACCATACCGTAGAGATTGAATGCGTTCTTTACGAAGTAATTGACATTGGTCATTTGACCCATCATCATCTTGAATCCGTAGAAAGCGTCGCCTGCGGCGATTTGGTGAATCGCGCAAGGAATGGTAAGCGCGTAAGCAAGGACGAAGCAAGCGGGCAAACCAAACACGATTTTCGCTCTGTTGGACGTGAACTTCTTCTTGTCGTCGTTATCCTTGATGTACATATACACGAAGTATGCAACCACAATCGGGGCAATCGCCATCGCTCTCAAGTCGAGAACTGCGGCAAGAGTCATAACGAAGTAGGTCGAGATATACTTCTTGTTTATCATAAGAATGAGTGCGCCCACGACAAGAGCAATCAAAAGACTCTCGAAAGTTGCGCTGTGTCCGCTCACCATAAGCGCGAACGGCAACATTGCGTAAACGGTTGCGTAAACGGTTGCGAGTTTGTTTCCGACTTGCTTTTTGCCGTAGAAATAAATCATTGCGACGACTGCCAAATCCGCAAGTACGTTGATAAGGCGAAGCAAGATTGAAAGCGAAGCGTCGTCCATACCCTGTCCGATAAATCCGAGTACGGACAAGATGTAAATAACGCCCGGCGAATACGTCACCGTCGTGTTTGCGGCAGCCATCTTCTCTGCGAAGTTGAAAACGCCGTTGTTTACGCCGAGATATTTTCTTGCAACATTGAGCGTATTCGACATTTCACTGCCCATACCGTACATCGTAAGCAAAATCACGAGGCGAAGCGCGGCGGCTGCAAGAAGAATCATAGACACGATAAACGCGTCGCTTTGATACCACTTTTTCGTAAGCACATTGGACTTTTTGTCGGAAACAGCGGTTTTGCCGAAATCGACGAACGCGTCTCTTCTTGCGTACAAGCGTCTGATAATGACGTATGCGCAACAAAGAAGCGCAACGCCGAACAAACTCATAAGCACCGTGAAGCAAATACCGTTGACGTCGGTGTTGGTGTAAACGGTGGTCGCTTTCTTGAAATTGATAAGCTCGTAACCTTCCGCCACTTCATTGACTCTGGATACGTTCACGTTGTCGAAGTACACCGTGCCTTTGCAGTTGTTCTCGTTCGAACCGAGGCAAAGCGCAATCGTAAGATAGTCGGTGTTCTTGGGTTTGACGTAAAAAGTGCTCGTCACGAATCCGTTGGGGGTCTTTTGAGAGCGCGATACAAACTTGTACTCGACATTTTCAAGGAAAGATACGTATGCGCCTTGCTTGTTGGAAAGCTCGGAATCGATCCTCATATCGACGGTCACTTTGTAAATCTTGTTGACTTCAACCTTGACGGATTGTTTGAGATAACTGTATCCAGCAGACTTGTTTTCGAGTTTAAGAACATTGTCGTTGCTCTCTGAATCCGAACGTTGAACCCTTGCAAAAGTCACGCTCGAAGAAGACGTAGTCCAGCCATCGAACTTGTTTTCGGACGTAAAGTTTGAAAAATCGCCGTTTGTTACGAGGTTTACACCCTCTTGGGACTCAGCGTTGTTGCAAGCCGTAAATGCGAAAAGTGCCAGTACGAATACCAGCACTAATGCACTTATGAAAATTGTTTTTCTTTTCATTGTGATCCTCTGAAAAATCAAGCAAGCGATTAGACTTCTTTAAGTTTTGCCGCTTTGCCGGTTCTTTCTTTCAAGTAATAGAGTTTTGCGCGTCTGACTTTGCCGTGACGAACGACTTGAATGCTGTCGATCTTGGGCGAATGAAGCGGGAACGTTCTTTCAACGCCGACGCCGCACGCGATACGACGAACAACGATTGTTTCGCGGATGCCGCCGTTCTTTCTTGCAATGACGATTCCCTCGTAAGTTTGGATACGTTCTCTCGTACCTTCAACGACTTTGACGTTCACTCTGACGGTGTCGCCGATTGCGATTTCGGGCAAGTTTTGTTTCATACCCTCTTTTTCGATTGTGTCGATAATGTTCATTTTTGACCTCCTGTATTTGCGCGATGTTCACGACAAGCGTCTCTTGTTCGGCGGAACATCCGAGTCACGCGTGTTATATTATCATAAATAAATTTATTAAACAAGCAAAAAAACAATAAATTTTGACATTTAATCAAATTTTTGAATTTTTGCTTTATTTTCACATATTTTCCGTACTTTCGTGCGGTTTTTCGCAACGTTTTTTGCGCCGTTTCGATTGCGTATCGCTTTTTCTGTTACTTGCGCGGATATTTTGCGTCGTTCACGCAAAAGGCGTTTTCGATATGGCGGATTCCCTCGTCGTCGATTGCAACGATGTCGAATCGTACGTTCGTTGCGCTTATGTGCTTTTGCGACAAATACGACTTTGCGGCGGTGACATATCTTCCCGCCTTGTACGCCGTCACCGCTTCTTCCGCAGAGCCGAACTCTTTGCCGTACCTCGTCTTGACTTCCACGAAAACGATTGTCCTTTCACCCTTTTCGAGAGGCTGAATTTTCAAGAGTTTATGAACCTTTTCGACGAACTTGTTTTTGGCATTTCGCTTGATTAGATTGCCGTTTTCGTCGGTGTAACACTCGCAAATCAAGTCCACCTCGCAATCGCAGTATTTAGCGTTGTTCTCAAGAATTTTATACCCTTCTTTTTCAAGGTAATCGGCGGCGATTTTCTCGCCTACGTCGCCTGCGAATCTCGTGTTCATTTCACAAAGTGTCCTATAAAGGATTTTCTATGAATAGGCGTTGCGCCGTATTCTTTCAACGCGGCGATATGCTTTGCCGTGCCGTAGCCCATATTATGGTCGAAGTCGTACTCGGGATAGACTTTTGCCATTTCTTCCATATATCTGTCTCTCGTCACCTTTGCGACGATGGAAGCGGCGGCAATCGAATACGAGAGTGCGTCGCCGTGAATTATTCCGAACGTCTTGTACGGAATATCGAGTTGAAGCGCGTCGACGATAACCACGTCGGGTTTTACCGAAAGCGACATTATCGCGTCGCGCATACACGCTTTGGTTGCGTTCAATATGTTCATTTCGTCGATTTTTTCGGGCGGATAGGAAACCGTACTCACCGCAATCGCTTTTGAAAGTATCGCGTCGAACAACTTTTCGCGTTTGCCCTTGCTCACTTTCTTGCTGTCGTTCACGCCGACTATGAGGTCGTCCAAATCCATAATAACGGCGGTGCAAGTCACAGGACCTGCAAGCGGTCCTCTGCCCACTTCATCGATACCGCAGATATAACGATAACCTTTTTCGCGCAGTTGGTTTTCGTACGTCATCAAATCTTTCGGGTCAACCATAATTTTTCCTTCGTATTGCCTTTATATTGCCTTTTCTAATGTGTTTTTTCAAATGTGTATTGAGCGTCTATTGTTCGATTATTTGTCGGAAAGCGTGAGTTTTTTCGGTTTTTCGAGCATAATTTTGCCGAGTTTGCCTTTTCTGAACTCGTCGATAATCATCTTTGCCGTGCGCTCGTAATCGGGTTGATTGCCTTTGAGTTTGAAGCCGCGCGACATAGCGATTTGCTCGAAAATATCAATCGTTTCCTCCCTCAAAACGTCGAGATTGTAACGGGTTTTGAGAGAATCGGGATAAAGAGTTTTCATTTCGCCGATAAAATCGAATGCAAGTTCGCTCACGTCGAGAATATCCTCTCTGATAGAGCCGATATACGCAAGGTGATGCGCAACTTTTTGGTCTTCGAACTTGCCCCAAAGCGTTCCCGGCGTGTCCAAAAAGTCCACGTTGTCGATGGAAAGCCATTGCTTGCCACGCGTTACCCCGGGTCTATCCCCCGTAACCGCTTTCGCCTTTTTCACCATAGCGTTAATTATCGTCGATTTTCCGCTGTTGGGAACGCCGACAACCATTGCTCTGACGGATATATTTGCGCCTTTTTGCGCGTATTTTTCGATTTTGTCGGCAACGACGCGTTTGAGTCCCGCAACGATTTGCGAACAATCCCCCGACGTACCTATCGCCTTGACATACGGTTTTCCCTGCTTTTCAAATTCCTTGCACCACAAATCGAGGTCGCTTTTTTCAACGAGGTCGCACTTGTTGAAAACGTAAAGCACCTTTTTGCCTTGCAAAAGTTTGTTGAAAAGCGGATTGTCGCAAGAATAAACCGCTCTTGCGTCGATGACGTAAATGAGTGCGTCGACAAGACGGAGATTGTCCTCCATCATTCTTATCGCTTTCGTCATATGACCGGGAAACCATTGTATATTCATAGGGTCCTTCTTTTTTGCCTGTTATTTCGTTATCGTCTTTGCCGACCGCAACTGACGTTGCAATCAATTTATAATAGTCTAAATCTATTAGCATAAAACGATTGTTATTGGCAAAATCGGTATTCTATCGGCATATTTTACTATAATTGCAATCGATTTGCCGATTTCTTAACGCAAAACGAAAAGCGCAAAGCAATGCGTTTTCGCTTTTATTGTTTTCGTTGTAAACTTCAAAAAAAGCCGTCGATTATCGACGGTGTTTTTTCTTCTTTTTGGGCAAATACGCTTTCAAATCCGCATCTTTGAAAAGGTCGGGACGGTTTTTCATCGTGATTTCGAGGGATTTTTCCTCTCGCCACTTCGCAATATCCTTGTGATTGCCGCCGAGCAACACTTCGGGTACGCTTCTGCCTCTGTAAACTTCGGGGCGAGTGTACTGCGGATATTCCAAAAGTCCGTTTGAAAAACTTTCCTCGCTCGTAGATTCGTCCGAGCCTAAAACGCCGTCGATGTATCTTGCAACGGTGTTTATCACCACGAGCGCGGGCAATTCGCCGCCCGTAAGCACGTAATCGCCTATGGACAGTTCCTCGTCGATGCAGATGTCGAGCGCGCGTTGGTCAACGCCCTCGTAATCGCCGCAAAGAATGAGTATTCTGCCCTCTTTAGCAAGGCTTTCCACCTTCTTTTGACAGAGTTTCGTGCCTCTCGGCGACATATAGACTCGCCACGCTTCGTGATTCGGGTCAACCGACTCGATTGCGCTTACGATGGGGTCGGGCGTCATAACCATACCTGCGCCGCCACCATATGGCGTATCGTCGGTTTTGAGGTGTTTATCCTGTGAAAAATCGCGTATATTCGTTATTTCAACGCCGAATTTGCCCGAATCGATAGCCTTGCCCAAAAGACTTTGATTCAGAACGGAAAAATATTCGGGAAATATCGTCAATACGTCAAATTTCATATCAGTTGTACACGACCACGCGCGGGAAAATCGTATCGTCGAGAACCATCTTGCCGTTTTCGAGGTCGACTTGCTTAATCAAATTGCCGATTGCGGGAAAACTGAGCGATTCCTGACCGTTTTTGACAACGTATACGTCTGCCGAACCGTATTGCAACACGTCGCAAACCTCGCCGATAACTTCACCCGACACTACGACGTCGAGTCCTATCATATCTACGATATAATACTTGCCGTCGGGAAGTTTTGGAAGGTCGTTTCTGTTTGCGGTGATAAGTTTATTTCTCAAAAGTTCGGCTTTTTCGACGGTATCTATGCCCGTAAGAGTGACGTAACCCACCGCGCCTTCGGGCGAGATGTGTTCCACCGAGTATTCGATTCCGTCGATTTTGAGTTTTTTAAGGCGGGAAAACCGTGCGGAATCGGAGGAATATATCTCTATTTTGAGTTCCCCTTTCAAGCCGCGCGGTTTAAGCACCTTGCCTATTGTCAATTCAGATTTCATCTTTTTCTTCGATGACAACATTGTATCTCACATTGCTCTTCGAACTTGCGGATTTGACGAGCGTGCGGATTGCTTTTGCGATTCTGCCTTGCTTGCCGATAATCTTGCCGATGTCCTTTTTTGCAATCGTGATAACGATGTCGTTTGCATTGTTTCCGTCTCTTTGCTCAACGGTGTAATCGCCGTCGGGAACGAGAGAGGAAACAAGATATTCGACCAGTTCAATCATTGTCGTCACCAATTACTTCTTCTCGACGATGCCTTGAGAAACGAGCAAGCCCATAACCGTATCGGTGGGTTGTGCGCCTTTTGCGAGCCATTCTTTTGCTTTGTCGGCGTCGATGATGATTTGCTTGGGTTCGGAAACGGGGTTATAGATACCGATTTGGTCGATATATTTGCCGTCTCTTGCTTTGCGAGAATCCATTGCAACGATACGATAGAAAGGTGCTTTTGTTGCGCCCATTCTGGTGAGTCTAAGTTTAACCATAATAGTTAATCCTCCATTTGTGATAAGATTTTTATTGATATATTTCTATATTTTTGCGATTTTTAGAATACTTCGTGCAGTTTTTATCAGAACAAGCCTTTAAGACCTCTCAAACCTTTAAGTCCGCCCTTTTGCATTCTTGCCATCATATCCTTCGTCATTTCAAACTGTTTGAGCAGTTGATTGACTTCTTGAATGGAAGTTCCGCTTCCTTTGGATATGCGTTTCTTTTGCGACGCTTTGATGATTTCGGGATTTCTTCTCTCTTTGGGCGTCATCGATTGAATGATTGCTTTCGTCCTTGCAATCTGCTTTTCATCGATTTGCGCCCCTTGTTTGAGTTTGCCCGAAAAGCCCGGTATCATCGACATCATATCTTGAAGATTGCCCATCTTCTTCATACTGTCGAGTTGTTGCAAGTAGTCCTCGAGGTCAAAAGAATTTTCTTTGAGTTTCTTTTGAAGTTTCACCGCTTCTTCTTGCGAAATCGCGGCTTCGGCTTTCTCGATGAGCGTAAGCACGTCGCCCATACCGAGGATTCTCGACGCCATACGTTCGGGATGGAAAGGTTCGAGGTCTTCCATCTTCTCGCCCGTACCGTTGAATTTGATTGGTTTGCCCGTCACTGCTTTTATGGAAAGTGCCGCGCCGCCCCTCGTGTCGCCGTCGAGTTTGGTCATAATCACGCCGGTGATGTCGAGTTCTTTGTTGAAAGTATCCGCAACGGTGACTGCGTCTTGACCCGTCATACTGTCAACCACAAGCAAAATTTCGGTGGGTTTGACGGCGTTTTTGACGTTTATCAACTCTTGCATAAGGTTTTCGTCGATATGCAAGCGTCCCGCCGTGTCGATAATCATCGTGTCGTAGCCGTTTTTGAGCGCGTATTCGACGCCTGCTTTGGCAATCTTCACGGGGTCGACCTGCCCCATATCGAAACATTCGGTGTTAGCCTTTTTCGCAACGACGTGAAGTTGTTGGATTGCCGCAGGTCTGTATATATCCCCCGCAACCAAAAGTACCTTTTTGTTTTGCTTTTTAAGATACGTTGCAAGTTTGCCGCACATCGTCGTCTTGCCCGCGCCTTGCAAACCGCACATCATATAAATCGTGGGTTGTTTGTCGCTTACGGCGAGTTTCTGATGCGTACTGCCCATCAGGGCGCAAAGTTCCTCGTTGACGATTTTGACGATTTGTTGCGCAGGGGTCAAGGATTTGAGAATATCCTCGCCGAGAGCCTTTTCGCTCACTTTTGCCGTAAAATCCTTTACGACGTTGTAGTTTACGTCCGCTTCGAGCAAAGCCACGCGAATTTCACGCATCGCTTGCTTGATTTCCAATTCCGTCAACTTGCCTTTGTTGCGAAGTTTGGAAAAAATATGGTTCATTCTGTCGGATAAACTTTCAAAAAGTGCCATTTATTCCTCCATTAACAACCGAAGTTGCTGAGCGCAATTTTTTGCAGTTTTGTTATCGACCTTTTCGAGCGAATCGATAACTGCGTGCATTTTTTTGTCTTTCTCGACGAGACGAAGTTTTTGTTCGTACTCGCAAAGGTGTTTTTCGCCCTTGTTTATGCCGTCGAGAACGGCTTGACGAGATATGCCGACGATATTTGCGATTTCCCCGAAAGACAAATCCTCGTCATAGTGCATAACGAGCAAATCGTTTTGTCTTTGAGTCAGAAGCGCACCGTAGTAACTTCTGAGCGTGGAAATTTCAAATCTATCCATATCACCCTATCAAGCATTTTAACTTGACACAATCATACTCCGAAATAAGAAAGGTGTCAAGCATTTTTGCAAGACACCCACAAATTATTTTATATAATCAAATGTAATATCGTTATCTCAATATTATATCGTTGCGATTTCGATAATCTAACGTTGTTTTTTGATTTTATCACAACAACGCGTTGATAAAGTCTTTTGCGTCGAACGGAATCAAATCGTCGATTTTTTCGCCGACGCCGACGTACACTACGGGAAGTCCGAGTTCCTCGCTTATCGCAAGCACCACGCCGCCCTTTGCCGTTCCGTCGAGTTTGGTGAGGATAATGCCGTCCGTGTCGATGTCCTCACTGAAAATTTCCGCTTGCGACACCGCGTTTTGACCCGTCGTTGCGTCGAGAACGAGGTATTTGCGGAAGTCAGCGTCGGGCAATTCACGCTCAACCACTCGGCAAATCTTTTGGAGTTCCGCCATAAGGTTCTTTTTGTTGTGAAGTCTGCCGGCGGTGTCAACCAAAATCACGTCGTTACCCTTCGCTTTTGCCGAAGAAATCGCGTCGAACACGACAGCCGCAGGGTCAGCGCCCTCGTTGTGACGGATAACTCTCACGCCCGCGCGCTCGCCCCACACTTCGAGTTGTTCGCTTGCGGCGGCTCTGAACGTATCGGCGGCAGCGACGACAACCGAATGTCCTTGCTCTTTGAACATATGCGCGAGTTTGCCGATTGCTGTGGTTTTGCCCACGCCGTTTACGCCGGAAAGCAATATGACGAGCGGATATTCGTATTCGGGAATATCGTAGTCGATGTCCTCTGTCATAAGTTCGGCAAGAACGGACTTTGCGTCTTCGGGTTTCTTGATTTTGCGTTTGAAAATCTCGTCTTTGAGTTCGTCGATGAGGTTTTCGGTTGCGGTTATACCTACGTCTGCGGTGAGCAACGCTTCTTCGAGATTCTCATAGAACTCGTCGTTGAGTTCTCTTGCCGAGAAAGCAAAAAACAATTTCTTTGAAAACGCGTCTTTGGTTTTCTTTATCCCTTGTACGATTTTTTGAAAAAATCCCATAGTCCACCTTAATATATTTTATCGCCTATGCTTAATAAGGCTATCATTATACGGTTTCATAGCCGCCCAAACGTTGCTCGTAGACAGGCGGAGCCTACGCAAAATACTTTGCACAAATGCCAGTTTCGCAAGATTGTCTGCTTGATGATTTTGAATTATTCGGCTTCGCAGCCACCGAGATGTTACTCGTAGACAGGCGGAGCCGTAGTTTATGCAACGACGAAGACTCGTTGTGAGCATCAACTTCCGCCGTTGCAACTGCCGAGCCGCCTCAAAGTTGCAACCCCTTACGTCACAAACAAATGCTCTGATTTGTTTGTGACAGGACGTTTGCGCCAAAATATTTGTCAAGCCATCTTGAAAAGATGGGTGACAAGTATTTTGCATTCGGCGCAAATAGTTGCCTTAGCGACAATTATTTTGCGTGTTTCGCCGCTTCCTCAAACTCAATCGAAACAATCTTCGTTACGCCCTTTTCTTCCATCGTAACACCGAAAATCGTGTCTGCGTGGCGCATAGTCGGCTTTCTGTGCGTGATGACGATAAACTGCGTATAGTCGCTGAATTTTTTGAGGAATTCCGCAAACAAGTTGACGTTGGCGTCGTCGAGAGCCGCTTCGATTTCGTCGAGCACGCAGAACGGCATCGGCTTGAGTTTCAAGATTGCGAAAAGAATCGAGATTGCCGTCAACGCCTGCTCACCGCCGCTCAAAAGACTGATGTTTTGCAGTTTCTTTCCCGGGGGTTGCGCATAGATGTCGATACCTGCTTCCAAAACGTCGTCCGTATCTTGCATATTGAGGCGCAACTCGCCCTTACCACCGCCGAACAGTTGTTGGAATACGTCCTTGAAGTTCTCGCTGATTTGGTCGAATGCGTCCGAGAACTTGGTTTGCATTTCGCCCGTAAGTTCGTTGATAATCGTAACGATGTCGTCGTACGCCTTTTGAATGTCGTCGCGATAGGTCGTTTGCTCTTGCAATCTTTCCTCTGTTTCTTTGAGGGTTTGAAGTGCGAGCGGGTTGACATCGCCGAGTCGGTTTATGGACTTTTTGAGGTCGGATATAACCGTCAACGCGCCGTACGCCTTAAATTCGGGGTCTTTGAACTCGACCGCGCTTGCGTACGTCAAATCGTATTCTTCGAGAATATGTTGTTGTTGCGTGCGCATTTCGATGTCCACGTTTTCGAGCATATTCTCGTCGCGCACTTTCTTCTCGTTGACCGCCATTCTCTCGTCGGTAATACGAGTCTTTTCTTGGTCGAGGGATACGATTTCGTCGGAAATGGTGCGCTTTCTTACGTTGAGGTCGGCGATTTGTTTTTCCAAAACGGCGATTCGAGCCTCGTCCTCTTTCGAGAACGTCGTCTTTTCGGGCGCGTTGGTGATGTTGTCGAGGTTTTGTTGTTCGAGTTTCAAAGCCGCGATAACGTCGAGTTTTTCGTCTTCGAGAGTTTCTCTTTCACGTCTATAACGGAACAAATCCTGATCGCACGCGTCCAAAATGCTCTTGTGCCCCGCAAGTTTGACTCGGATTTCGGTCACTTGCTCTGCCATAACTTCTCTTTCGCTCTTTTGCTCGCTGCTGACGTTCTTCGAACTTTCAAGCATAGAAGTATATTCTTCTTTCTTTTCGGCAACGACCTTTTCGAGTTCGTCGATAGAACTGATTTTTTCTTCGAGTTCCTTGATTCTCGCCTTGACGATTTCGTATTCTTCGGCGTTTTTAGAAATTTCCTCTTGCAAGGATTGCGTAACTTCGTAGGCTTGTTTTGACTTGTCCTCGTTGAGGCTGTTTTCGATACGAAGTTCGCTTATCTCTTGATTGAGTTGCTCGATTCTATCGGTCAAATCTTTGAGTTCCTGCTCGCGTTCGGCACGTTGATTGTTGAGAAGCGCGATATTGTTCTTGATTTTTTCGAGATTCGCTTGCGCTTGTTCGATTTTCTTTTCTTGCGCGAGCAAACCTTGCGTTTGCGACCTTCTCGAACCACCGGTAATTTCGCCGCCGCGCGAGAAAATTTCGCCGTCGAGCGTCACGATTTTTATGGATTGATTGTATTTTTTGAAGATTCTAATTGCGTTGTCGATGTTGTTTACGACCACCGTGCCGCCCAAAAGCGTTTGCACGAATCCGTCGAATTTCTTGTCGTATTTGATAAGGTCGCTTGCCAAACCGTAGCAACCGGGTTCGGTGAGCACGCCCCTATTCTCGCCGGTAAGCGGACGAGGACGGCAAGAGGTCAACGGTCTGAACGTAACGCGTCCGTAACCCTTTTGTTTCAAGTAGTTGATGAGGTCGCTTGCGTCGCGCTCGGTTTCCACCAACACGTTTTGCATTGCGCCACCCAAAGCGTATTCGATTGCCGCCTCGAAGTCGCTCGGAACGGTGATGACTTCCGCCAAAACACCCCATATCTTCGAGCCTATCACAGGATCGTGCTTGCTGTCTTGCATAAGGCGTTTGACGGCGTCCTGATAGCCCGAATATTCGTTCTTTATTGACGTCAAAAGATTGAGGTTGCCTTGCGCAAGACCGAGTTTCGAGTTAAGGCTCACGATGTCCTCGGCGTAACTTTGGATCGCCTCTTGATTTTCGAGTTTCGTGGACAAAGCCTCGTTGTACTCGCTCATAAGCGCGCGCATACGCTCTTTGGTGGACTTGACTTTTCCGTCGTAAATGGCAAGGTTGGTAAGTTCCTCGTCAAGACGAGCCTTTTGCTGATTTACAAGAGCCAAAAGCGTCTTTGCTCTCTCGTCGTTTATACCCTTTTCGGCAATGAATCCCGAAAGGTTGGATTTGAGCGCGCCCAAATCTTCGATTGCTTTAACGTAGTCGATATTGCGCGCTTCGAGGTCGGTTTCCGCACCCGCGAGCGATTTTGAAAGCGAAGCGTACTTTTGTTGCAACGCCTCTGCTTCTCTGCTCGTTTGAAGGTAAATTTCGAACTCGGTTTCTTTCTTTTCTTCCGCCTTTTGAATGAGTTGACCCGACACGGTGAGTTGACCGTCTATGGATTGCAATTCACTGTTAAGACGCTGAATTTCGCCTTGCGTATGCTTGATTTTCTCTTGCAAAATACCCGCCGCGCCTTCAAGTTTCGCCGCGTCGACTTTGAGTGCGATAAGTTCGCTGTTGCTCTCATCGTAAAGTCGGTCGATACCGGCGGATTCCCTTATGCAATCGTCGTATCTTTTTATGCACTCGTTGAGTTGCATTTCCTTGACTTTGAGATCCTTTTCGCTCGCCGCCAAACGGTCGTAAATCTTTTGCTTTATGCTCTGATTGTTCTCGTAATTGTAGATGTACAGATTGACTTCGTTCTTTTTGAGGTCGTCTTTGAGCGCAAAGTATTTTTCTGCGGTTTCGGCTTGCTTTTTGAGCGGATTTATCTGCTTTTGGATTTCGTCGATAACCTGATTTGCCGTTTCGAGATTGACGGCGGTTTTTTCAAGTTTTCTTTCCGCTTCCGTGCGTTGCGCGCGGAATTTGGAGATGCCCGCCGCTTCTTCGAAAATCTGACGGCGGTCGCCCGGTTTTGCGGACATGATTTCCGCAACTCTGCCCTGACCTATAATCGAATAACCTTCCTTGCCGATACCGGTGTCGTGGAAAAGCGAGATAATGTCGCGCATACGCACGCGGTTGTGATTTATGTAGTACTCGCTCAAACCGCTGCGGTCGAGTTTTCTTGTGATAACCACTTCTTCAAACGGCATAGTCGGGAAGATATGCTGATTCGAGTTGTTGAAAACGAGAGAAACTTCGCAATAGGACATACTTTTGCGCTTTTCAGTGCCGGCAAATATGACGTCTTGCATATTTTTGCCGCGCAGTGATTTCGCGCTCTGCTCGCCCAAAGTCCAACGGATAGCGTCGGCAACGTTCGACTTACCGCACCCGTTCGGGCCGATAATCGCCGTTACGCCCTCTTGAAAAGGGATTTCGATTTTATCCGCAAAAGACTTGAAGCCTCTCGCTTCGATTTTGACGAAATTTAACAAAATCGTGTACCTGACCTTATTTTAATACTTGTATATAATAACATATAGAATCGTCGTTTTCAAGCGGTTTTTCTTATGTTTCACACAAGTTTCACACCGCCCGTGAAACATCGAGCGCAATTTTTCGAGATATACATTTTCAAGCGGGTTAGAATATTGAAAAAGTCACAAAACGACGTTTGTGACTTTTTGTGAAACGTTTTGTATTATGCCGCATTTTTCGGAAAAATGCGGCGTTTTGTTTTGAATTTTGAAGCGAATTTTTGAAAAATTATTTTTTCATCACACCTTCGAGAGCGACTTTTGCGGCGTTTTGCTCGGCTTCCCTTTTGCTCTTGCCTTTGCCTACGCCTGCCGTGAACGTGTTGATTTTCACTTCGACGACGAAAGTCGGATTGTGCGCAGGGCCCGTGCGCTCGACTTCGCTATACGACACCGAAACGTCGTTTCTCGACGCAAACTCGTTGAGTCTGCTCTTGTAATCATCCTCGCCGAAATGTTTGCATTTGCCGTTGAACAAGCCGTCAAGTTTTGAAAGAATAAACTTCTCTGCAACGTCTATGCTCTTGCTGTCGAGATAGATTGCGGCAATCATAGACTCGAACAAGTCGGACATAATTTTGGCTTGCGAACTGATATACGCGACGTTTTCGCCTTTGCCTACTATAAGATAATTTTCAAGTCCGAGTTTCTTGACTTCCTCTGCGAGCGGCTCTTTGGACACGATAGTTGCGCGGATTCTCGTAAGTGCGCCCTCGTGTGCGTTCGGATTGATTTCCATAAGGCGTTTGGCAACGATGAAGTCGAGAATACTATCCCCCAAAAACTCCAACGATTGATAGTTTTCAAGCGCGTTTTTGGAAGCCGAACCGTGCGTAAGCGCACGTTGAAGCAACGACTTGTCATTGAACGTGTATCCGACGATTTTTTCTATTTCCTTTATGTCTTTCTCTTCCATTCTTATTGAAAAATGCAGTTGTTTTTGCGTGTTTTTCGCAATTTTTTCGGTAACTTTTTTGCGTGATTTGCGACGATAATTTTGCCGTTTTCGCTTGATTATCGCTTATTTTCGGCGTTTACTCGTTTGATTTCGGATTGCATTACCGTTTAGTTTTCGGCGGTTTCGGGTTTGTCGAGTACGCTCATACCGCTTGCGATTTTGTCGCAAATCTTGCTTTCGGCAAGGGATTTTGCTTGCAATATGCTTGCGGTGACCGATTTTGCCTTTGACGCGCCGTGCGACTTGACCACGACTTTCTTTACGCCGAGGAAACACGCGCCGCCGTGAGCGTTATAGTCCATTTTCTTTTTGACTTTCGCAAAAACGGGTTTGAGCATAAGCGCGCCGAGTTTGGTGCGCAATCCGCCCGAATATACACCCTCTTTTATGAGCGAAAGCATCGTGTTTGCCGTGCCTTCCGCGGATTTTAGAGCGATGTTGCCGTTGAAACCGTCAGAAACCACGACGTCGAAATCGCCGCTTAAAATATCGCGCGCTTCGCAGTTGCCGACAAAATTGATTCCTCCCGTTTGCACAAGCAATTTGTGCGCTTCTTGTGTGAGTTCGTTGCCCTTGTGTTCCTCAACGCCGTTGTTGAGAAGTCCCACTCTCGGATTCTTTACGCCGAGCATAGCGGTTGCGTACGCACTTGCCATAATGGCAAAATGAACGAGGTTTACGCTCTTGCAATCGACGTTTGCACCGCAATCGCAAAGCACTACGCCGTTGCCTTTGAGCGTGGGAAGTACGGGTGCGAGCGCGGGACGAGTTACGCCCTTTATGCGACCGACTTTGAGATATGCGCCCACAAGCACCGCACCCGTCGAACCTGCCGAAACGAATCCGCCCGCCTCGTCGTCGTGCATAAGCGCGTCGAACGCCTTGACCAAAGAACTTTCTTTCTTTGTTCTTATCGCCGTCGTGGGCGTATCGTCGTTGGTTATCACGTCTTTTGCGTCGATTATGTCCAACCTACTCTTGTCGTATTCTTTGCACTCGCAAAGGGATTGCTCGATTGCGTTTTGGTCGCCAACCAGCACAATTTTGAGATTTTTGTCTTGATTGAGTGCGTCAACCGCACCCAAAACGATTTGCAATGGCGCATTATCGCCGCCCATAGCGTCAACAATGATTTTCATAAAACACCTATAACATATTGATGTGATTATTATAACAAGAACTTAAACGGAATACAAGAAAATAATGTATTTATAAAACGCACAAGTTATTTTCAAAAAAATAACCTTGACAACAAATTAAACTTCCCCCTTCCTCACGTGTTTGGACTTCGGCGTTTGCGAGGCAATCCGCCTCGTTCGCTTTGGCTACAACACATTCACCGAATGTGTTGTTTAACGCGTCGCGCCCATACCGCCGTTCAATTTTTCCGCTTGCGCACGAAGTGCGCTTTTACCAAGCAGATAATTTGGCGAAATTGCGATTTGAGTTCTTATTCGTGCTTGAACTGATAGCGCAAATTCTCTGCGCGGTTAGTGATTGCGAGAACAAGTGCGGTTTTTAACAATCGCCCCAAAGATTTTCATTTCTATTTAGGGGATTCCCACGCTTCGCTCTGAATGACGACGTGGGCGATTGACATTGCCGCAATGCCGTTTGAGCAATGGTGCGCTTAAACTTGTAAAATCGCAGTATTCGGATGAAGAACTAGAAAGAGCCACATTTCGGCAACCCTAATTTACTAAACGTAAATGAGTTGTCGAAGTGTGGCTCTGACGACGTTATTCGCCGAATAATGCGATTTTACTTTTCGCTCTTTTTTTGAACGACTTGCTCACCATCATAGTATCCGCACTTCGGGCATACTTGGTGGCTCTTGATCAATTCGTGGCATTGAGGACACTCGGTGAGACCGGGCGCTTTAACTTTCCAGTTTGCAAAACGGGAATTCGTTTTGGATTTTGAAACTTTATTTTTAGGTACTGCCATCTTATTACCTCCAACATTTTCGCAACATCTGATATACAGTGTTATGATTATATAAAATCTGACAATAGTTGTCAAACGCTTTTTGAAAGTTGCGCTACTTTGTTGTCAATTATTTTGCATTTTCAGACGTTTTGGCAGAATTTGCGCTCAAAATGCCTGAAAACGTGCTTGACTTGTTTTTTTTACAGCGCGAGAGCCTTCGTTTCTCTTGCGATAGACAATTCTTCGTTTGTGGGAAGAATGAACACTTTGACTTTGCTGTCGGGCTTGGAGAGAACGCGAACGCCGTCGGAATATCCCTTGTTTGCCTCGAAGTCGAAATCTACGCCGAGATATTCCATATCTTCCATAACGAGTCTGCGCATAAGGTCGCTATGCTCGCCGATACCGCCCGTGAAAACGATTGCGTCGACGCCGTTGAGCGTTGCGGCGTAAGCACCGATATACTTTTTGATACGATATGCGGCAACTTCAACTGCGAGTTTTGCTTTTTCGTTGCCTTCGCTGATGCCTTTTTCAAGGTCGCGCATATCCGAACTCAATTCGCTCACGCCGAGCATACCGCACTTTTTGTTGAGGTACTGTACGAGTTCTTCGGGGGTCAAACCGAGTTTTGCGCGGATAAATTCACTTGCCGCAGGGTCGATGTCGCCCGAGCGCGTACCCATAACGAGACCTTCGAGCGGCGTAAAGCCCATAGACGTGTCGAGACACTTGCCGTCCTTAACAGCAGAAATGGACGAGCCGTTGCCGAGGTGGCATACGATGATTTTGCTTTCCTTTTTGCCGAGAAGTTTGATGGTTTCTTCGCTGACGAATTTGTGAGACGTGCCGTGGAAGCCGTATTTTCTCACTTTGTATCGGTCATATACCGAATACGGGATTCCGTACATATACGCTTTTGCGGGCATAGTGCTGTGGAACGTCGTGTCGAAAACCGCAACCATAGGAACGCCCGGCATAACTTCTCTGCAACTCTTTATGCACGCAATGTTGCCCGGCATATGAAGGGGTCCGAGTTCCGCATTCTTTTCGCAAATGCGGATAACTTCGTCGTCGATTAAGACGGAACTCTTGAAATCCTCGCCGCTGTGAAGCACTCTGTGCCCGACCGCGCTGATTTCGTCGGTGGATTTGATTGCGCCGAACTTCGGATCGACCATCGCTTTGAGCACGAGTTCGATTGCCGCGGTGTGATCTTTCATATCTTGCTTGACGTTAAGCACCTTGCCGTCCGCCGTCTTTTGTGTCAACTCACTGCCCTTGAACGTGATGCGCTCGCAGATTCCCTTGAGAACCGCTTGCTCGGTGTCCATATCGATAAGTTGGTATTTGAGCGACGAACTGCCTGCGTTGATAACGAGAATTTTCATAATTTTACCTCTATTAGTCTTTTACGGATTGAAGCGCCGTGATTGCCGCAACTGCCGCAATGTCTTCCGCAACGCAACCTCTGCTCAAATCGTTTACGGGCAGAGCGAGACCTTGCATAATGGGTCCGATTGCCATACAGTTGCCGAAGCGTTGAGCAATCTTGTAGCCGATGTTGCCTGCGTCGAGGTTGGGGAAAACGAGAACGTTCGCTTGACCTGCGACGGGACTGCCGGGTGCTTTTTGATTTGCAACGCTGTCAACCAAAGAAGCGTCGAGTTGAAGTTCGCCGTCAACGACGATTTCGGGATGTTCTTCTCTGACCTTCTGATACGCTACGCGCACTTTTTCGACGGATTCGTGATTTGCGCTGCCCTTCGTCGAGAAAGAAAGCATTGCGATCTTGGGATCCATTTCGCAAATCTTCTTCGCACTGCCTGCCGCCGCGACGACGATGTCGGAAAGTTGATCGCTCGTCGGATACGGAATGACCGCGCAATCCGAGAAGATGTATGCGGGATATTTCTTATATTTGAAGTCTTCGGGCGGAACCATTACGAAGCAACTGGACACGGAACTGATGCCGGGTGCGGCTTTGATGACTTGGAATGCGGCTCTGGATACGTCTGCGGAACTGAACACCGCGCCGCCCACGACTCCGTCTACGTCGCCGCGTTTGAGAGCGACGCAAGCATAGAACATATTATTGTTTGTGACGATGTTCAAAGCTTGTTCTTCCGTCATACCCTTCGCTTTGCGAAGTTCGTAAAGAGTATTTGCGTATTCGGCTCTGTGTTCGCTCGTCTTGGGATCGTCGAAAGAAACGCCCGTGAAGTCGATTTCCGGGAATTTTGCTTTGATTTCGTCTTCGTTGCCGATAAGAACAACCTTGCAAACGTTCTTTTTCGTGAGGATTTCAGCCGCTTTTGCCGCGCGCACGTCCGTACCTTCTGCAAGCGCGATCGTTTTGGCGAGTTTGCTTGCTCTGCTCATAAGGTTTTCAACAAATTGCGTCATATAAAACTCCTAAACTGTTGCACATTGATTGCAAATGTTTTATTTTTAGATATAATTATAATTACTTAAAAAGTAAAAATCAACAATAATGAGGACCTATTTTGAAAATAACCGCCGTAATCGCAGAATATAACCCGTTTCACAACGGACATCTAAAGCAACTCAAAAAGGCAAAGCGCGAAACGAACGCAGACGCGCTCGTCGTCGTTATGAGTTCGTCATTCACGCAACACGGCGATTTGTGCATAGCCGACCGCTACACCCGCGCTAACTGGGCGATTCAGGCAGGCGCGGATTTGGTGCTCGAACTTCCCACCGTATATTCACTCTCAGCCGCAAAAGGATTTGCCGAAGGCGCGCTCAAAACGCTGTCTATGCTCGGCGAATTCACCCTCTCTTTCGGCACGGAAAGCGAAGAAATCGAGGATTTGAATATGGCGGCAGAGTTTATGAGAAGCGAATCCAAAGACGTATCGAATCTTCTCAAAGGCTATTTGAGCGAAGGTTATTCCGTCGCAAAGTCGAGAACTCTCGCTCTCGACAAAATTCGCCCCGACGTGTCGAATATGCTTAAATCCCCCAACAACATTCTTGCGGTCGAGTATATGAAAGCGGGCGCGGCGTACGGCGGAAAGGTTCAATACCACTCTGTCGAGCGCAAACCCGACGACGACAAAAAGTTTATGTCGTCAACTAAAATCCGTAATCTAATCGCACAAAACGCGGACGTTTCGGCATTCGTTCCGCCGTTCGTCGACCTTTCGACGCACGCAAATATCGACAAATACAACGTCATTTCAACGTACGCAATGAAAGCGATGAGTGCCGCTCAACTCAAAGAAATCGCAAACATCAGCGAAGGTATGGAAAATCGCATTTCGCAATCTTCCTTCAACAATATGAACGAGTTTTTGGGACTGACGAGCAAACGCTACACACGCTCGACGATAAAGCGAATCGCTGCAAGCGCGACTTTGGGACTTACAAAAGATTTGATTAATCTTGCAAACGAGCAACCGCCCTATTGCACCGCCTTGGCGTTCAAACCCTCAAAAAAGAAAGCATTGTTTGCCCTTTTGGCACAATCGGACGGCTATTTCTTCTTCAAGCACAGCGATTGCGAAAAGGACTGCCCCGTCCGTCCTCTCGTCGACCTCGACGAAAAAGCCGCAAAAATTCAAAAATTGTGCGACTAAGCAAAAATCGTCGCTAAGGCAACTTGGTTCGTCTGAATAATATTTGAATATTCCTTAACTGCGGCTTTGCCGCAATATCATTGTCCGAAGGGACAATATAACTTGCGCACAGCGCAAATACAACTGCGCAAGTTACAATATCGTCGTGCCTGTCGGCACGCTTTTTTTTGTTAAATCATTTTAGTTGGTAAAACATTGTTTGCAGGGCAATATTTTGCTTTGTAAAAGAATATGATTTTGTATGCACAAACTCAAAAAGGCGCAAATTCCGAAAGTTTTTGCCTGCATTGGCGTTATCGCTTTTATGGCATTTATGCTCGCAAAGCCCGACTATTATCTCGACTCAGCAAGGCGAGGTTTGAGTTTGTTTGCATCGAGCGTGCTTCCCTCTTTGTTTCCCTTCTATTTTTGCTCTTTGCTTTTGACATATATGGGTGCGGTCGGCACGATATCAAAGGCAGGCGAGAAAAGCGTTAAACTTATGTACAATGCGCCCAAAGAAAGCGCGTACGTTTTGTTTTTGAGCATGCTGTGCGGCTACCCCGTCGGCGCAAGCACCATATACGAGTTGTACAGCGCGGGCGCAATCTCGCAAAAAGACGCGAAATGCATATGTTCGTTCTGTTCGACGTCGGGTCCGGTGTTTATGATAGGCACGATAGGCGGCGCGATTTTTGCAAATCAAAAAGTCGGACTTATCGTACTCGCGGCGCACTATATGGGCGCAATCGTGAACGGTTTGATATATCGCAAAAAGAAAGACGACAGCCGCGACGTTTCCGCTTTATCCTCTCAAAGCGACGTTGACGGACTGCTCTCGCGCGCTGTATCCAAAGCGACGATAAATATGCTTTACGTCGGCGGATACATCGTCATTTGCGGAATGATTGCGGACACTCTCGAACTTCTCGGGATCCGCGACGCGCTTTCGCACCTTCAAGGCGCAAGCGAACCGATATTGTCCGCAATATACTCCCTTATCGAAATGACAAGGGCGAGTATCGAATGTTCGAAGTGCCAAAACTTGCAACTGGGCGTCACGCTGTGCACAGGCGCGGTTTCTCTTGGCGGATTGTCAATAACTTTGCAAAACTACACTTTCCTCTCAAAATGCGGCATCGGCTTTTGGGATTTGACGCTCAAAAAAGCCACGCAATGCGCCATAAGTATGGTTTTTGCGTTCCTTTTGGGTTTCTTGCTGTAAAAAAAAGAAAAAACAAATAAAATTACAAAAAAAATGACATAAAATATTGACTTTTTGCGTTTTTCGTATGTATTGTGTAGCCAAGGATTTATATTTCCAACAATTTCGGAGGGAAAACTATGAAAAAAAATTGGTGCAACACGGTGCTTGTTGCTTATGTCCTTTTACCTAAAATCGTAAAAGAACTAAACTTTGGCATCGAAAGTCGAGTAAAATCGAGTTTTCAAAGCAAACACCTAAAAATTGGTGTAAGCAACGAGCAACTAATAAGTGAAATCATCGCACTGACCGACGAGAAGCGCAAAATCGTCAACTTGCGATACCTCATCAACGAGTCGCTCAACCAAATGAAAGACAAATCGCGCGAGATACTTACGGACAGAATGTTCCGAAAAATGACTTTTGAGGAAATCTCGAAAGCACGCAACATCGCAATGCGCACGACTTTCAGACGACTGGAAAACGCAGAAGCGGAGTTTGCAAAGAACCTATCCTCTCTCGGCTATGACGAAAGCGCGCTTCAAAAGGATTTTGCAAACGACAAATACATCTCGTCAATATACAAGCGACTTCAAACCGACAAATATTTCGTCGCAAAAAATATGTAAAAACCCCACGACAGTTGAAAAAACGGTGAACCGACTCGCGTCGGCTGTTTGTTGTTGCAAAAACCGAAAAACGAGCGAAAAATTCAACCGTTTTTGAGCATTACGGAAGTTTTCGTCTGCTTTTTCAACAATTCCGCAACTGAAAATTTTTGCAAAAAAAAATGAATAAACGGCAATATAAAACCAACCAAAAATAACGACTGAAATTACAAAATCAAATCGTTGAACTTGAATTGTCAATCTTATATATCTATCTAAAATAATCGCACTAAAATACAGTAAAACGCCGTCAAACGACGGCGTTTTTCGCTGTTTTATCGGATATAATCAATAGCAGTTTTTGATTGTGATGTTCAAAAATGCGTCCATATCGAACAAAGTCCACGGCGCAACTTCGGGCGGATAGACTCTGAACACCATTTCTTTGCCGCTTACGGGATGTGCAAAGCGAAGTTCTGTCGCCCAAAGGCAAAGCGGAAATCTCGTTTGCGAGCCGTTGCCGTATCTCTTGTCTCCTACAATCGGATTGCCCATATTTGCAAGTTGCACTCTGATTTGATGTCCGCGACCCGTGACGAGATTGACCATAAGCAAACTTACATCCGTCTTTTTGCTCAAAACCTTGTAATCGAGTTCGGCGTATTTTGCGCCTTCGGAAAGTGCGGGCACGACTTTGACCGTGTTCGTATCGGGGAATTTTTTGAGATAGCAAGTGAGTTTGTCCGCGCTGTATCTCGGCGCGCCTTCCACGATTGCCAAATATCTCTTTTCCACACCGCCGTCTCGGATTGCTTCGCAAAGTCTCGAAGCGGCTTTCGAGGTTTTGGCAAACACCATAACGCCGCCCGTGGGTCTGTCGAGCCTATGGACGAGTCCGAGATATGCGTCGCCGGGTTTGTTGTACTTTTCCACAAGATACTGTTTAAGCATAGTGAGCATATCCGCATCGCCGCTCTCGTCCGCTTGCACGGGAACGTCGTAAGGCTTGACGACAACCAAAATGTGATTGTCCTCGTATACGATTTTGAGGTCTTGATAAGTCATAATTGAGTCCTATATGTCGTTTTTTCGATTGTATTTCGTAGTTGCGATTTCGGCAGATATTTTTCTTAAATATCGCCGAAAATCGAGTATCTAACGCTATTGTTTATTTTGCGAACGTCGCAAACGCCGTGCAGCCTTGCGGCAAAATAAGCCCTTCTTCGGTTGCAAGTCCGATTTCGTCGGCGTCGATTTGCGCACTGCTCGGCAAGGTGAGTTTCAAGATATTTGCCATAACCGTAGGTTGCAATCCCGTCGTGTAGGAATTGAGGCAAACGAACAGCGGGTCGTCAGAGAGCAAACTCGCAACGAGTTCGCAAAGTTCGGATATACCTTCCTCAATCTTCCACTTTTCGCCGTTCGGACCTCTGCCGAAACTCGGCGGGTCGAGAATGATTGCGTCGTACTTTCTGCCTCTGCGGATTTCTCTTTGGCAGAATTTGAAGCAGTCGTCTATGATATATCTCATGCCCGAATTGTCGAGACCGCTCAAACGCACGTTTTCGCCCGCGCGCTCGACCATTGCTTTGGCACTGTCGACGTGGCATACCTTTGCGCCCGCTTTCAGGCAAGCGACGGAAGCCGCGCCCGTATATCCGAAAAGGTTAAGCACGGATATTTCGCGTCCCGATTGAGAAATAAGTTTCATCATTCTGTCCCAGTTGACCGCTTGTTCGGGGAAAAGTCCGGTATGCTTAAACCCCATAAGTTTAAGCGAAAAGGTCAAATCTCGCCACGAAAGCGTAAACTCGGACGGGACGTTGCGCTTGAATTTCCACATACCACCGCCCGTGCGAGAGCGTTCGTACACGGCGTCCACGTCCTTGTAACTCGCAAGCGGCGTTTTTGCGTGCCAAATCACTTGCGGGTCGGGACGCAAAAGCGTGATATTCCCCCACTTTTCGAGTTTTTCGCCGTCGCCCGTGGCGATAACCTTGTATTCTTTCCAGTCGGGTGCAATTTTCATCAGATTTTCTTCACCGAAATTGTAACGTTGTCGCCGTTGATGTCGCAGTCTTTTACAAAACCGTCGATTATCGTCGAGATTTCGTCCGCAAGCACGTCGGAAAGGAAGTCCGCTTTCTCGAATACTTTGAGAGCAACGCCTTCCGCCTTGTAGCCCACGACGATATGGTCGGTCACTTCGAAGCCCGCTTCCTTTCTCATCGTCTGAATCTTGGACACGATTTCACGTTCCGCACCCTCGAAAATGAGGTCGTCGGTGAGTTGCGTATCCAAAACTACGGTGGTTTCGCCGTCGCTTTCGCTCGAATAACCTTCCTTGTTCTTCATACTGATAAGCAAATCGTCCTTTGAAAGTTCGATTTCTCTGCCCTCGACGTCCGCTCTGAACAAGCCGTGAGATTTGATTGCCGACACGATTTCGTTTGCGCGAGCCTGCAATACTTCTCTGATTTTGCCCAGCAAACTGCCGTATTTTGGACCGAGCGTACGAAGTTGCGGTTTCAAATCGTAACTTACAAACACGTTGCTGTCGCCCGAAACTTCGACAGACTTGACGTTGAGTTCGTTCTCGACGAGTTCTTTGAGGTCGTTTGAGAGTTCGTATCTGCCGTTGTAGAAAAGTTTTGAAAGCGGTTGTCTGTTTTTGAGGTTAGAGGCGTTTCTTGCCGCTCTGCCGAGCACGACGAGTTTGAGAACGTCGCCCATACCGTTTTCGAGTTCCTCGTCGATATATTTCTCGTCCGCAACGGGGAAAGAGCAAAGATGTACGCTTTCGGGTGCGTCCGCATAGAAGTTGCAAACGAGGTTGCGATACATACTTTCAGCCATAAACGGCGTGTACGGCGCAAGGATTTTCGAGAGCGTAGAAAGCACGGTATACAAGGTCGTATACGCCGCCTCCTTGCTCTTTGACATCTCGCTGCCCCAGAAACGCTCGCGCGAACGGCGTACGTACCAGTTGGAAAGGTTGTCCACAAATTCCGCGATAGCGCGCGAAGTTTCGGTGATTTTGTATTGATTCAATCCCTCGTCAACTGTCTTGATGAGCGAGTTGAGGCAGGAAAGAATCCATCTGTCCATAATCGTGAGTTTTTGGTCTTCGAGTTTATGCTCTGCCGGATTGAATTTGTCGATTTCGGCGTACAAAACGAAGAACGCGTACGTATTCCAAAGCGTACCCATAAACTTGCGTTGGGATTCGCTCACCGCGTCGGCGTGGAATCTCGACGGAAGCCACGGCGCGCTCGTGGTGTAGAAATACCATCTCGTAGCGTCTGCGCCCTGTTTGTCGAGCACCGTCCACGGATCTACGACGTTGCCCTTATGCTTGGACATCTTCACGCCGTCTTTGTCGTTGACGTGACCGAGCACGATACAGTTTTTGAACGGAGCGCGACCGAAAAGCACGGTGCTGACCGCAAGAAGCGTGTAGAACCAACCTCTCGTTTGGTCGACCGCTTCGGAAATGAAGTCCGCAGGGAAAACTTTTTCGAAAATTTCTTTGTTTTCAAACGGATAGTGCCATTGCGCAAAGGGCATAGAACCCGAGTCGAACCAGCAGTCCAACACTTCGGGTGTGCGTACCATCTCGCCGCCGCACTCGCACTCCCACTTCACTTCGTCGATATAGGGACGGTGCAATTCCACATCGCGGTCGAGGTGCGCTTTTTCGCGCAATTCCTCGCGAGAGCCGATGACGTGCACCTTTCCGCACTTGTTGCAAACCCAAATGGGAAGCGGCGTGCCCCAGTATCTTTCACGAGAAATACCCCAGTCGATGACGTTTTCGAGGAAGTTGCCCATTCTGCCGTTTTTGATGGTTTCGGGCATCCAGTTCACCGAATCGTTTGACGCGAGCAACTGCTCTTTGACCGCGGTCATCTTTACAAACCAACTCGAACGAGCGTAGTAAAGAAGCGGAGTGTCGCAACGCCAGCAGAACGGATAACTGTGCGTGAATTTCAAAGTTTTGAAAAGTTTGTTTTCGCCTTTGAGTTTTTCGATGATATATTTGTCTGCGTCCTTGCAGAACAAGCCCTTGAAATCGTATACGGCGTCTTTGAATCTGCCTCTGTCGTCAACCATTTGCACGAAAGGCAAATGGTATTTTTTGCCGACTTTGCTGTCGTCCTCGCCGAATGCCGGTGCGATGTGAACGATACCCGTGCCGTCGGTAAGAGTGACGTATGAGTCGTTGGTGACAAAATACGCCTTTTCTTTCGCACCCGTGTCGTAATCGAAAAGCGGTTCGTATTCGACGTATTCGTAATCAGAGCCTTTCTTTGTGTCCACTTTGACGTATTCCGCTTCGTCCTTGAAAATCGACGGAACGAGTGCGTCTGCGAGAATAAGGAATTCGTCGCCGACTTTAATCTTCGTGTAATCCTCTTTTGCGTTCATACAAAGAGCGACGTTCGACGGAAGCGTCCAAGGCGTGGTTGTCCATGCAAGGAAATAGGTGTTTTCTTCGCCTTTGACCTTGAATTTGACGAAAACGGAAGTTTCCTCGACGTCCTTGTATCCTTGCGCCACTTCGTGAGAGGAAAGAGCCGTTCCGCAACGAGGGCAATACGGCACGATTTTGTAGCCTTTGTAGATAAGTCCCTTGTCCGCCATTTGCTTGATTGCCCACCACACCGACTCGATGTAGTTGTTGTCGTAGGTGATATAGGGATTTTTCATATCCGCCCAGTAACCGATACGGTCGGACATCTTTTGCCACTCGTCCGTGTACTTCCACACGGATTCTTTACATTTCTTTATAAAAGGCTCGATGCCGTATTTTTCAATCTCTTGCTTACCGTCAATGCCGAGTTGCTTTTCAACTTCGAGTTCGACGGGCAGACCGTGAGTGTCCCAACCCGCTTTGCGCAAGACGTGATAACCCTTCATCGTTTTGTAACGAGGAATAATGTCCTTCATGACGCGAGTAAGAATGTGTCCGATATGCGGCTTGCCGTTTGCGGTAGGAGGACCGTCGTAAAAACTGAACTCGGGATTGCCCTCGTTCTTCTTGACGCTCTTTTCAAAAATATTCTCTTGCTTCCAGAAATCGAGAACCTCTTTTTCGCGGTCAACGAAATTGAGATTTGTTTCAACAGTTTTGTACATAGTTGCCTCTATCGTAATCATTTATAGATTTATTAAGTATAGAATAAATCAATGCAAAACGCAACCGTTTTGCCTCAAAGTCACCAAAACGATTGACAAAATCTCTATTAATGATACAATCAAAATCAAATTAAACGCGGGCGTAGTTTAATGGCAAAACGAAAGCTTCCCAAGCTTTAGTCGTGAGTTCGATTCTCATCGCCCGCTCCAACGGCACTCTTCGGAGTGCCTTTTTTGTTTTTCATCTCGCTCGCTTTTGTAAAACAGAATGCAACACGTATCGTGTCATAGAATACACGTTTCGTGCGAAAATACCGCAGTTTTGCCTTATTATAGGGATATTTTGTGACTAATATTGTCGTTTTAAGGAATTTGTAATGCAAATTAATACACGATTCGTATTGCGATTTATCATAATACGATTCGTGTACATTGCGATTTTTGAGCAAATGTACATTAAAACGTTATTAATATTTCGAGTCAACACGAACAAATATGGACAACACTTCAAAATGTGTTATAATGTACGCATCAACAAAACAGAGGTAAACAATGAACGTTTTTGAAACGTCACACTTGACAAAAAAGTACGGCAAAAACAAAGTCGTACTCGACGACGTGAGCATCACCGTTCGCGAGGGAGACATATACGGTCTTGTCGGAAGAAACGGCGCAGGCAAAACCACGCTTATCAGAATCCTTTTGGGCCTTGCAAAACCCACGAGCGGCGAAGTCAGAATCAACGGCGCTTCGAGCGCGGACGCACTCGCGTACGAGCGCAAAAAAATCGGTTCCATCGTGGATTCCCCTGCCCTTTCGACTCATCTCACTGCCCTTGAAAATATGAAGTCTATGGGGTATTCGCTCGGAATAACCAACGAGGAAAAACTCAAAGATATTCTTCACAAAGTCGGTCTCGACCCGGGCAACCCCGCAAAAGTCAAAAACTATTCTCTCGGTATGAAGCAACGTCTCGCAATCGCCGTCGCACTCGTGGGCGATCCGAGCATTCTCATTCTCGACGAACCCGTAAACGGTCTCGACCCGACGGGAATCTTCGAAGTCAGAGAACTTTTGCAAAGGCTCAACAAAGACGACGGCGTGACTATCCTAATATCCTCGCACTTGCTTGCCGAACTTCAAAAACTCGCAACTTGCTACGGCGTCATCGAAGGCGGCAAACTCGTAAAGGAAATGCGTCAGAGCGACCTCGAAGAACTTTGCAGACCGTACATCAAAGTCGTGGTGGACGATTTGAAAATCGCGCTCAACGTCGTGGTTGAAAACTATCACGCGCACGATTTCGAGATTCTTCCCTACAACACCCTTGCGCTCTACGACCTGTCAAAGGATATTCCGCAAGTCGCAAAGATGTTCAGCGACGCCAACGTTACCGTTTTGAACATAAACTCTTGTCAAGGCGATTTGGAATCCACCTTTATTTCGCTTATGGGAGGTATAAAAAATGAACAATAATTCGTTTGCTATGACCTTGAACGGCGATGTTTACAGATTAAAAAAACTCAAAAGCGTTTGGATATCCTTGATAATTATGTTTACGCTTATCTTCTTAACTTTTGCAATTTATTGGATAGGCATAAAAATTATCGAAAATCAAACACCCGAACAAGCGCCCGATATGGACGGCACGATACAGTTTATGGATTCTTTGATAACAAACTTACTGTACGGCTCGTCGTCGGTTGCCAACGTCGAACTTTTCATTGCTATCGTCGCTTGCATTTTTATCGGCAAAGACTTTTCTTGCGGATATATCGCACTGACAACCGCAAGAGGAACAAAACGCGCAAACACATATTTTTCAAAATGGCTCTCGCTTATATGTCTTTTTGTATTCTACGTCTGTTTTGCCCTGCTCGTAAGCGGAATATTCTATGCAATCAGCGGAAGTCCCGGCGGATTCACAGGTGCAAAATTCGGCACGCTTATGCGCAACTTCGCTCTGCAACTTCTTGCAGGTATCGCAAGCGTATCGTTGTTTGTGATGATAAACTTCCTATGCCGTTCGAGCGGAACGGCGCTTGCAACAAGCATTGCGTCCTATCTGCTTCTCGGAATACTCGTAAGCATAATAGAAACAGTTTTGAGCGTCAGCGATACAAGCGGAACAAAACTTGACTGGACCATTTTCCTTCCTTTGCAACAAATGGGCATAGCGACAATAGAAGGAAAACTCTCAACCGCACAAATAGCCGCCGCAACCGTTATGCCTGTCGTTTACACGGTCGCTTCGACGCTTATAGGCTACTTCACGTTTGAAAAGCGCGATATAAAATGACGCCTAGCGTTTAAGCGACAAAACACATACGGCGCAGACCATCAAAAAAACACGGCAAACAGACAAGCAACGCAAATTATACAAAGAGAACGTTGCAAATCACAAAAATCGGCTTAAAAATCACATAAAAGCACAAAAAATCGTCGAAAAACGGCGATTTTTTCACATCGAAAACTGATACGTTTTTCTTGTTGCAAAATGAAAGTACAAATGTTATAATGATCATACTGTGCTAGACGGGGAGCTTGCGGTGCCCTGTAAACTACAATCCGCAATAGTAGTGTCGAACGCCGTCCGAGGTCTTTGATATGGTTGGCTGCACGGTGCAAGGAGCGTTGATAGCAAGGTCCCGTGCAATGTCATACTGCGAACCGTGTCAGAGCTTGACCGCAGCAGCACTAAACAGGCGTTGGCGTGTGCCACGGGGAAACTTTGGAGGAGCCACCTACACCGTTTCCGCTTCGGTATCGATTATCGAAGTCGGTGCACAGTTTTTTGAAGATAAAGCGCACAACTTGAAGTTGTGCGCTTTTAATTAATAATTAATAATGAATAATTAATAATTATGGGTGGGGCTGTGCCCCACACCCAAAACGAACACTTATTCGAAGACTACTTATACACGGAATGTGCGACTTCAAAGACGAGATAAAAACCGCCGTCCGCGAACTTGCAGAGCGGACTTTTAACGGTCACTTGTTCAAGGCGTACTTATTAACGGTATGTGCATATTCGAAGACGAAACACGAGCCGCAACGGCGGCGAGACATTGCTCAAACTGCGTTGCGGCAATGTCAATCGCCCAGTCGTCATTCAGAGCGTAGCGTGGGAATCCCATAAATAGAAATGAAAACTATTGGGGCGATTGTCAAAAACCGCACTTGTTCTCGCAATCACTAACCGCGCAGAGAATTTGTGCTATCAGTTCAGACACTAATATAATTCAAGCCACAGTTTCGCCAAATTATCTGCTTGGTGAAGCGCACTTTGTGCGCAAGCGGATTATTTGAAGGGCGGTATGGGCGCGACGCGTTAAACAACACATCCTGTGAATGTGTTGTAGCCAAAGCGAACGAGGCGGATTGCCTCGCAAACGCCGAAGTCCAAACACGTGAGGAAAGGGGTAATTTTAATTTTGGGATTATTTTGATAAATAATCTTGCGTAATAACAAGTCAGAGCCTCTCGATTGAGAGACTCTGACACGGTTATTTGCTCAATTAAGACTTACAAATGATGTCGATATTTAGATGAAGAACAAGGAAGAAGCACCTCGACGGCAACCCTAATTTACTTGGCGTAAATGAGTTGACGGCGAGGTGCTTCTGACACAGTTATTCGCTAAATAGCGACATCATTTCTTGTTGGCTTCTTCTTCGCGCTTCTTAGCATCCGCAATAATCTTATCGTTGTTCATTGCAGGAACTTCTTCGTAACGCACGACGTGCATCTCGAATCTGCCGCGACCTTGCGTCATCGAACGAAGATCGGTTGCATAGCGGAACATTTCCGCTTGCGGAACTTCTGCGGTGATGATTTGCTTGCCGTTTGCCATATCCGTGCCGAGAATACGACCGCGACGTTTGTTCATATCGCCGAGGATGTCGCCGAGATATTCGTCGGGTACGGTGACTTTTGCTTCAACGATAGGTTCGAGGAAGCACGGACCTGCCGCCGCGATACCGTCAGCATAAGAGAGTTTTGCAGCGGTGACAAATGCGATTTCCTTGCTGTCTACGGGGTGATATTTGCCGTCGTAAAGCGTGGCTTTGAGGTTGACGAGCGGATAACCTGCCAAAACGCCGTGTTTGATTGCTTCGCGCAAACCTTTTTCGACTGCGGGGATAAATTGACGAGGAACTGCGCCGCCGACGACTGCGTCGACAAACTCGAATTGACCGTCTTCCGCGCCCGGTTCGTACTTGATGAATACGTCGCCGTATTGACCTGCGCCGCCCGATTGCTTTTTGTGCTTACCTTCCGCTTGCGAAGTCTTGCGGATAGTTTCGCGATATGCGACTCTGGGTTCTTGCCACGTGATGTCGATGCCGAGTTTGGATTTTACGCGCTTGCACATAATGTCGAGTTGAGCCTCACCGAGACCGCTGATAAGCACGTCGCCGGTTTCAACGTTCTTTTCGACCTTGAACGTTGCGTCTTCTTCTTGCATTTTGATAAGACCTTGAATTGCTTTTTCTTCGTCTTTAAGAGCCTTGACCGCGTAAGAGATAACGGGCTTGGGGAATTCTATTTTTTCAAACTCAATCTTTGAATCCGCAGAGGAAACGAGCGTGTCGTTGGTGTTGGTGTAAACGAGTTTTGCAACCGCGCCGATGTCGCCGGCATTGAGGCAATCGACAGGTTCTTGCTTTTTGCCTTTGAGGACGTAAAGCGTACCGATTTTTTCGGGTTTTTCAACGGTTGCGTTGAACACGTTGTCGCCGCTTGAAAGTTTGCCGCCGAGAACTTTGAAGATAAGAAGTTTTCCGACATAAGGGTCGACGACGGATTTGATGACTTGCGCGCAGAAAGGTGCGGACGGATCGACTCCGACTTCGGTTTCTTTGCCGTCGACAATCGCTTTGATCTTGTGCGCTCTTTGCGGATGCGGCATAAGGTCGACGAGTTTGTCCATAAGGCGTTTTACGCCCTTCGACGTTTGCGCATTGCCTGCGACGAGCGGAACGAAAATATCGTCTGCGATTGCGGCGTGCAAACCTTTTTGGATTTCTTCATCGGTGAATTTCTCGCCGTCAAAGAACTTCATCATAAGTTCTTCGTCGGTTTCGGCAATGAGTTCCATAAGTTTGCCGTTGAATTCCTCGACGTCTGCTTGCAAATTTTGCGGAGTTGGGATTTCTTTGCCTTGCAAATCGAACGCTTTGTCGGTGAGAACGTCAACGCAACCAACCATCTTGCCGCCTTCCATAATGGGAAGCTCGATGGGTATGACGCTCTTATATTTTGCCATAATCGCTCTTGCAGTGCCCATAAAGTCACTGTTGTCCTTGTCAACCGCGTTGACGAAGATGAGAGCGGAAACTTTCTTTTCTTGGCAGAGTTCGAGAGCCTTTTCCGTACCGACGGTGATAGAACCCGTTGCGCTGGTAACTACGACTGCGCTGTCTGCCGCGTGAAGTGCGGCAACCATTTCGCCTTCGAAGTCGAAAAAGCCGGGTGCGTCGAGAATGTTGATTTTGGTATTGCGATAAATCGCGTAGCCCAAAGACAAAGAAATGGATATTTTGCGTTTGATTTCTTCGTCGTCGTAGTCCATCGTGGACGAACCGTCGTCGACTTTGCCCAAACGATCGATGGTCTTTGCCTCGAACATCATTGCTTCTGCGAGGGACGTTTTTCCCTCGCCGGAGTGGCCGATGAGAGCCACGTTGCGGATTGAGTCTGTATCAAAAATCTTCATAATTTACCTCTTTTGAAGTGGATATATCAATTATATAATAATTTTTATACTTTTTCAACTACAATTTTTTGCAGAAAAGGTTCGTAAAAAGCATATACGGCAATACAACGGATTAGATAACGGAAAATTTTTTAGACACGATTAAAGTGAAATTACCGTCATTCACGAAATACCGCATTAGAATGCCGATTTTTCAACGCCGAAAAATGCGGCGATTTTAAATTCGCTGTCACAAACTCGCTTTTCGTCATATATAGACGTTATGGCGACCATAGGTTTGTACGACAGCGGAATAGGCGGACTCACCACCCTCAAGATTCTGCTTGAAAAGTTCAAAGGCAACGATTTTTTTTATCTTGCAGACAACGCGTCTCACCCGTTCGGAACGAAACGCGCTAAAGACCTCGAAGAAATAGTATCTTCTGCCGTTGCGACGCTGAAAAACAACTGCGATTACCCTGTACTTGCCTGCAACACAGCGTCGAGTATATATAAAGACAACGACGCAATCAAACTTCTGCCGCCTCTGCCGCCTAAAAACGCCGATCTGAACAAATGGTTGCTTATGGCAACGGATTTGACGAGGGAAACCGCAAGCAAATCATTCCGAAACGTTGCCGAAACGAGCGATTTGGCGTCAATGATTGAAGTTCAGGCTTCCATAAACTCGAAACACGGCAATTTGAATATGCGCGCACTTCTTCCCTATCTTGCAAATTCCGTATTCAACTTCAAAGGGGTAAAAAACGTGGTACTCGGTTGTTCACACTATCCGCTTTGCAAAAAGGAAATATCAAAAATTCTCGGCGACGTACGCTTTTTCGACGGCAACGAAAGCGTCGTAAACTCTCTTGAAAAGTACGTTTCGCCTCTTAAAAACGAAAGCAAAATCACTTTCCGTTTCACGGGCGGAAACGAAGAAAAAAAGTACCGAAAAATACTTTCGATACTACTTGCAGAGCAAAACTAAAAATCAAAATTAAGCTTGTTAGATTGCCGATTTACAAACGAAAAGCCGTGTTTATCGCGCCTGCGACGATTTTTGAGGAAAGACTTACGGCAAGGTCGATGTCGCGAGGCGCGACAATCAAATCGGACAACGCGCAATCCGCAAGTTTCTTTCTGAGATTATACTCGTTTGCTTCTATTTTTTCTTCGTCCAAAAAGTCTTTTACAAACGAGTATATTCCCGTCCTTAACGACAGCAAAAGCGGCACGCCGATTGCAAACGTAGGAACGCTTAAAACAGACTTGTCTATGCGTTCTTTATCCTGCCCGACGCCGCTTCCGGGGGAAATTCCCGTACTCGAAATCTGAAATGATTTTCCAAGTCTTGCAACCGACCCCGTTGCCAACGAATCCACCAAAATCACGCACGACGGCTTGATTTTCGCTGTTGCGCCGGCAATAAGTTCGGCGGACTGTATGCCCGTCATACCGAGTACGCCCGTAGCGAAAGCGCATACGCTTTGCTTTCGTCCGCCCGCTTCGACGTATCTCGTGACTTTTACGCTTTCGACGCACCTTTGACCGAGCGAATCGGCAACGATATGACGGTTTCCGAGACCTACGACAAGCACGGGCGACGATTTTTTTACTATTCCGACAAGTTCGGACAACGAAAAAGCGATTTGCTTGGTAAGATATTCTATCGAATTCGGGCTTTCGAGAGCAGATTTAGGGCAATCGAAAGTGATATATACCCCTCTTTCTCTGCCTATTTGCTTTGCCTGTTCGAGCGTTTTAACGTTAAGCGTGCGCTTTTGTATTCCGTACGAGAGCGGTTTTGCTTCGCAAGCGGACGAAAGCCCCACGCTCTGCGCGCTTTCGAGCGCAATATCCGTGACTATTCCGTAATTTTTTGTAATATTCATAACATTATTGTGCATAATCGCAAAAAATCCATTCAAAACGGTTGCAACTTTTGTCTTAATATGCTAATATGTCAAAGATATTTAGTCAGTACAAAAGTACGAGGAGAAAAATATGCCAAATATTAAATCAGCAAAAAAGAGAGTTATCACTTCCGATAAGAGAAACGAAATCAACACCGCAAAGAAAGCGCGCGTTAAAACCGCTATCAAGAAATACAACGCAGCAATCGAAGCAGGCGACGTCGCTCTTGCAGAACAACTCCTTCCCGAAACCGTTTCCGTCATTGACTGCGCTTTCAAAGACGGTATCTACAAAAAGAACACGGTTGCAAGAAAGAAATCCACTCTCTGCCGCGCTTTGGACGCACTCAAGGCAAACAAGTAAGCAACGTTAAAAATCGCAAAAATCAAAAGACTGTTTGAAAACAGTCTTTTTTTCGTTACATAAAAATCGCATATATTTATGAAATTCGTTTTTATTTGTCAAACTTTCTTTTTCACCGCCACCCCAACGACGACAAGCGCAAGGCACACCACCAACACGCATACGACGACAACGGCGGTTATGTCGTAAGGCGTGACATCTTTCTCGCCACGGTAAACGTATACGCTCGTTTCGCTCGTAAAATAGTTGCCTATTTTCGCCTTGACGTAGTGAGTTCCGACTCTATCGAATTCAAACGTAACCGTATTGCCTGCCGCAACGTAATTCCCGTCAACGTACCAATGTACGGTCGTTTGCGGATTCAGACTTTTGATTATGCTTTCGTCGATTGAAAACACTATTTTCTTTTCGCAATCGACGGATGCTGTTTTATCCGTCGTTTCCACGACTTTGCCGCCGTTCGTTATGGAGATTTCGATTTTTTCCGTTTCCGCTTTGTCGTATTCTAAAAACTTAACTTCCACTTGACACTCTGCGACTTTGCTCGTTGCGTTTGCTTCCTCGCAAGTCCACTCGGCGGTTATAGTGGAAACGCCGACTTTGTTTTCGGGAACGAACGAAAACTCGAATTGATTTTCGGAATTGTTTTCAACTTCTTTTTCGTTCACTTTCCACACGACCGAGCCTAAATTAGAAAATTCGGACGGGAAAATATTAAGTTTGAATGTCACGGGATTCGTTGCGTTGACGTACTGCTCGGTGTCGCCGTCTGCGGTTATTCTGATTCTCGCTTCGTCGGAAATCAACGGCTCGAAATCGAACACGCCGAGAGAAGACTTGCCCGCTTTTATGGTTTCGGTGTACGATTGTTTGACATTTTTGGCAATATCGACCAAACTTTGCTCATCGTCGCCCGAAACGGCACAATACGCTCTGTCTTTGAGAATCGCAAGCGCGCTCGCAAAAGATATAAACGGCGTTGCCATACTCGTGCCTTTCATAAATTTGTACGAATCGACGGTTTTTCCGTCCGCACTGTAAATATATTCACCGGGAGCGCAAATATCGTATGCCGAGCCGTAATTCGATGTCGGAGCAATCTTCTTTTTGCCGTTTTCGGTGGTGTAATTCATAACGCCGATGACGTTTTTGCTTGCCGCAGGATAATAGGTATAAAAATTACCCCAAATGTCCTTTGCGGAAGACGATTTTCCGCCGTTTCCTGCCGCCGCGACAAAAACCGCTTTTTGAGCATATTCGTCGGTTATCATTTTGTTAAATTCGGAAGTTTCCGTGCCTACCTTATCCTCGCAAAGTGAAAGATTTACAACGTCCGCGCCGTTTTCAACGGCAAACGCTATTCCGTTTTCAACGCCCGTCGTTGAAAAACTCTTGCCTTTCGAGGCTTTTATAGGCAAGATTTTGATATATTTTTCAAGGTCGAGTTCGTGAATGAACGTCGCAATTATACCCGCAACGTGCGTGCCGTGTTTTTCAGGATGGTCATCGTCCGCGTTTTTAAGTTTGTTTGCGGTGTTGACGGTTATAATATCGCCCTTTTCGTTGCGCAAAAGTACATCGTATCTGCCGATTTTATCGTCGGTCGCAACACCGTTTTCGTCGTATTTGCCCGTGAAAATCTCGTGATCGAAGTTTATGCCCGTATCGACGACCGCAACCACGATAGGATCTTTTTCGAGTGCGGAAAAGTCGTATTGCGGGTCGGAAAGCCAACTTTTCACACGAGTTTTGACGTATTCGAGATTAAGTTCGTCCTCGCCGTTTTGCCAATCGAGGTTTTTGTCCTTTACGTTTTCGATATAGCCGTCGGGACATACCGCGTCCGCAACGGACGGCGCAAAAATCACGCTAAAAAACAAAAAAAGGATAACCGCGGTCGCGATAACTCGCAATGCGGAAATCCTTGAAGATTGTGTGTTTTTGGCAGTGTTTTTCATTTTCCTGCGCACAAGCAAAGGAAAACTTAAATCCAGGTGATTTTACCCTCTACAGTTATAGTTCCCCACTTGCCGTCCTTTTTGATTTTGGCTTCGCCGTTTTCAAACGGTGTACCTGCGTCGTATTCAAACGGAATAATAACTTCGTTGTTCTTGTTGATGTAGCCGCACTTTTCCCCTCTGCAAACCATTGCGAGACCTTCGGAAAAACTCATAGCGGTGTCGTAGTCGAGAGGAATGACGACGTTGTTTTCCTCGTCGATATAGCCGCATTTTTCATCGATTTCAACGGAAGCAAGCCCTTCTTTGAACGCAAAAATCTCGTCGTATATCGTGGGAATAACGATTTTGAAACCGTTGGAATATCCCCACTTTCCGCCTTTTAGCACTTTGCGCCATTGCCCGGGCTTGAGCGGCTCGGTGAGTTTTTCGACGTTTTTTTGCTTATTCTTGTCGTTTTGCTTTTGCGACTGCTGATTTTTGTTTTGTTGCGGCTTTGCGCTCGCTCGGTCGGAAAGACCGAATTTGGAAGCGCGAGTTTTTTCGCCCTTGTCCGCTCTTTCGGATTTTGCGGATTTATCGCTTGTTTCTTTATCGTTTTCGTCGCGTTTTTGCACGTCGTTTTGCGGCTTTTTCTTGTCGGATTTGCCCTTTTGCTCGCCGCCGAACTCGTTTTGCTTGCCAAAGTCCGTCGCGTTCTGCTTTTGCTCTGCGTTTGCGTTTTGTTTTTGCGGGTCGGGGCGCAATTCCATATCTTTTGCTCTCAAAGCGTCCTTAACTTCAAACAATATCTTTTTGTTGAGTCCTTGCACCTTGCACATATCCTTTTCGGTGCGTTTTACAAGGTCTGCCGCCGTCAAAATACGGTTTTTAGAAAGAAGTTCGCAAGTTGATTCGCCTATACCCAAATCCTCGAGAGAAAGCGTGAGTTGCGTTTCGGAATACTTTGCTGTTTGCTCGTTTGCACCCTCTTGATTCCTCTTTGGGGCGCGATTTTTATAATAACGTTTTTTGTTTGCCATATATATACCTTTTTTAGATATTAACACACGCGCACGAATATTTCAAGCAATAAAGTTATTATCTTGACTTAAAGTTGCAATTTGATTATACTTATACGTATGAAAACGACGATTGAAAATTCAAGAAAAATATTGACGATATTGCTGTTTGCCGCCATTTTTGCGGCGGTTTTTTCAAGTGCTTTCGCAACGTCTTACGCGAGCGCGGAAAGCACTCGAGATGTCGATTTCGTCAGACTTTTCCCGACCGTAAACTATTTTCAATCGGCAAATCCGTCTTTGGTCAGCGCAAACGCCGACTATCTTTTGGTGTACGACAAGGACGTTCACTCGCTTTTCGTGCGCCCCAACGACTCGTCGGACACTTACGTTTACGAGACGGATTTCGAGAATGTAACAAGCCTTTTCGTGCTTGAAAACGTGGCGTTTTTGCAAGCGGACGACAAATATTACACGATAGACTTATCCGACAAAACCGCAAACGCGGTCGAAGTCGCTCTGACCTCGCCCTCTCGTATCGCTTCGATAACGAGCGACGGCACTCGCCTTTACGCCCACTCTCCGAAAGGCGCGTTGACAATTTACGACAAAAACCTTTCGATAACTTACAACGTCGATGCGGAAGATTCCCCCGACGAACTTGCAGGCTCTAACGCAATCGCGGGCGAAAACGGCAATCTTTACACTTTCCCGTCCATTTACGGCAACGCGTTTTTCGTGAAATTCGACACGACTTCCAATACTGTCGAAGCACACCCCATAACGCAAAACATCACGCAAGCGTACGTCGGCGACGTCGTGTACGCGCTTGAAGTTTTGTCCGCCACGGGGCAAAAACGTTTGATTTGCCTCGACAAAACAACGGGCGAATTGCTTTTCCACACCGAAATTTATCCGCAAGCGTTCTTTGCTTACGGCAACAGAGTATTCACAATCGAAAACAAGAGCGTAGTCGTATACACGCTCTCAAGCGACAAATCGAGTCTTTCGAGAACAACGTCCATAACGATGACGGGCAACGACGCGTATCACCTCGACAATCCCGTTGATTTGTGCGCCATTGACGACGAATATATCGTTGCGGACAAAAACAATTCCCGTCTTGCGACCATTGACAAATCCGGCGTTCTCATCGAGCAAAAACTCGACGATACCCCCCTTGCGCTCACTTCTTCCGAGCGTGACGTATATTGCGTATTCCAAGACAGAATAGACAGATTTTCGGGCGGAAAAATCACAAAGACGTACGAACTATCGGGAGTCCGAGACGTTGCGTATTCGGACAAACTCTATGCGCTTGCACAAGGCGGCGTATACACCGCAATCGGCAACTCGCTCATAAAGATATTCGATGTCGAAAACGGCAAGCGTATCGCAACCGCCAAAAACGGCACAAACGTTTACGTCCTCACCGCCGATTCCGTTTTGTGCATAGACCGCAACGGAACTAAACTTTTTGACGTTGCAAACGCGGATTTTGCCGAAGCCGTCGACTTTGCAATCGACTATACGGGCAAAGCGTACGTCGCATTCAAAGACAGAATCGTCACTTATTACGCAAATCAAAGCCAAACGATTGCCGTTAAAGCGGCAAATCTGAAAGCGAGCATAACGAGCGTATGCCTTGACGGCGAAAACGTCGTATTCACCGTCGAAGAAAGTTTCGTCGGCACGCTCAACGTACACGCAACGACAAAGCAAAGTTTTAACGCAACGCTTCCGACATTAGAAAGAAGCGAATACTATTTTGCAACCGCCGACGGCGGCGCGCTCGAATACTCGTGGGACGGAAGACTCGAAAACACGCAAATTGCTTCGAGCGACGTGTATCTCGTCATTGACAAAGCAATCGAAGGCGCAGACGAAAATCTTAGGTATGCGCTTGTCGGCGACAAACTCGCAATCGTATCGAAAGACGACTTCACCGTAGCCGAAACGACCGCGTTAAGCGGCGAATACGTCGCAAAAGAGGACGTCACGCTTTACGCTCTGCCCTATTCTCAAAACGGCGCAATCGAGATTAAAGCAGGCGAAAAAGTTGCTCGCATAAGCGACGTCGCAGGCTACGACAACTCAAAGTGGACGATTGTGCAGTACGGCGAAAACACCTATTTCGTCAACTCGTCCGCAATCGAGGAATACGTTGAAATCGTTGACGAAAAAGACAAAGTTTACGGCAGAGCCAACGCCGACAGAGTGGGCGGAATGGTCAACGTATACGCCGCTGCCGACAAAAACAGCGAAGTCATACTTCAAATCGTTGACGGCAGTCAAGTCGAAGTGCTCGAAACGCTTGACAACTTCTATCTCGTAACCTTTGACGGCAAAGTCGGCTACATCGAAAAAGAGCATTTGAAGATAAACGGACTTACGACTGTACAAATCGTGGCGATTGTGCTTGCGATAATCGTCGCGCTTGCAGGAAGCGCAATCTTTGCTTCGATATATCTAACACGCAAAAACGGCGACAAAGATAAAAAAGACCCGAAACGAATTTGATTACAAAAGCCTCGCAGATTGCGAGGCTTTTATAATTAACAATTAATAATGAATAATTAATAATTGTGGAAGGCGAAGCCTTAATCCGAACACTTATTCGAAGACTACTCGTACACGGGATTTGCAACTTCGAAGACGGAATAAAAACCGCCGTCCGCGAACTTGTAGAGCGGACTTTTAACGAGCACTCGTTCAAGGCGTACTTATACAACTACTCTGCCCTTTCGCAGACGGAACACGAGCCGCAACGGCGGCGAGAAAAGCGAGCGTCGAAGCTCGACGATTAGTACCGTCCGACTGTGCCGTTTGGGTGCGTAGCTGGCACACAAAGGACGGTGACATAATGAGTGAAATGTCCCTATCTATGCGAGCACCGAGTGTTGTCCCCCGCTACGCGGTCGCCGTGGGTTCCCTCAAACTTGTGCCGAGGGGGAACGGCGATAGGGAAAACACCTGAGGAAAGGGGAATTTTTATTTATGTTTTTTTAATAACAAAAACGCCGCTCTCTTTTTTGAGAGTGGCGTTGTCGCAGTTGTTCGCCAAATACCACACAGTTTGAGTACGATATTTGAGCGTCAGACAAGGAAGGTGCGGCTTGAATCAAAACCCAACGTACATAAGCGTACGTGATTTTGAGGCAAGTCGCGGCTGACGAAGTATCACGCCAAATAGCGCGCTCAAACGCTCAAACGCGCGTTTTGCCCATAAAAAACACCGCCAAAGCATTATACCCCGCACAGCCGGACACCAAACGATTGATGTAGCCGTACTTGACGGGAATACCGCCCGAAAGTTGCTCGATTTGCGCGCCGAAAGCGTGGGCTTCTTCGGGACAATTCGTGTGTCCGATGAGGATAAAATCGTTGTCGTCCTTGACGTAGTTCGTCTTGAAAAACTTGACCATTTCGGAAATAGACTTCTTTCTGCCGATGGATTTTGTGACGATGCCGATTTTGCCTTGCGTGGTGAGTTCGAGCACGGGGTTGATATGCACTATCATTCCGAAAAGCGCGGCGAGCGTGGAAATACGTCCGCTGTTGCGAAGATTGATGAGGTCGCTGACGATGAAACAATGGTGCGCGTTGAGTTTGTGATTTTCAACCCATTCGGCGATTTCTTCCATACTCTTGCCCTCGTCTTGCATTTTCTTTGCATAGTAAACGAGCAAGCCTTCGCCGCCTGCGCCCGCAAGCGTATCGATGACGATAATCTTTCTGTCGGGATATTTGATACGCAAGCCTTTTGCGATGTAGGATATATTGTCGAAACTTCCGCTCATACCCGACGAGAAGCCGATATAAAGCAAGTCTTTGCCCTCTTGGAGCACTTGCTCGAACATAACTTCGGCGTCGTGGGGATTGATTTGAGATGTTTTGACGAGTTTGCCCGCTTTCAACTTTTCATAGAAAAGTTCGATTGGATACTCGTCGTCTTTCTCGTAGAAGCGGTCTTCGAGCGTGAAAGAAAAAGGCAAACGCCTCGTGGGATTTTCGTCATAATAGCCTTCAAAAAGGTCTGCGGTATTGTCGGTTACGATTTCAAACATAATTATCACCTTCTAAGCAAATATTTTATCACCGTTTTTCGATTTTGTCCATAAAGAAAAACATAAGGATTTCCTTAAGATCTTCAATTTTCGAGCAGAGTTTGAAAAACAAGTCGAAACCGTTGCGTTTTCGATTGATTGCGAGCATAATAACGATTGTACGAACGAGGAAAGTATGGCGTTTCAACTGAGTGTATTTATAATCTGCGCGCTTGGCATATTGCTCTCTACGCTTTTCAATCTGCGCTTGCGCATAGGCAAATTCGGATTGAGTCTGTACTGGCTCATTCCCCTTGTATGTGCGATAATTCTGCTTGCGGCAGGCGGCGTGGACGCAAAGGCGGTTTGGGCGCAGTTTACCTCAAACGACGAAGTGAATCCCCTCAAAATCCTCGTATTGTTCCTTTCGATGACCGCGCTAAGCGTGTATCTCGACGAAATAGGCTTTTTCAAATGGCTCGCAAACGCCGTACTCAAAAAGGCAGGCGCAAGTCAGAAGAAGTTGTTTTTACTTTTATATATCACGACGTCGATATTGACGGTTTTCACCTCAAACGACGTGATTATCCTCACTTTTACGCCGTTTATCTGCTATTTTGCGCGCAACTGCGACATTGACCCGATTCCGTTTATCTTCAACGAATTTGTCGCCGCAAACACTTGGAGTATGTTTTTGATAATCGGCAACCCGACAAACATATACCTTGCCACATCAATGAAAGTCGGCTTTGCAGAATACGTCGGCGTAATGGCGCTGCCGACGATATTTGCGGGACTTTCTTCCCTTGCGATACTGTATCTGATGTTCAGAAAGAAACTTTCTCTGCCTATGAACGCGCACGAAAGCGAAGTCGCAATCGAAAACAAACCTTGCCTTGTCATAGGTCTTGTCGCACTGTGCCTTGCAACGATAATGCTCGCAATATCGTCGTATATCGGCGTTGAAATGTGGATTGTGTCGCTTTGCGCGTTCGGATTCGTTCTCGTGGCAAGCACCGTGGCAACTCTTGCGCAAAAAAAATCGCTAAAACCCATAGGAAAAACGATTGCACGGCTTCCGTGGCAACTCGTGCCGTTTTTGCTTTCGATGTTCGTCATCGTGCTGTCGCTCAATCAATGCGGCGTAACAAAATATCTTGCCGCATCATTGCAAAACGCCGATTGCGCCCTGACTTTCGGCGCTACGTCCGCACTTTTTGCAAACCTTATGAACAACATACCGATGTCGGTTTTGTATTCTCAAATTCTTCAAAGCGTGTCTGCGCAAAACCTCAAAGGCGCGATTTACGCTTCCGTTATCGGCTCGAATCTCGGCGCGTTGCTCACACCGATAGGCGCGCTCGCATCAATTATGTGGAACTCGATTCTTAAAACACAAAACGTCAAATTCACCTTTTTAGATTTCATAAAGCGCGGTTTTCTCGTGGGCGTTCCCGCTCTTTTCGCCGCAATAGGCGGACTTGAACTTATGCTTTTGATTTAACGCAATCTCTTGAAGAAAAAATATACGTGACAATTCATATAATATATGTTATAAAAGCATTATAATTCAAAGCTAAAAAGAGGAAAAATGGATTATTCTAAATTGCTGAATCCTGTCGCGCAAAGCATACAACCTTCCGGTATACGTGAATTTTTCGGCATAGCCGCAACACGCAAAAACTGCATATCTCTCGGTGTGGGCGAACCCGACTTTTCCACACCTACGGCATTTTCGCAAGCGGGAATAAACAGTATAATAGCAGGCAAAACTCAATACACCGCAAATGCCGGACTTTTTGAACTTCGCAAGGCAATTTCCGTCTATACGGAACAATTTTCGAAGGTCGAATACAACCCCGAAAACGAAATTATCATCACCGTCGGCGCAAGCGAAGGCATAGACACCGCATTTCGAGCAGTGATCGCACAAGGCGACGAAATCCTTATTCCCGAACCGTGTTTCGTATGTTATGCGCCTCTCGTAATGCTTGCAGGCGGAATCCCTGTGCCAATCGAATGCAAAATCGAAAACGACTTCAAACTCACCAAAGACGAATTACAAAAAGCGATTACGTGCAAGACGAAAGGGCTTTTGCTCTCTTATCCCAATAATCCTACGGGCGCGATTATGGAAAAATCCGACCTCGAAAAACTCGTGCCGACCATAAAAAAGCACAATCTAATCGTTTTCAGCGACGAAATATACGGCGAATTGACCTATGACGGCGCAAAATTCACGTCGATTGCTTCCCTTGACGGTATGCGCGAACGCACGATAGTGATAAGCGGGTTTTCAAAATATTTTGCAATGACGGGTTGGCGGCTCGGATACGTTTGCGCCCCGAAAGAGATAATTGACGTGATATTCAAAATACATCAGTATGCGATTATGTGTGCCTCGACCGCCGCGCAATACGTCGCGCTCGAAGCACTCAACGCCTCGTTCGAGGACAACTTCAAGGAAGTACACCTTATGCGCGACGAGTATGACAAACGAAGAAAATACGTTTATGAACGACTATCTGCAATGCAACTCAAATGCTTTAAGCCTCGAGGTGCGTTTTATGTCTTTCCGAGCGTAAAATCAACGAATATGGACGGCGAAAAGTTTGCGTATTCCCTCCTCGATTCCAAAAACGTTGCGGTCGTCCCCGGCGGCGCATTCGGCAAAAGCGGAAAAGACTACGTCCGCATAAGTTACGCCTATGCGCTCGACGTCATAAAACACGCCCTCGATTTGATTGAGGAATTTATAAACGAAAAACGCTGAATTTGACAGACACGATTCTCAAACGTCGTTAAAAATTAACAACGTTAAACCTTGTAAAAATTCAGTCCGAATAGGCTGAATTCAATTTAAACAGGTTAAATTTATAATAATTTTGGTTGAAAACAGTCCGCTCAATCGAGCGGACTGTTTATCTTAACATAATGATTTCAATCGTTTAGATTGCCTAAACTTATATTTTTTCAAATAAACGCTTTCTGCAATCTCTCTTTGTATTAACCTTATCAACCAACCGTGACAGTGCCGTCTTCGGTGATGGTTACGGTGTCGCCCGTGTTGACTGATTTTAGAAATTCGTCGCCGAGTCGGTCGATTGCAATGACGTTGGAATCTTCCCAAATCTTTGCAAGCACGATTCCGCTTGCCGCGAGCGAATCGATGTGGTCCGCAAACAAGAACGCCGCGGGATTGATGCCCATCGAGCATACGGTTTGAATGACAAGACCGCCCGTCGTCGAACCTATGGTTTGAGGAAGACAAAGCGCCTTGCCCGTGATGTTAAGTCCGAAGATGTCCTTGTTGTTTTGGTCGCTGACGATAACTTGTTTTGCATTTGTGAGCGCGCTCTTTTGGAATGTCGCAAGAGTGTTCACGCCTTGTCTTGAAACTACGGCTTCGCCCTTGAAGTTGCCTGCCGCTATAACTCTACCCTTAAATGTTTTCATAATCTTATTCCTTTCCTGCTATGATATTGAGAAGGTCTGCGGTTTTGTAGTATCTTGCGATGCTATACGTGCGCAGTTTGTTTGAGCAAGTCGCGATGGATTTGCCTTTTGTGAGCGGATTGTTGGTGTACATAAGCGGGCAAATGCTTGTAAGTTTTGCGCCCGTTGCGACGAGACGATTGTATGCAGGCGTCTTTTTGAACTTTGCAACGACGTCGGGTGCGGAACATATGATGGTTTGCAAAGCAACTTTCTTCTTTCCGCTTTGTTTGAGCGCGTTTTCAATCATATCCGTCCACTCGTTGAGTTGCGTGAACGTAAGGTGCGGACAACCGACGAATGCCATCGTGGCTTTGCTGTCGGGCTTTTTCCACATATTCGGATAACTCTTGTACACTCTTTCGAGTTCCGCGTCGTCGATAACGTACACTTTGGGATTTTCGACGATAAGTTTTTCGCCGAGTTCCTTCGCTTCGGGGGTAAGATTGTCGATATGATAAAGACCGACCGCGCCGTTTGACGCCGTTGCCGCGCCGAAATCTTTGAGATAGCCTTTCGCTTCGTCCGTGAGTTCGCTTCCGATCCACTTGTCGAGACCGTAAACGTACGGAACGTCCTCAACGACTTTCATACCGATTGCGCTTCCGAGGATTTGCGCTTCGGGGATTTTGGTGGTTTCCACTTTAACGATCCAAGTTGCCTTTCTGCCCTCGTCCGTCAAAAGACCGAATTCGGGAACGCAACCGACGATAGAGCCGAACAAATCGAGCATACCGCTGTTGCGGTTGCAACGTGCGCCGAGAACAGAGTTTGCATAAACGACCGCGCTCGATTCCGCCCAAGAAAGAATGTCGCCTTTCTTCGGTATATTGCCCACTTCGTCGAGATAGCAAGCACATGTGAACGCGTTTGCGTCTTTAAGACCGACGGCTTTGAGTTGTTCCTCGTAATGCTTTTGTTGAGAATACATAATCTTCTCGTTGACGAGTCTGTCAAGCAAGGAATATTTCACGTTTTCTCTGTCGAGCGGACGGGGGTCGACAGTGAAAGTGCCTTGCGTCTTGATACCGTCGGCAATGAGTCTGTCCATCGTCTTGTAAAGAGGCTTCAAAAGTCCGATGCCGAAACTCGTGACGAGATGCCCTTCTTTGTGCGTTACTTCAACCATACGTTTTGCGCCGAAAATATCGCCGAACATAACGAGAGTTTCCATAACCTTTGCCATCGTTTCCCCTTTCTTGCCGTTGAGAATGTCGGCTTGTTCGGGGGTGAGTTGAATGTTGTATTTCATAATTATACCCTCATAGCGCGCCGCTTTTTGCAGAGCGCAAAATTATCGTTTCTTACATAAGTATTTTACTATATAGATATTAAAATATCAATAGGCAATTTTACCTCTGTTTGAAATTTTTTTAATATTTCGCAAAAAGCCGAACATCGCAAAAAAATCCGCAAAGATTGCGGATTTTAAGTTCGTATTGTATAAATTGCTCGCATTAGTTTTTATTGCGACAAAATGCTCGCATTAAGTTTTTATCGCCATAAAACGCTTGCGTTAGGTTTCTATTGCGATAAACGGAACAAACGTTTCGTCCTCGCTTGCGCCTGCGTGCATACCGATGAAGGGTTCTTCGTCGGGTGCAAACGGATTTATGCAGGTTTTTCCTGTCGCAATCGCAACGTAGTCGCCCACGAAATCCTCGAATCTCGCGTTGGGTTTACCGTCGCCGAAAAGATTGCATTCGAGCACTTCGTCGTGACTTAAAAGGATATAATCCTTTCCGAATGCGGCGTTAAACGCCTTTTCAAACTCTGTTCCTCTGCCCTTTTTGACAAAAATCGACATCGCGCGCGACTCTATGGACGGCACTCGTTCGAGACAATCGGCAATTTCGGGATAATCGCAAAGCGACTTCCACTCTGCGTCGATAAGTCCGTGATCGGCGGTGACTATGACGAGCGTGTCTTTTAAGTCCTTGCAAAGTGTCTCTACTTCGTCGTTTATGAGGCGGATTTGCTCTGTTACGTTTGCGTGCGTAGTGCCGAAATCGTGCATATCGTGGTCGGGTTGATTCCAGTAGCAATAAATATACTTTTCGCCCTCTTTTTTGCAAAGTTCGCGCACGATATTGCAAGTCGTTTGCACCGAATCCGTCGTTATACCGGCGTGTTTTGACACGAAATACGCTTGTTTGCCTGTTTTGCGAATTTTCGTTTCGAGATTATCGAAAGGTATCGCGGTTTTTGCTACGGGATAGTCTGCGACAATTTCGTCCTTACCGAACTCGGTGTTGGTGAAAAGGCATACGTTTTTGTCAACTTCTTTGAAATACAGCGCCCAGCCGAGCCAGCCGTGTTCGCAAGGCGTAAGTCCCGTTTCGATTGACGTCGTAGCGGCGGTCGTCGTTGGCGGAAAAACCGAACTTATCCGGCGAATATTATGCTCGATTAAAAACGGCGCAACTCGTTTATGCTTTTCGAGAATCGCCGTCCCCATACCGTCAAACAGCATAACCACGACGTTTTTGTAGCCTTTCGCAAGCAACTTATCGAAATCTTCGAGCGTACTATGACCGTATGGCGCGCCGAAACGTTTCAGCACCGAACAAGCCAAAGACACGAGAGAATCGTCGTATTTGACGGGAATAGATTTATACATACTTCGCCTCGCAAATATTATAGTTATATTTTAGCATAAATCGCGCCTTATCGCAAGACAAAAAAATACGCGATTTTGCGGTATCTAACCACATTAAATCGCGCATAAGTTGCAAATATCAAATTGTTTTTCTATATCGTATTATTTGATTGTGTGGATTGCGACGTCGTACGCTTCGCGCGTTGCGTCGGCAATTCTTCCCACTTTCTTCGCGTCGCCGATGACGTAAAGATTCTTTACCTTGCCTTCGAGTTCTTTTGCAAGCGAGTTGACCGAGCGTGCGCCGAGCGAAAGCACGACCGCGTCCGCGTCAACGTGATAAGGCTTGCCTTGGCTTACGGGTTTGCGATTCTTGTCGAGTTTGACCGGCTCTATAACTATGCCCTTTTCGTCAATCGAATTGAGTTTGTGCGAAAGGATATATTGCGTTCCCTTTGCGTCGAGTTTCGGCACGATATCGTCGAGGTGTTGGAACCACGTTCCCGGCGCGAGAGTGTCCGCCATTTCGACGATTATAACCTTGTTACCGTCTTCCACGAGCAATTCCGCCGTTTCGAGACCCGTCATACCCGAGCCGATAAGTGCGACTTTCTTGTTTTCGAGTTTGACATCACCGCTCAAAATTTGCGTGGTCGTGTAGACGTTTTCAAGATTTACGCCCTCTATAGAGCGAGGTTTGACCGCACAAGCACCCGTTGCGACGACAACCGCATACGGATTGTAACTTGCGATAACTTCGGGCGTCGCCTCTGTGTTGAGATGAATTTCCGCGCCGAATTTTTCCGCATTTGTGCGCATATCTTCAAACGACCAACCGAGTTTTTCTTTCTTTGGCGGTTTGTTTGCAAGTTGAATTTGTCCGCCGATTTGATTGTCTTTTTCAAGCACGATTGCTTTGAAACCTCTGCGACCGAGCATTTCCGCGCAAGTAAGCCCCGCTACGCCCGCGCCGACGACAACGACCGCTCTGCCGTTTCCGTCTTTGGGAAGATTGTCAAATTCCTTTTCTCTGCCGACCGTGGGGTTGACAGCACAATAGCCGTGATCGCCGTGATAGGCGTTGTCTTGCATACTCTGTATGCAGTACAAGCAGCAAAGGCAGCGTTTGATTTCGTTTTCGTGACCGCTTTGCGCTTTTTCCGCCCAGTGCGGATCGGCGATGTGGGGTCTGCCGAGGGATACGAAGTCCTGATCGCCTTCTTCGAGTTGTTTTTCCGCTTGTGCGGGCGTACGAATGAGGTTTGCGGCGATAACGGGGATATTGACCTCTTTTTTGACTGCCGCCGCAAGATATTTACGCCAGCCGCACTCGAAACTCGTGGGTTCGAGCCAGTAGTTGAACGTGTCGTACGCCGCGCTCGAAACGTCGATTGCGTCAACGCCCATATCCGCGATAGCCTTTGCGTATTTCAAGCCCGTTTCGAAGTTGTAGCCTTTTTCGGGTTTGCCTATTTTGGAATAGAACTCGTCGAGAGTAAGGCGCACGATGATGGGATAATCGCCGCATTCTTTGCGGATTCCTTCCACGATTTCGCGCAAGAAACGAAGTCTGTTTTCAAAACTTCCGCCGTATTCGTCGGTTCTGTGGTTGGTGTTCGGCGAAAGGAATTGTTGGATAAGATAACCGTGCGTGCCGTGAAGTTCCACGCCGTCGATACCCGCTTTTTGGCAACGTACCGCGCCGTCTATAAATTGACGGATAACTTTTTTGACTTCCCTATGGCTCAAAGCGCGCACTCTGCCGCCTGCAAAATAACTCGGTTCACACTTCGACGCGGACACCGACGACAATGCGATATTATGTTTCGACATAAAAGGCGCGATTTTCGGCGCGATGTTGAACAGCGTTTTGGGGAAACTCTTGAACATTCTCGTCATTGCGATACACAAGGGTACTGTGCCGATTGCAAGACCTACGTTCTGACGTCCGGGGTGATGCAACTGCACGAAAAGTTTTGCGCCGTGTTTGTGTATACGCTCTGCAAACTCGTGAAGACCCGCAATTTGATAGTCGTGACTTGCGCCGAGTTGCGCGAACGCCGCCGCACCGTGCACGTCGTTTATACGGGTGATTTCGGTGATGATAAGCCCCGTACCGCCCTTTGCGCGTTCCTCATAGTAGTCCATAAGTTGCTCGGTGACGCAACCGTCGAACTGACCGAAGCCCATAAGCATAGGCGACATAACGATACGGTTTTTAATTTCGCAATTACCTATTTTCATAGGTGAAAACAGCATTTTGTATTCCATAATTCCCTTTAACACATTTAACGCGTGCTCGTCATACTTTTATTTTTTAATATCGCGTGTGGGGTATAATTATTAATTATAGATTATTAGTTATTAATTTCAAAACGCGCTTTGTATGCCTTCACCGTGTTCGACAAAAGCATCGTAACCGTCATAGGTCCGACGCCGCCCGGAACGGGCGTTATAAACGAGCATTTTGGCGCAACTTCGTCAAAATCGACGTCGCCGCAAAGTTTGCCGTTTTCGTCTCTGTCCATACCCACGTCAATCACAACCGCGCCTTCCTTGACCATATCGCCTTTGAGGAATTTCGCTTTGCCTATGGCAACGCACACTATATCGGCTTGCGAGGTTATGTTTTTGAGGTTCTGCGTGCGAGAATGGCATATCGTCACAGTGCAGTTTCTGTCAAGCAAAAGTTGAGCAAGCGGCTTTCCGACGAGGTTAGAGCGCCCTATTACGACCGCGTTTTTGCCCTCGAGCGGAATATTATAATAATCGAGAAGTTTCATAACCCCGTACGGCGTGCAAGCAACGAGGCTGTCGCGCCCCGTCCAGAGTCTGCCCTTCTGCACGTAGTGGCAACCGTCAACGTCTTTGTCGGGGTCGATGAGGTCGAGAAGCGCATTTTCGTCGAGGTGCTTAGGAAGAGGAAGTTGCAAAATCATACCCGATACGTCGGGATTCTCGTTGAGATAACTTATTGTGCCTGCAACCTCGTCGAAAGTGCTTTCGGCAGGAAGTTTGCAAAGAAACGACTTTATGCCCACTTCGTCGCACGCTTTGATTTTGTTGCGAACATACACCTGCGACGCGGGATCGTCGCCAACAAGAATAACCGCAAGACCGATTCCGCAAGGACAACCGAGTTTTTTGAGATTTTCAACGTCGTTTTTGATTTGTTCTCTCGTGACTTTTGCAACGAGTTTGCCGTCGATAATTTGCATAGTTCACCTCTATGTCGTTATTATACCATTCCACTCGCTTCGTTGTCAAAACATCTTGTGAAAGCAAAAACGGCTTTTTACGCTTTTGACGATTCAAGCCTCGAAATCGATTTTTTATGTTTTGCCGATTACACGATAATAGCGGCACTTTTCGCACGTTTGTAAAATAAAGCCGCAAATTCGACGCATAAACAGCGATTTGTCGGTTTCTAAAAGCGTTTTACTTATAGAATTTCGCATAGCATATTGACATAGTTTGTATCTAATAATATAATTAGTCCACAAAATTTATGACGGAGAAAGTTATGGATAGTTGGGCTGTTGTCGATTGGAATAAGGACGTTTGGCATTTTATCGTCAGAATGCTCGTTTCGATCGTATGCGGATTCGCAATCGGTCTCGAACGCAAATCCCGAAGCAAAGAGGCAGGTATTCGAACGCACGCTATCGTGTGTTTGGCGTCTTGCCTGTTTATGATTTTGTCGAAATACCTCACCGCGCCATTGTTTAGCGACATTTCTGGCAACTCTTTCGATGGCGACGCAACGAGAATCGCCGCGCAAGTCGTCACGGGTATCGGCTTTTTGGGCGCAGGTATCATTATGTACCGCAGAGACGTTATGCACGGTCTTACGACGGCGGCAGGCGTTTGGGCAACGTCGGCAATCGGTATGGCAATCGGCGGCGGTTTTATCGTCACGGGCGTTTGCGCAACCGCGATTATCCTTCTTTTGCAACTCATCTTCCACTTGCCCATCAAAGCGTTTACGACAAGACATATCGCACTCATAAAAATGCAAATCTGGGTTGAAAACGACGATGTTCTCAATCAAATTCTCAAAAAACTCGGCACAAACAAAGTGAGTTCCTACAAAGTCAAGCAAGTTGGCGAAAGCCTTATCGCAACCGTCGAAGTGGCAACAATGGACTCACTCGACCCGATACAATTCAACGCTTTGATAAGAGAGTTCCCAACTCACCTTCTGTCAATCGAACGCACCGACGAATAAGCGCAAATATCCAAACCATACAAAAAACGGCAGTCGCGAAACTGCCGTTTTTTTTGTACGTTTTTATGCGTTTTTATATTGTTTTTACAACTCTTTACGGTTTTTCGTATTGTTATCGCAAAACGATTAATGCCGCATTGCGTTTGAAAAACAAATATTCTTCAAACGCAAATTCAATTCACTTTGTTTATGGGTGCGTTTTGCAAAAACGCGCGCACGTTGTCTTCCGTCGCGTGCAAAAGTCGCACTCTCGCTTCGAGGCTCGCCCACGCCATATGCGGCGTGATTATGCAGTTTTTGGCGTGAATCAGCGGATTGTCCGCTTCGGGCGGCTCGCTCGTCAGCACGTCGAGTGCCGCGCCCGCGATTTTGCCGCTATTGAGTGCGGCGGCAAGCGCGTTTTCGTCGATAAGCCCTCCTCTTGCCGTGTTGATAAGATATGCGGTGGGCTTGAAAAGCGCAAGGCTCTTTTCGTTTATCATAAGTTTGGACTGCTCATTGAGCGGACAATGCAAAGTGACGAAATCGGCGTTTTTGAACACTTCTTCTTTGGATACGCACCCATCGACAGGCGTGCGAGTGCTGATAAGCACGTTCATTCCGAACGCCTTGCCGATTTGCGCAACTTTTTTGCCTATACTGCCGTAGCCGATTATGCCGAGCGTTTTGCCGCTGAGTTCGTGAAGCGTGTCAAGCGTGTATGCGAAATCCTTGCATCTTTGCCAGTCCCCTCTTGCAACCGATTGTGTATGCAAAGAGAGTTTGCACGCAAATTCGAGGATAAACGCAAAAGTGAGTTGCGCAACGGAATTGGTGCTGTAATACGGCACGTTGCACACTGTGATTCCGAGTGCCTTTGCCGCCTCTATGTCGACTATGTTGTAACCCGTTGCCAAAATGGTGATAAGTTTGAGATTTTTGCACTCGGCAAGCGTATCTTTGTCCATCACGATTTTGTTGATAACCAAAATCTCTGCGTCTTTTGCGCGCGACAAAACGTCCTCGTTGCTCGTCGTGTCGTAGTACGTAACGTCGCCGAACTGATTGAGGAAATCGAAATTGAGTTCCTTTCCTTTTGCGGTTGCCCCGTCGAGAATGACAATTTTCATAATTAATAAGACAATAAATAAGTGTTTGTTTAACCGCTTGCGTGCATAGCACGCCCTCACCAAGCAGATAATTTGGCGAATCTGCGGCTTGAGGTTTTATCCTTGCTTGAACCGATAGCGCAAATTCTCTGCGCGGTTAGAAAAGCAAAAATCAAGCAAGGCTCTCGGCAATACGCAAAATTTGCGTGTTGCCGTTGCCTAAGCGATGATTTTTGCTTATTCTTCTACGAGTTTGCGCTTTCTGTCGTTGATGATGCCGAGGCTGTCTTTCATCGCTTTTTCCGCACTGTCGAGAATGTTGAACGCAAGCGAGCGGGCTTCGTAATCCATCTTGTGATAGTTTTCTTCCGCTTCGCGTTGCATTGCTTCTGCTTCTGTTTTTGCGCGAGTGTACACTTCGGTTTCGGTCATAAGACGTTTTGCTTGCTCTTCCGCCTTGTCCATTGTTTCGTTTGCGTACTTTTCGGCTTTTTCGATTATGTCGTCGCGCTCTTTTTTGATTTGCGTAGCCTCTCTCAACACGAGCGGATAACTCGCTCTGAAACGCGAGATAAGGTCGAGCAAAACCGCCTTGTTGATGACGATGTCACTGTTGCTGAACGCCGCTTTTTTGGCTTTGAGCACTTCGCTTTCGATTTCGTTGATAAGCATATCGATGGTTTCCATAACGCACCCCTTTCGTATAACGTTTTGTTTTATTTTTTGTATTTTTGCGGCAAAAAACTATGCTTTTTACCGTTGTTTTTTCTGTTTTTATCCTTGTTTTTTTGCGTTTTGCTTATTTGAGGTTCGCAAACTCTTTGGACGTCAAAAGCGGCACGCAACAAGCAGGTATGGACGAATAATCGCCTTTTGCGATTTGCTCTCTTGCCTTTGTCGAACTCACGTTTGAAAAGACGTCGGGCTCGATGAAAAGCGTTTCGAAGCCGTGCTCGCGATTGAACTTTGCCATATCGTCTTCATACGCTTTGTCCTCGTCGCCTCTTATGCCTCTAATCAGCACGCTTGCGCCGACTTCCCCAGCGACTTCGACGGCGTATTTTTCGGAATATATCGCCTTTGCGCCCTTCTTTTGAGCGCATACGCATTCGCAAAGCGCAAGACGTTGCGCCGAATTGAAAGTGTATTTTTTGTCGGGATTGACAAGACAGGCAACCCACACTTCGTCGAACTCGCAAAGAGCCTCGTCAAGCACCGCTTCGTGCCCTTTTGTGAACGGGTCGAAACTGCCCGCCATAAGCGCGACGGATTTGCGAGAGATAAACTCGGCAACCACCGTTCCCATTTTCTTGGTGCGCTGCTTATAGCGTTTGTCGCTCACCTCGTAGATCTTTTCCGCACCGTGCTCGAACACTATGACGCCGCCGTCCGCAAGCAAATCGAGGTCGAATATCAAGCCGAGCGCAAGTTCGCCCAGTCCGCTTGCATACGGCGGGTCGACGAATATCATATCAAACTTTTTGCCCGTGACGTACGCGTTGCGAAGCACGCCCGAAAAATCGGAATTGACCACCTTGAAATTGCCGTCTATTCCTTGCAAATTTTTGCGCACGAGTTCTATGCTGTCCTTGTTGTTGTCAACAAACACAACCTCTTTTGCCCCGCGCGAAATGCACTCTATGCCGAGCGCGCCGCTTCCCGCAAACAAATCGAGTACGACCGCGTCCCGACTGTACCCCTGCAAGACGTTGAAAAGCGTTTCTTTTATTCTCGTGGTTGTGGGACGAACTCTATCGTCTTTGGGCGAGGCGAGATTTTTACCTCTGTACTTTCCTGCAACAACTCTCATTTTTCACCGTTTATATTCAAAAATATAATTCTTTTCGTTTTGAGTTGATAAAACTCATATCCTTATCATTGTGTAAACCATCGTTTTATCCGCTTTGGTTTATCGTCTTATGATTTTATCGTTTTCCTATTGTATTTCTGCCATCTTTAACGATAATCCAACGATAATTTTTGCTTTTTACGGCATATCCGCGCCGTAGGGGTTGGCTCTTTCGCCGTTTGCGTCGATAATCCGCTTTTCGGTGACGAGAACGTCGAGCGGAACGTCGAAAGAATCGGTTTCGAGTCCTTCGACCCGCTGACAATCGAACGCAAGACCTATGACAAAACAATCGTGCGAGGCAAGATAGCGGTCGTAATAGCCTTTGCCGTGTCCTGCTCTTTTCAAGCCGTCGAACGCAACCATAGGAACGACTGCAACCGTCGGGTCGTCAACCGAGTGCGAACCGACCGGCTCGAGTATGCCCCATTTGTTGGTCTTGAAGTTGGTGAACGGCGAGATTGCGATTGCTTTCATATCATCGCCGCAAACTCTCGGCACGCAAACCACCTTTTCGAGCATAAGCGCAAGTCCTACTATTTCCTCGGTGTTCGGCTCTCCGTCCGTGCCTAAATAGACAAAAACCTTCGGCGCGTGCGTAAACTCGAAAAGTCCCGAAAGAGCGTCGGCGATTGCGCCGCTTGCCCATTCTTTTTGCGCCGAACTCATCTTCGAGATTTGCGCTTTTGCAAATTTTCGTGCTTCGATTTTGTTCATTTTTCAGCCGTTTTTTATGCGTTTTTTTGCGTGTTTTATGCCGTTTTTCACACTGTTTTTACGTCGTTTCGAGCGATTTTCAACGTCGATATTTTTGAAAAATTCAACGTGTTTTATCGCTTTCAATCGAGATAGACTCTCTGTATTCTGCCCTTTTGCGACGTCATAAGGCAGTATTCTATGGTGTTTCGCTCGCTTGCGACCTCGCTTGCCGTGTCGCTGTCGAAAAGAAGAACCCTTTCGCCGACTTTTGCCTCTAAATCGCCCGTATCGACGACGAAACAATCCATACAAACGTTGCCTATGACTGCGCATTTTTTGCCGCGAATCCGCACGGACGAGGGATTCTCCCTTGCAATCGAATCGGCATATCCGCCGAAAACGACCGCCGTGTTCGTCGCTTTTTGTAAAACAAAATCGCCGTAACTCACTCTTTCGCCCGCTTGCAAGCGCCGAGATTCGACAACTTGCGAATACGCGCTCATTGCGCCATTGTATGCGTTTATGCCGAGCCGTACGCCGTCGTATCGCAAATTCGGATTGAAAAGCGAATGGCTCGAAGCAAGGTGCGCTTTTATATCGGGATAATATCCCTTTGCAACCTCGACGAATCTGTCGAACGTGCTCTTTTGCGATTCCGTTTCGTCGCGCAAATGCGAATATATGCCCGCAACGTTTATGCCGAGTGCTTTTGCCTTTTGCAAGACGATTTGAAGTTCGTCAAGGCAAAAACCAAGTCTGTGCATACCGCTGTCAACTTTGATATGCGTTTTCAGTTTTGCGGGATTTATGCGGTTTGAGTCTATCAGACTCACTATTTTTGCGAACTGCTCTCGATTGTGCAATCCGATTGTCAAATCCTGCTTATACGCCCTGAATATCTCGTTTTCGCAAAGAGCAAGCACGAGAATTTCGCTTTTTATGCCCGCGCTTCTTAGTTTCACCCCTTCTTCGAGGGTTTCGACGCCGAAAGCGTCAACGACGTTTTCCGCTCGCTTTGCGACCTTGACAAGTCCGTGTCCGTAGGCGTCCGCTTTGACCATAAGCATAACCGGCACGCCGACGAGTCGCCTTGTCGCAAGGACGTTTTTTTCTATTCTTTTCAAGTCAATTTCGACGACGATTTTCACAGCCACCTCGCATAATCTTATGCGCGTGACATAGAGTCGGTGACATAATTTTTTGCTTTACGCCTCGCTTCGCCGTATAATGTTCACAATTAAAGAACGATTCAACCGCGCTTATAGTAGTTGATAAGGCAACCGTCGAGAACGATTTGTTTTTCGCTGTCGGTGAGAGCGTCCATACGCAACGTGACGTTTTGCGATTTTCCGTCACGAACGAGGTGCGCCTCAAACTGCGTTTTGCCGCTCGCAACGACTGCTCTCACGTTCTCGATAACCAGAATATCCCCTTTTAGATACTCGGTTTTATCGTCGATGAGAGGAAGCATACCCCAGTTTATGAGGTTCGAGCGATAACGCTTGGTTGCGTACTCTCTCGCTATGTTCGCGCCGCCCGAAAGGAAGCGTTGACAACTTGCCGCTTGCTCTCTCGCGCTTCCGTCGCCGGGTTTGACCGCAAATATGCAAGATGAAATCGTCGTGTCGTCAACGGATATACCGAGTTGCTTCAAAGCGTCCTTGATGTCGTTATTCTCGCCGTCGCGCACTTTTTTGCTTTCGACGACGTACAAGGGGTCTTTTCTCGAAAGCGCAAACTCTGCAAGGCGCAAAGGATTGCTTCTGTAAGAGGACGTTTCGCCAGACGGTATGAGTTCGTCCGTAGTGGTTACGGGGTCGTTGATTACGCTGCAAAGTTTGAGCGCAAGATTGTTTTTGAGCGGCGCAATGGTCGGAATGTCGGTGATGTTCGGACCGTACACGAGTTGCTCGGAAGAATCCGCTTTGCCGAAGCCGTTGTACACTCTCGACGTATACGCTTTTTCGTCGTATTCAAACGGCGCAAAGTTCTCGTCGAAATCGACGTCCAAAGCGGAAGTCAGCACGCCGCCGTTTGCCGCCGTCGCCGCAATAGAGCGTGCGTCCATAAGCGCAACCGAAGCGATTTGATTGTCTTGAGGCTTGCTTCCCTCTCGTCTTTCAAAGTTTCTCGTTGTATGGCGAATGCTGAATCCGTTGTTGCACGGAACGTCGCCCGCGCCGAAGCACGGACCGCAGAAACAAGGCTTGATGACCGCGCCGCTTTCAATGAGCGTTGCGATAGAGCCGTTTCTGACAAGCGCAAGATTGGTGGGTTGAGAGCCTGCGTATACGTTAAGCGAAAACGCGCCGCTTCCCACACTCTTGTTTTTAAGTATATTTGCGGCAAGGGATATATTGTCGTAAGTGCCGCCTGCGCAACCTGCGATTACGCCTTGCGATACGACGATTTTGCCGTCTTTTATCTTGTCGGTAAGGCGGAAAGCGCCTTCTTTCAAGCCTAAAAGTTTGTTGCCTTCCTTTTCGACTTCGGACAAAATATCGTACGGATTTGCGATTACGTCCGCAAGTTTATATACGTTCGAGGGGTGGAACGGAAGTGCAATCATAGGCTCGACTTTGCTCAAATCCACCGAAATTCCGCCGTCGTACCAAGCGCCGTTTTGAGGCGCAAGACGCTTAAATTCGTTCTCTCTGTGATAGGTTTCAAGATATTCTCTCGTCTTTTCGTCGGTGCACCATATGGACGAAAGGCACGCGCTTTCGGTGGTCATAACGTCTATGCCGTTTCTGAATTCCATCGGAAGTTCGGATATGCCGTCGCCCACGAATTCGAGCACGCAATTTTTGACGAATCCGCTCTTGAACACTTTGCCGATTATGGCAAGCGCGACGTCTTGCGGGCCTACGCCCTTGCGGACTTTGCCGCTCAAGCATACCGCTATGACGCGCGGATAATCTATGTCATATGTACGCTTCAAAAGTTGTTTGACAAGTTCGGGTCCGCCCTCGCCTATCGCCATAGTGCCGATTGCGCCGTAGCGTGTGTGCGAGTCGCTTCCGAGTATCATTTTGCCGCAACCGGCAAACATTTCTCGCATATAACTGTGAATAACCGCAACGTTTGCGGGAACGTAGATTCCGCCGTACTTCTTTGCGCAAGAAAGTCCGAAAACGTGGTCGTCCTCGTTTATAGTGCCGCCAACCGCGCAAAGCGAGTTGTGACAGTTGGTCAAAACGTACGGAACGGGAAACTCGCTGAGTCCGCTCGCCTTTGCCGACTGAATTATGCCAACGTAGGTTATGTCGTGCGAAGCCATTGCGTCGAAGCGAATATTGAGTTTGTCCTCACGTCCCGAAAGGTTGTGCGATGACAGCACCGAATATGCAATCGTGCCTTGTCTGCTCGGCTTTACGCCTGCCGCTTTTAATTCTTCCTCGCTAGCGAGTTTGCCGTTCAGATAATAGGTTGCTTCGTTTATAAGTTCTATCATTTTTTCAATTTATTCACGCCGTTTTGCGCATATCTTCGCGTATACATACGCGCATACGGCTTGTAATCCGATTTGTGATTTACTCGGTAAATCGAAGTTTATTTTTTGTTTTTGTCTTTCTTTTCGGGTGTGAAAACTTCAACGATGACTTCGCCGATATGGTTGCGCATTTCGTGAATGAAAGCGTCGATTTTGCCCGTTGCGATATTCACCTTGAAACTCAACTCGCCGTCTTGTTCGTTTTGTCCTTTGACGATGACGTAAATCTCGCGCGTAATGCTGTTTTGCTTTATGCAAACGACGTCGTCGTACTTGATTTTGTCCACGAAAAAGCCGAGAACGGCAATTATTTTGTCGTCCTTGAATCCGTAGTAACTGTTGAAAAGCACGAGCGCGGCGGCAGTCGCTATGACGAGCGCGGCAACGAGGGATACCCACGCCACAGCCGGCTGTTGGGTGGTTACGCCTTTTGCGCCCGCTATCATTGCAATATCGAGTCCGCCGATTGCAAGCGCACCCAAAATTACTACGGCGACGATGACCGTTTTGACTATGCCGAAATTCATCCTAAATTTCATACTTCGCTCTCCTAAAAATGTCCTTTTATCGTAGGTCTTTTGCGATTCTGTTTTTTATCTTTCGATTGCGACTTTGCGCAATATATCTTTCTTATTCCTCGTCGGCCTCGTCCGATTTATCCTTGACATACTCGTCCATGGTTATTTGGCGTCCTTCTTGAGACTCGTAATCATAGTCGTCCGATTGCTGTTCGGCACGGAAGCCGTACTCTACCGTATTGATAACCGTCGTTGCGTCGGTATAGAAGCTCAATCCTTTGGTCTTGTAGTAGCCGATAAGTTCGATTGCACGAAGCATAAAGTAGTACATCGACGGTAAGATAAGAGTCATAAGTCCCCCCGTGGGTATTGCAAGCGTGGTGGTGCACAGATACACGATGGTGAACGTCACCGCATAAGATTTGAAAAGTCCGCCGACATTGCTCTTGACATAGGTCAAACTTCTCGTGAAATTCGTGTATACGCTTTCCTCGGGGTGAAAAATCATTCTCGGCAACCACCCTGCCAACAGCGTGGCACGCAACGAACATATGCAAATGCCGATAACAAGCAGTATGGGCATTACGAAAAACGATATCGAATCGAAAAGCCCGAACAAAATCGACAACATCAACGCGGCAAATATCAAGTCGATGGGAAGGGTTACCGTGATCCTCGCCGCCGAATACTTGCAGCATTTTTTGAAGTTAAGAGCCATATTACTCGCAAATCCGTAGCGCATATTCGACGCCATAAGATTGTTGATTATGTCGGCGTTCGTGTAGTACGAAAGTCCGAAAACAAAGCAGTAAAGCGCATAGACGAAAATCCCTGCGAACACGAGTCCTACGGTGATTCCGACGTTTTGCGCGCATATTCCGAACACGCCTTTTAGCGAGTGCAACACGTCGCCGATTGCGCCGCGTATGGTGGACGAGCCGTCCCACACCGACGCAACGCTGTCTTTTATTGCCAAAGCATACGAGTTTACGTCGCTGACAGCCGCAAGTGCGTTCCATATCGGCAGAATTATCGCCGCGCCGATGGCAATCGACAGCACCAGCGATATTACGATCCACAAAAAGATCTTCACCGCGTGACCCATATTTGAAAACAACAGGGATAACGAATACTTAAATTCCATATTACTTCTCCGAGGCATTGCCTCATATTTTTTAGCAAAACCGAATTTGCGGATTTTGCGGTTTTTATTTTGACCAAATATCTTCTTTCTTCATTTCCAAGTCCATACGTTCCGTGCCCGTGACCTCGTAGAAAAGATTGTACATAAGCGTGATGTAGAACGGAACGACGTATAAATACGCAATCGCGTCCAAAAGCACTTCCGCGATAACGCCGCATTTGAGCGCGCCCGTCACTATCATACATATTTCGACGGGAAGAATGCACAAAAGCAACGTGAAGAACGTGTTTGCGAGCCGCCCGGACATACTTCGGACCGCTTGGCGAAGCGCGGCTTTTTTCGGAAGCCCCGTATGCAGACAGTACGGCGGCCAAAGTATGACTATCGACATAATGAGTATCATCGAAAACTGCATTACGATAAGCGTAAGCGACGAGAACACGAGCCACGTCACCCTGCTCTTGAACGTCACCCACCATAGATAGTACAAAACGGTCGCAAGCAAGTTGAATATCTCGAACGAGCAGAACGCGAGCAAGCAGAACAAAAGCGAAGTCAAAAGATTGAAGTTGAGTCTCGTTTTCACTCTGTCGGGCGCAATCGTGAACACGCCTATGCGCATATGCGTGTCGATAACGCCGTACATAATCGCGACGAAAAACACCAGAAGCGCAAGTCCGATAATCCCGAGATACCAGTATGAAAACGGAAGCTCGCGCATTGCGACGTACATATCCGCAAAATTTGACGGATTTATCGTTTCATAGTCGAAAAGATAGTAAAGCGTCGAGGACGGCGAGAGCAAAAACGGCAACAGCAACGCAGGCGCGACGCTCATAAGCATAAGATACGCGCCCTTGTCGAAAAAGTATTTCCATGTCTGCTTGAAGCAGGCTTTGCTATTAGTGCTGTTTTTGACTCTCATCTTGCCCCCTTACTCGAACATTGCGAGTTTGTCTTTGAGTTTTGCAAGTTTCTCGTTTGCCTTTTCGAGTTTGTCTTTCTCGTTGTCGATAAGTTTTTGAGGCGCTTTGGACACGAATCCGGCATTCGCCAAAAGTCCTTGCGTCTTTTGAATGATTTGCATCGTCTGCGCAATCTCTTGATTGATACGCTCTTTTTCCTTATCCTCGTCAATGAGTTCGCCAAGAGGAACGAGAATTTCCGCGTCGTGCGTGACGATTGCGCTCATCTTTGCGCCCAGTCCGCTTCTGTCCTCGACGAGTTTGACTTCGTTAACGCCCGCGAGTTTTTGAATATACGCGCTTGCCGACTCGATAAATTTGGGGTCTTTGGCAATGACGTACGCGTTTATCTTCTTTGACGGCGCGACGTTCATTTCGTTGCGCAAGTTTCTTATCGAACTTATGATTTCTCTGAGTCCCTCGAACTGCGTTTCTTCCTTTCTGAACACTCTGTGCTTGTTGTACGACGGCCAACTTTGCACCATCAATACGCTGCCCTTCGGCGCGAATTTCGAGTAAATTTCCTCGGTGACGAACGGTATGAACGGATGCAAAAGTTTGAGGATTTCGCCCAAAACGTACGCAAGCATAGCGATTGCGTGGTTGTGTTGCTTCTTGTCGTCCGAATAAAGCATAGTTTTGCTCATTTCGATGTACCAGTCGCAGAACTCGCTCCATACGAAGTCGTAAAGTCTTGCCGCCGCAAGCCCGATTTCATACTTATTGAGGTTTATCGTAACTTCCTTGATTACGTCGTTGAGGCGAGTGAGAATCCACTTGTCCGCGCCGTTGAATCGCGACGGAAGCGTCAAATCGTCGTCGTCTTTGATGTTCATTATAACGAATCTCGACGCGTTCCAGAGTTTGTTTACGAAGTTTCTGCAACTCTCGATTTTGCCGTCGGTAAATCTCGTGTCGCTACCGGGGGCTATGCCCGTTGCGAGCGAGAAACGCAATGCGTCCGCGCCGTATTTGTCGATGATTTCGAGCGGGTCGATGCCGTTGCCCAAACTCTTTGACATCTTTCTGCCCTGCGCGTCGCGTACGAGTCCGTGTATAAGCACTTCGCTGAAAGGAACTTCGCCCATAAACTCTATGCCGCTGAATATCATTCTCGCAACCCAGAAGAAGATTATGTCATAGCCCGTGACAAGCACGTTGCCGGGATAGAAATAACTCAGATTCTTCGTCTTTTTGGGGTATCCGAGCGTGCTGAACGGCCAGAGCGCGGAACTGAACCACGTGTCGAGAACGTCCTCGTCCTGATGTATGTGATGTCCGCCGCACTTGGGGCAAGTGTCCACGTTGGTCTTCGACACCGTCATTTCGCCGCAATCGTCGCAGTAGTACGCGGGGATTCTGTGTCCCCACCAAAGTTGACGGGATATGCACCAGTCGCGGATGTTTTCCATCCAGTTGAAATAAGTATTTTCAAATCTCTTGGGAATAAACTCGGTTTTTTTGGAACGCACCGCTTTGATTGCAGGCTCTGCAAGCGGCTTCATCTTGACGAACCATTGCTTGGACACGAGAGATTCCACCGTTTCGCCGCAACGATAGCAAGTGCCGACGTTGTGCGCGTACGGCTCGATTTTCACCATAAGTCCGAGCGCGGTCAAATCCTCGACTATCGCCTTTCTTGCGGTGAGTCTGTCCATTCCCTTATACTTGCCGGCGTTTTCGTTCATAAGTCCGTCCTCACCGATAACCTGAATTACGGGCAAGTTGTGGCGCAAACCGAGTTCGAAGTCGTTGGGGTCGTGCGCGGGCGTGATTTTAACCGCGCCCGTACCGAAGCCGATTTCGCAATATTCGTCCGCAACGACGGGGATTTCTCTGTCGGTAAGCGGAAGTTTGACGAGTTTGCCGACGTATTTTGCCATCTTCTCGTCTTTTGGATTGACCGCAACCGCCGTGTCGCCGAGCATAGTTTCGGGGCGCGTCGTCGCAATGACGATTGCGTCGTCCTCGCCTACGACGGGGTACTTGTAATACCAAAGGTTGGATTGTTGTTCTTCGTATTCGACCTCTGCGTCGCTGAGCGCGGTGTGGCAATGAGGACACCAGTTGATTATGCGGTTTCCTCTGTAAATCAAGCCTTTTTTGTAGTAACGTACAAACGCTTCCAAAACCGCGTTCGAGCAGTTTTCGTCCATAGTGAAAGCGGATTTCGACCAGTCGCACGAAATGCCGAGCGCTTTTTGTTGCTCGACGATTCTGCCGCCGTACTGCTCTTTCCACGCCCAAGCGCGCTTCAAAAATCCTTCTCTGCCGACGTCGTTTTTGCTTAACCCTTCCTCTTTTTTCAACTTTTCGACAACCTTGACTTCGGTTGCGATAGAGGCGTGATCCGTTCCCGGCATCCAAAGGGTTTCGTAGCCGCTCATTCTCTTGAAACGGACGATTACATCCTGAATTGTCTCGTCAAGCGCGTGTCCCATATGAAGTTGTCCCGTGATGTTGGGCGGGGGCATCATAATCGTGAACGGTTCTTTTTCGGGGTTAGTGTGGGCTTCGAAGAACTTGCCCTTCATCCACATATCGTATATGCGTTTTTCAAACTCCGGATTGTACGTTTTGTCCATATCCTGCATATTGTTTATCTCCTTGCGCCGCTATGGCGCGACTGTATTCAAAATTATTAAAATAATCCGAGAAACTCGAAAGTCTCTCGGAAAGCGTCGTTTTTTATCGGGAAATTCAGCCTTCGTATGTGCCGTCTTTCTTTTCTTGGACGATTTTTTGGTCTTCCGCCTTGACGGATTCCGCAGTTGCGGCTTCCATCTTGCCTTCTTTGACGAGTTTAACTTGCTTCATCGTTTCTTTAAGGTAACTGAACGCCGCGCCGTAACTCATCGCGATACCCCACGCCAAAATGCCCCAGTCGGCATATTGAACGTAGTCGTGGAAAAACGCAAGTATTACGCCGACGGATATGGTGAACGAGGACACCTTGCCCAGCCAGTTCGCCTTGACCGTCGCGCCCTTTTTGAGGACGTAAAGCGCAATCATCGCTTGTATAAACTCTTTTGCGAAAATCAAAATAACGAACGCGTAGTGTACGAACCACGGATTGTCGAGCGTGCCGTTTGCGACGAGATTCTTGCCGAGCGGCGTAAGTCCCGTGCAGAAGGACAAACAAGCAAGCACCGAAACGTGCATAAGTTTGTCCGCAATGGGGTCGAGCACCATACCGATGCCGCTTTGCATATTGAACTTTCTCGCAATCCAGCCGTCAACCATATCGCTGCCCGACGCAAGGAAAAAGACGCCCAAAGCAACGTAGAAAAGCAATTTGCTGTCGCGAACGCCGCCAAGCGCCATCAACGTCACGAATACGGGTACGCACAAAATGCGGAAGTACGTGATAATGTTGGGGATTGTCCAAACTTCTTTGAAATCGATTTGACCGAGTTTTTTTGCCATACTGTTCTCCAAATGCACACGCATATGCGAGCGTGCGCTCATAATTTCTCTCATTATATCAAAGATTTATTACTATGTAAACAATAAAATCTCGACAAAAAGCACAAAATATAGAAAAAGTCAATACAATGCAACGAGGAATTAAATGAAACGATGCTTGATTATCATCAACAAAAACGCCGGCACAAGCAAGAAAATCAACTTTGAAAAGGTGGAAAAGTGCCTCGGAAACGGCTACGTTTACACAAGAAAGACCTTGCCCGACGACGAAATAAGCGAGATTAAGGACTTCGAGGCGGTGGCGGTGTGCGGCGGCGACGGAACTCTCGGCTCGGTGCTCGAAAAGGTGTGCAAACAACCGATAGATTTGTTTTACTTCCCCGTCGGCACTCTCAACGACAAGGCAAAAGCGCAAAGATACGAAAAGCATAAAAGCGTTTGCCCCAGTTGCAGCGACTACGAGTCGAGCGCAAAACCCGTCGTTTACGGCGTATGCGAAAAAGTTTTGAGCGACGGAAAATATAAAACAGTCGATTGCGACGGCGACGTGTTCGCCTACGTTTTCGCGGCAGGCTCTTTTACCCCGATAGGCTACACGTCGGAAGTTAAAAACAAACAGAGATTCGGCATACTCGCATACGTTTGGCAAATCCTCAAAGAATACAAACCGCACAGAATCGAAGCGTGCATACAAAACGGCAAACACGTCCACGGGGGCAAATTCACTCTCGTTATGTTTTTGAAGTCGCCAAGGTGCTTCGGCTTTCGCTTCAACAAGGCGTTCGAGCAAGACGGCACGAGCGGTCATTTGCTTGCGGTACGCTCGCCCAAACATAACGGACTGCTCGGAAAAATCGAAATGTTTTTCCCCTTCTTCCGAGCGTTTTTCATAGGATTGAAAAAGGAAAAATCGAAAGGCAAAATCATTTTCGAGAAAACCTATTCAACCTATCTCGACTTAAAATCAGACGTCGATTTTTGCAAAGACGGTGAAAAACAAACGGTGAGTGAGGGCGAGTACAAAGTGTCGTTCAAACGCTCGATTTGCAACTTTACCGTCATCGAAAAATTCTAAAAAACGAGGCGAAAAATCGCAATGTTTTACAAAAAATCGATATTTTTATAATACTTTTACGTCTAAATACGCTAAAAAAGAAAACCCTACTGTTTAGTAGGATTTTTCTTTGTTTTTTATCCAATGTTTTATAAAAAACACGGTTTTTTAGAACAATTTTCGCTTAAAAATCAACTCTTTTAAGATTTTGTCGTCATTCTCTGCCGCTCGTCAAATTTCAATTTAACCGAGAACGAGTTTTGCGACGTCGGCAGGAGTGTTGAGGATATAGTCGGCTTTGTATTCTTCAAATTCTTCTCTACTTCCGTAGCCGTAAAGAACTGCGGCGCAATCGACGTTTTCGGCGTGCGCGCCTTCAATGTCGTATAGTCTGTCCCCCACCATCAAAACCCGACTTTCGTCTTCGACTTTCAGATTGTCGAGCACCATTCTCACGACGTCGCGTTTTGCCTCCTTGCTTGCGTCGCTCGACGCACCGCCGACGAAATCGAAATACTTTGCAAGGTTGAAATCTCTCATTATAAGTCTGGTAAATTTGATGGGTTTGCTTGTCGCAACGCCGAGAATTTTGCCCGCGTTTTTAAGTTCGGACAACATCTCGTAAACACCGTCGAACACCTTGCATTTCTTGTAGCCGTCAACCTCGTACACGCCTCTGTATATCTCGATGAGTTTTTCGATTTCGGGCATTTCTAAGCCGAAGTATTCGCGCATAGACACTCTAAACGGCGGACCTACCATTTTGTCGAGAATTGCGTTTGTGTATGGTATATTCTCTTTGTCGAGCGCGTATGCTATACACTCTACAATTCCTTGCTTGCTGTCCGTCAACGTTCCGTCGAGGTCGAATAAAATATAATCGTATTTCTTCATTTTCGTCCGTTTGCAAGCAAACGAGGCGTTTTTGCGTCAAACCGCCCCGTTTTGCCCGTTTTATCTTTATTTTCTTATAATTTAAGTCTAAACAAACCTTTTCACTTTGTCAATCCATTCGCCATGCAATAAGTCGGCAATCGGCACGTCGAGTATGGTTTTCACCCCTCTTTGCCCGTTTTCGTACTCTTTTACGAGTGCTTTTGCGTATGCAACGAGCACCCCCGCCGTAAAAATCGGATTGCTTTCAAGGTTCAAGGAAAATTCCGCTTTTGACTTAAAACCGTCGAAGACGCCGTTTGCAAGCACGAAACCGCCGTGCCGATTGCCGTCGCAATGCTCGTCAAAATATTTTTCGTCCACAAAACGCACTATCGTGTCGTACTGTGCAAAATAATTGGGCATATTTACGATTTTACGCTCGATTTCCTCTTTGTCGGCGTCTTTTTCGGCAACTACGTAGCACTCGCGCAAATGCTTTTCTCTCGGCGTTAAATCCCTGTCAACGCCCCCACGCGCGAGTTGCAATGCAGATTCTTTGGGAATTGTGTATTGTTTTGCGTTTACGACCCCTTTTATGCGCCGTATAGCCTCGCTGTGTCCTTGCGAAACGCCTTTGCCCCAAAACGTTTGGCATTTCGAGTCCGAAATAACGCCGTAAAACAGAGCGCGCACAAGCGAAAACAATCCCGGGTCCCAACCTACGCCGACAAAACACAATCTGTCGTTGTCGTATGCGATTTTCGACATTCTATCGATGTGTTTTGCCATTTCGGCGTGCGTATCGAAACTGTCTATTGTGTTGAATTTTGTCGCAATCTTCGCCGCCGTGCCTTGCATATCGCTTTGAGAGCCGACGCACAACAGCACAACGTCCATATCGAATTTGAAAATGTCGTCTTGCAAGTATACTTTTGTTTCCAAATCCGATTTTACGCCGCTTCTTCTCGAAAATATCCCGACAAGTTCTATATTTTCATCGGACAGCGCGATTTTTTCGCACGCTTTGCCGAGATTCCCGTAGCCGACGATGCCCATTTTGATTTTCTTATTATTTTTGTCTTTTTCAACCATCTTTTTACCTCTCAAACCGCGATTGCGTGACATAATTACTCACGATTTGCGCTCGTGCGGGCATAATATGTCATAGCAACGCATCGATATTGTGCAATATATGCTCATACGGCATGCTTGTTGACGGTAATTCGGTATTACAAAGATATTTTCGTCTTTCAAGCCAAAAGTATGGATTCAAAAAACGAAAATTACCGTTTTCAAAGGCGAAGAAATCGTTTTTCAAAACGTAAATTCGGTTGTATAAGCCGGTAAGTTCCCTTTCTCAATCGGATTTAATTGCATAAAATCGCAGTGCGTTGACAATAATACTGCGAGATATGGATATGGTTAAACGAGGTGATTTGTATTATGCCGATTTGAGCCCCGTGGTCGGAAGCGAGCAAGGGGGCGTACGCCCCGTTCTCATCGTACAAAACAACGTCGGCAACAAATACAGTCCGACTATAATCGCCGCGGCGGTGACGTCGCAACTGGACAAAGCAAAGTTGCCTACGCACATTGCGCTCGAAGCGGGAAAATACGGCTTGCCGAAGGATTCCGTAGTTCTTCTCGAACAGATACGCACCCTCGACAAACGCCGTTTGAAAGAAAAAATCGGCGAATTGCCTCTAAATATGATGACAAGAGTCAACGAAGCGTTGCTCGTGTCGCTGGGATTTTTTGAAACTTAAAAAGCACGCCTTGGCGTGCTTTTTCGTTGATAATTCAATACTTTCGGATTAATGCATATTCGTTTTGAAAGCAATTCGATTTTTAAGCAAATAACGAATTTTAGGTCAATTAGGCAACTAAAACTCAATCCAAACGTTAGATTTACGCAATACGTTCGATATTCAGTCCTCGTAAATGTCGAAAAGCGTTGCGATAACTTTGTTGATTATGCGCCAGTCGAAACCCTTTTGAAAAAGGTGTGCGCCTAACTTTTGCGAATCCGATTTATCCTCGATTTTCTTTGTTTTGACAAACTTTCTCGCCATTTTTTCGGCAAGTTCGAGTTCGAAATCGTCGTCGATTTCGTCAAAAACTATATTCTCAACGATGTTTTTGTCCACGCCTTTCTCGTTTGTGAGTTTATAGATTATCTTTCTTGCGCCGTAGCGTGATTTGTTGAACAGCAAAAACGTGCGCACATATTCCTCGTCGTCGACGTATCTGTAACTTTTCGCTTTGGAAAGAGCAAAATCCACTTCGTCTTTGTGGAAGCCTTTGTCGTACAACTTGTCCTTACATTCTTGTTCGGAACGCGCAGAACCCGCAAGATATTTCACAAGCATTTCGTAAGCCTTTTTGGCTCTTTCTTCGTCAAGAGGATAATCAGACACAGTGCACCCAAAAGTTAAATTATTTGAATTTTCGGTATTCTAACCGAGTTTTTTGAAGCAGACAACGCCGGTATCTACGACGTTTGCACGACCGAGCGAGGCTTCACTCACGCCTTCGATAAACGCATTTTTTTCATCGAGCGCAACGTAAACTTTGCTCGTCACATCGTTATCGTAGGTTACATCGTCAATCAAAACGCCGCTTTTGCGCAGATATTTTTCGACGATTGCGTGAGTTGGATAATCCGCGCGAATCTCGACGAGCGCACTCTCCGCTTTTTGAGATATTTTGCCCGACTTTACGGCGTCTGCCGCCGTTTGAGAATACGCGCCGACAAGTCCGCCCGCGCCGAGTTTAATTCCGCCGAAATATCTCGTCACGACGATTGCCGTTTTGACGATATTCTGCTTGCGAAGCACGTCGAGTATAGGCTGTCCCGCTGTACCCGACGGCTCGCCGTCGTCGCTGAATCTCGTGACGTTTCCGAGTTCATCGCCGACGTACGCATAGCAGTTATGCGTGGCGTCGGGATACTTTTTACGCACGGATTTGACGAAATCTTCCGCTTCGTCGGCGTTGAGTTCGCCTTTTACGGTGGCAATGAAAATCGAGCGTTTTATCTCGATTTTCACTTCGTATTCACCGTCTATATAGCGATAAGATTTCACTCTACCGTAACCTTGTAGAAATTCTTTTTGCCTTTTTGAAGGACAAAACCGTTTGCAATCTGGCTGTCGCTGATTTGCGCCATAATATCCGTCACTTTTTGATTGTCAACGGATATACCACCGCCTTGAATGAGGCGTTTTGCCTCGCCTTTGGACGGAACTTTCGCAACCGCGACAAGAATATCCGCAACGGAAGTCATACCTTGCGGTATGGCTGCGCTCGGCATATTCTCGCTATCGCCCGAAAACGCAGCGCGTGCCTTTGCAAGTGCGTCGTCGGCTTCTTTTTCGCCGTGTACCATCTTGGTGAGTTCGTATGCAAGGCGTTCTTTTGCCTTGTTCATACGCTCATCGTTATAGCGAGTGAGTTCTTGGATTTCGTCAAGCGGCACGAACGTGAGGAAACGGAACACCTTTTCGACGTCCGCGTCCGCGATGTTGCGCCAGTATTGGAAGAAATCGTACGGTGCGGTCTTGTTCGGGTCGAGCCAAACCGCGCCCTTTGCCGTCTTGCCCATCTTTATGCCTTCCGACGTAGTGAGCAAACCGAAAGTGATTGCAAACGCGTCTTTTTGCTCTTTTCTGCGAATAAGATCCGCTCCCGCAAGCATATTCGACCATTGATCGTCGCCGCCGCATTGAAGCACGCAACCGTACTTGCGGTTGAGCACCAAAAAGTCGTAGGACTGCATAAGCATATAGTTGAATTCGAGGAACGTAAGTCCTTTTTCGAGGCGTTGCTTGTAGCACTCTGCGGTGAGCATACGATTCACCGAGAAGTTTGCGCCGACTTCGCGCAAGAAATCGATGTAATTGAGGTCGAGAAGCCAGTCGGCATTATTGACGAGAATCGCCGCGTTTTCGCCCTCGAAACGCACAAATTTCGCCATTTGCTTCTTGAAGCAATCGACGTTGTGCTGAATGGTCTCTTTTGTCATCATCGAGCGCATATCCGTACGTCCGGACGGGTCGCCGACCATTGCAGTACCGCCACCGATAAGAATGATGGGACGATGGCCTGCGTCTTGCAAACGCTTTGCGACAATCATTTGCATAAAATGACCGACGTGAAGGCTGTCCGCCGTCGGGTCGAAACCGATGTAGAAGGATTGAGGACCTTCGTCGAGCAATTTTTTGAGGTCTTCTTCAAAAACCACTTGTTTAACCAATCCGCGTTCGCGAAGTTGGTCGATAACGTTTTGTGACATAATATAAATTCCTTTAATATTATTTAGTATATCGATTGTAACACCGCTTTTGAGGTTTGGCAACTTGTTTTTGAAAAGGCAAACCTTACTCAAAAAAAAACAAGCAGACTGCTTGATTTGAAAAATCGACATTCTAACCTTTTGAAATCATTTTAGGTATCTAAAATATCTAAAAATTTTCTTATCGCAAGGCAAGCGGCGGTTGGTGCGTTTTATACCGCCGAAAACTCGCACGACGAAAAAACCGCATTGACAGATAATATATAAAATTTTATAATAATTTTATCAAATCGAGAGGATAAGATTATGTATTGTTTGCAAAACAGGTGGAAAATCGAAGGGAAAAATCTCGTATACTACGGATTGCGCAATAAACTTTTCAAAAATAAAGTCAAAATAATCGAAAAGCAACGCAAAATTATCGAGAAATTGCCCTGCGATTTGTCGAGCGATGATATAAAAACACTCGCAAAACTCGTCGGCGAACAAGTGGTTGACGAGCGTGATTTGCGAAAAACGCCCAAAAGCCTCGACGAAGCGAGATTCTGCACCAACTGCGTTGCAAACGATTTTATAATCCCCGGTCTCGAATTTGACGAGCAAGGCAGATGTCCTATGTGTCAGACGGCGGAAAAAGCAAAGAATCTGAAAAGCATTTTGCCGATTATCGACGATATTCCGCGCTCTAAAAAATCGAGATTCGACGTTGCGGTTTTTTATACGGGCGGCAAGGATTCCACGTTTTTGCTCTACTATCTGGCAAAGGTGAAAAAACTGCGCGTACTTGCGCTGACGTGGGAAATTCCCTACATATCCGACGGCGCAAAACAAAGCATTGAAAATGCGAAAAAGCACTTTGAAACCGTAGAATTCGTCGTGCGCAGAGTGAGCAACGCCGATTTGAAAAAGTTTTACGCAAAACTTTACGAACTTGCGAGCAACACTTGCGCGTGTCCTTCCCTTGCATACGTTTTGTTCTATCCCGAAATGGTGGACAACAAAATTCCGTACTTTATTGCAGGCAACGAGCCCGTGCAAATGCTCGGACTTTATTATAATCATATGGCACCGACAATCGCGTATAAATTCGCAGATATGCCGTTTTTGACATTTTTGTTCAACCTAACGCGAGTTTTTACTCTGCGGCCGCCTATCAAACAAGGTCAGATTCAATCGCTTATGACCGTAAAACAACTTGCCTACGGCAATCCGCTCGTAAAACTCAGCGGATACCAAAACGAGTTGGTGACCAACGTCACCAAAGCGTTGCACGAAGTGCCCGAATTCTTGCCGCCGCTTAAACGAGCAATCAGACGTTCGTCTATGACGGGCAATATTCCCGCTTTCGTACATCTCGATTTCGACGAAATTTGCGGCGGAAAGTACGATTGGAACGCCGTAAAAGATATTTTGGTCAAGGAATGCGGCTGGGTCGCGCCAGACGCAAACGAAAAGGCGTTGCATACGAGTTGCAAAATCGAAAGATGTAAGGACCGCTCGCAATTCATACGTTTTTACAACTGTCAAAGCAAAACGATACCGTTCTCTGCCCTCGAAATCTCGCTTTCGAGCAAAAACTGCGGAAGAACGAGAGAAGAAACGATAACCGAAATGAAAAACTCGCTCGGCTTCACCCTCGAAGAACTGCCCGAGTACCGTTTTATTCACGAATATCTCGACGAAAAATGAGCGTAGTATACTATTTCAGCGGAAGCGGAAACACGAAAGAAGTTGCGACGCATATCGCGCAAGAACTCGATTTTCCGCTTGAAGAAATATTCAAAAACACACCCGACCGTACGGAAACTGCGGTCGTGGTTTTTCCGGTGTACTGTCAAAATATTCCGAAGCCCATGAAATGCTTCCTCGAATCGCTCGAAAGCGAGAAAATCGCGCTTATTGCGACTTACGGCAGAATATCGCACGGCAACGTGCTTAAAGAGTGCGAAAAGATTGTAAAAGCAAAAATCGTTGCCGCCGCATACGTTCCGTGCAATCACTCGTATCTCGACGTAAACGACGGCTTCGACAAAGCGAGTTTGAGGCCGCTTATAACCAAAATCAAGCAATCTAATGCTATGGATTGCGTAAAGATACCGAAAGCGAGAAAGAACGTTTTTGCAAATTTTATGCCTTCGTTGCGTAGCAGAACAGTTGTGAAAATAATTAAAACCGACTCTTGCACCGACTGCGGAAAATGCGGCGAAATATGCCCTGCAAACGCCATAAAAAACGGGATTACGAACAAAAATTGCATACGCTGTCTGAAATGCGTGACGTATTGTCCTAATAATGCGCTTTCGTTCAAACTTAGTCGTGTTTTATCCGATTATCTCAAACGGCACTACGACCCGAAAGCGAAAGTCGAAATCTTCGTATAACCGTTTTAAGGCGAGTTTGCAAATTGTTTTTCGCATAAAAACAATGTGGAAATATATCGAATTTGCAATTCGTCGAAGCGATTTTATTATATTTTCTTGATAAAATAATATCAATATGTTAAAATATCGATAATAATATAAAAACACTCTTTTTGGAGGCTATTATCTATGCAATATTCAAGTGAAGTCGAAAACATGTGTTGCGTTGCAAAGGGTCCCAATCACGGTCCCGCCCCTATCCCCGAAGAAGGTAAATGGGTGCAAGCAAGAGAAATCAAGGACATCAGCGGTCTTACTCACGGTATCGGTTGGTGCGCTCCTCAACAAGGCGCGTGCAAACTCACCCTCAACGTCAAAGACGGCGTTATCCAAGAGGCTCTCGTCGAAACTATCGGTTGCTCGGGTATGACCCACTCTGCGGCTATGGCAGCCGAAATCCTCACCGGCAAAACCATTCTCGAAGCACTCAACACCGACCTCGTATGCGACGCTATCAACACCGCTATGCGTGAACTTTTCTTGCAAATCGTATACGGCAGAACGCAATCCGCATTCTCGGAAGGCGGTCTTGTCATCGGCGCAGGACTCGAAGACCTCGGCAAAGGTCATCGCAGCCAAATCGGAACGATGTACTCCACCGTGTCAAAAGGACCTCGTTATCTCGAAATGGCCGAAGGTTACGTCACCAAAGTCGCTCTCGACGCAAACAACGAAATCATCGGTTATCAATTCTGCAAACTCGGCGTGTTTATGGATATGATCAAGAAAGGCGTCGACGCAAACGAAGCGCTTGCAAAATGCACCGGCACATACGGCAGATATAAAGCAGAAGACGGCGCTGTTAAGTGGATTGATCCGCGTCAAGAATAATCGGAGGACGAAACAATGAGTGTAACATTTGAAGGTTATGAAAGAAGAATAGACAAAATCAACGGCGTGCTTGCAAACTACGGTATCAAAGACCTCGAAGACGCAAGAGCCATCTGCCTCGAAAAAGGCGTTGACTGCAACGCTATCGTCAAAGGCATTCAACCCATCTGCTTTGAAAACGCAGTTTGGGCATACACCGTCGGTTGCGCAATCGCAATCAAAAAGAACTGCGTAAACGCCGCTGACGCTGCAGAAGCCATCGGCGAAGGACTGCAATCATTCTGCATCCCCGGCTCGGTCGCAGAACAACGCAAAGTCGGTCTCGGACACGGCAACCTCGCAGCAATGCTTCTTAGAGAAAGCACAAAGTGCTTCGCTTTCCTCGCAGGTCACGAATCCTTCGCGGCGGCAGAAGGCGCAATCGGCATTGCAAGAACTGCAAACAAAGTGAGAAAAACTCCCCTCAAAGTCATCCTCAACGGACTCGGCAAAGACGCGGCGTTTATCATTTCTCGTATCAACGGCTTCACTTACGTCCAAACCAAGATGGACTACTTCACCGGCGAAGTCAAAGTTGTCAAAGAAACCGCATATTCCAACGGCGAACGCGCGGCAGTCAGAGTTTACGGCGCAGACGATGTCACCGAAGGCGTTGCGATTATGCGTCTTGAAGACGTTGACGTTTCCATCACCGGCAACTCAACCAACCCCACTCGTTTCCAACACCCCGTCGCAGGCACTTACAAGAAATGGTGCGTTGACAACGGCAAAAAGTACTTCTCTGTTGCATCCGGTGGCGGCACGGGTCGTACGCTTCACCCCGACAATATGGCGGCAGGTCCTGCGTCCTACGGTATGACCGACACAATGGGCAGAATGCACTCCGACGCACAATTTGCAGGTTCTTCATCCGTTCCCGCACACGTCGAAATGATGGGTCTTATCGGTATGGGCAACAACCCGATGGTTGGTGCAAGCGTTGCTTGCGCAGTCGCAGTTCAGGAAGGACTTACAAAGTAATCGTTTGCACAAGCAACGATAAATTATTTGCGTAAGCAAATAGCACCGGTAACACAAAAGGCACTCTTTGAGTGCCTTTTTGAATGGTGCGATGTACAAATTCATTTGGGTGTGGGCAACGCCCACCCTCGATTATTAATTATTAATTATTAATTGATTCAATCAATACCCTAATTCTTCGTTGACGATAACCACTTCGTAGGGACAATTCGTGGGTTTGCGCCAAAGCACGGTCAAGGCTTTGCAAATGCGTTCGGGACTCGAACAATCGTAGCATTTGTTGCCGCCGTTTGCGGCGCAAGGCGTGTTTTTGTGAAGTCTGACGGCATTCTTCGGCGCGGCAATATTTCTTGCTCGCCACAACGCACTTTCAAAATCGGGCGCGATTTTGTTTTTGCCGATTATTATATACACCTTTTGATGTCCGTACAACTCGCCTGCCACTCTGTTACAGTTGCCGTCGATGTTGATGATTTCGCCCGTTTCGGCAACGCCGTTCGCGCTTGTTAGGAATACGTCTGCCGTAAGCGATTCTTTCATTACCTCGGCGGGCGTTTTGCCGTCGGGATTGTCGAAACGATAAAGCACCTTATTGTGCGTTTCAAGCAGTTTCAAAACGTTCATTTGGTCGAGCGTTACGCTTCCGCCGAAACCTATGCTTTTGCCGTCTATTTGACTGTTTAGATACTCGCTTGCTTCCTTTGCCGTTTCAAACGTCGAAACTTGAAAGCCGTGCGCTTCGAGATTCTTTTTCAAAATCGAAAAATCCATATATACTTCTATCCTTTTATTTGTTAGCAATATTATCTGCGTAATAATATTTGCAGTGCTATATCTTTCAATATCGCAGATATGAAAAGCGCAACGGTTTGTCCGTTGCGCTCTTTGCTTTGTTATTGAACTCTTACGATGTCCGTTTGCGCAAAGTTCTTGATTTCTCTCATATGGCTGTTTGCTTCTTCAAACGTATTTTGCGGCGATCCTTTGTGGACGTACGTCTTACGTTTAAGCACGAAGAAGAATTTGCCGTCTGCCGCTTCGATCGTGTAAGTGCCGATGATAGCGTGAGATTTGAAACGGTTGATTGCGCGCTCGCAGTATGCTTGCGTGGTGTAGTTGGAACTTTCGTAGATATTGTTTCCGCTTGCGTCGTAGAGCGTGTAGAACCACTCTTGCGTGCCGTCCTCTTTGTCGACGTGTTCGATGACGTATTTGCCGTAGATAACCGCTTCGTCGAAACCTGCAACAGGCTTGGGTGCTTGACGTTTATTCTTGGGCGTCTTGAGCGCGGCAAACGGCGGCGCAACTTTCTTGATGACGACTTTCTTGTCCTTGTTTGCATTGAGGGCTTCGAGTTCCGCTTCTTTTGCGGCGAGTTTCTTTGCAAGCGCGGCAGAAGGCGTACCTTCATAATAGCAGGCGTCTTCGGGGTCATAATAATAACCCTCGTACGTTCCGTCGTACTTCGACCAGTCGTCGGGTTTTTTCTTGACGACTTTCTTTGCGGCGGGTTTAGCAACGCCTTGTTTCTTGGGTTCTTCGACGGGTGCGGGTTCTTGTTTGACTTCCTCTTGAACGACGGGTTCGGGAATAGGTTCTTGTACCGGTTCGACCTTAGGTTCTTCCTTTATCGCTTCTTCCTTGACAGGCTCTACGACAGGCTCTTGAACGGGCTCGACTTTAACTTCTTCCTTGACGGGTTCTTCTTTTACGGGTTCTTCGACGGGTGCAGGTTCTTCCTTAACTTCCTCTTGAACGACCGGTTCGGGAACAGGCTCTTGCACGGGTTCTTCCGTCGGTTCTTCCGTCACAACGGGCTCGTCTTGAACGACTGGTTCAGGGATAGGCTCGGCGGTCTTTGCGGTTTTGACTTTCTTTTTACGCAAAAGTCCGAGAAGTTCCTGACGTTTTTGTGCGATTTTTTGATTGAGGCGCAATTCCTCGCCCGTAACGCCGTATTCGGCAAAAAATTCGTTTTCGGCTTGGTCTTCTTTTTGGTCGTTGCGTTCCTTAACGGCTTTGACGATGTTGACCACGAAAACGGCAACGAGAGCAAGCGCTGCAACGATTGCAACGACGATGACGATCAATGCGGCGGCGCCGTCGAGCGGGCCGAGTTTGAAGTCTTGCATAATTTTCACTCCCTCATCAGAGTATTATAAACATAATTATCTTAACACATAACGTGCGCAAGCGCAATACATTTTTCTTTTTTTCCGCCAAATCCCCCTTTTTGTCGTCAAAAAGAGCGAAAAATGCGGAAAAAATATTGCGTTTTTACGATATTAGGATATGCAAAAACAACGAAAAACAGTAGAAAAAACGTACAAAAACAAGCAAAAAAAAGCGAACAAAAAATATCATTTTTTTCAAACTTAAACGCATTTCGTGACAAAAGCAATCTTTGTGCCAATTCAAAATCAAGTGCAAGCGGAAACGGCAAAATATTAGCCAAACACGGCCAACACGGCATCGACCGAAAGCAGTAATTGCTAATACGACGTTAAACAAAAGCAATGAGCATCGAACGCAAAACCATTGCGGCACAAAGGATAATGCACGCGCCTCGCGTTTTCTTCACTCTGTCGAGAAATACGAATCTCGAAACGAACACCATAAGCGCGATGAGCGCAACGACCGTGATTATGTCTGCAGATACGGTTATCGTCGAAAAACTTACGCTTCCGACAAGTCCGACGAACAATCTGAACGGCACGAGCAGATATTTGAGCGGCAAAACGAGTCCGCCGAAACCCGTTATCGTGGCAAGGGTGACGAGGATGAGTGCGATGACGTAAAACGCCATTATGTACGGAAGAATCAAGAAGTTTGACAGCACGAACAAAGTCGGCACTTCGCCGAAGAAGTACGCAACGAGCGGATAAGTAAACAAATTCGTCGCAAAAGACAATGCGCAGACTTTTGCGAAATTCGTGCCGATTTTGCGTTTTGGGCTTATCTTTTCGACGAGTTTAAGTCCTGCCCTTTCAAACGGTCTGTCGAAAATGAATATGCCGAAAACGGACGCAAACGAAAGCAAAAATCCGATGTCGAATAAGTCGGCGGGACGAACCATAAGGATTACGATTGCGGCGAGAGATATTGACGAAACGTCGTCTTTCTTTTTCGAGAACGCCGACGAGAACATATACACGCCGCTCATAATCACCGCGCGAAGCGACGACGCCGTGAACGAGCAAAGCATAGAATAGAAAAACGTTGCGACAAGCACTATGCCAAAACTCGCTTTGGGATTGACTTTCAACTTTTTGAGCACGAAATAAATCGCGGTGGCGAGCGTTGAAACGTGCAGACCGCTGACCGCAAGGACGTGAGCGAGTCCGCCTGATTTGATGTCGTCGTAAAGGTTTGAATCTATGCCCGATTTGTCGCCGAGCACGAGCGCTTGAACTATGGAAGCGGTTTTGTCGTCGAGATTTTGGCGCAATATTTTCTTTATGCGCACTTGCAGATTGTCGGGGAAATTCAATTTGCCGCCCGAAACTTTGTACGCCGAATACGCGGTTATCAAATAGCGTTGACCGCTCGATATTTTGCGAGGATAGTAATTGTCGAATTTCTCGTGAGAATAATAGCGCAATTTGCCCGTCAAAACCACGGTGTCGCCGACGGAAAAGTTCAAATCGTCGAGATAAGCGTACACTCTCGCCTCGTATTTGACTTTGTTGCCGTCAACGTAAATTTCGGCGGCGTCGAAAGTATAATATTTGCCGCCGTAAACTATTTCGCTATTGACTTTTGCGGTTATCTCGCCTGAATAATTATTCAATTTTATCGAATTATATTGCAAATTCGTAGCGGACATCGCAACGAAACCGACGATTAGCGCAAGCGGAATGTAAAAGAGTTTTCTCGACTTTTTGAAAGCGAGAACGAGCGCGAATGACAAAAGAAAAACGAAAAGCAGAGAAACGAACGCCCATACGCTCAAACCGTAACACGCTTCGGCGATAATTATGCCGAGAACGAGCGTCAAAGCGAAAAACAGCATAGGTCTGTAATTGAATATGCGTCTGCCTTTTATCCTCATAGTTTTCTTCTTTCGCGCTTTGAACGTCAATCGAATATGCGGAATCTAATTGACCTTCATCAAAGTAAATTATAAGCAAAAACGGACTTTAATACCGAATATATCGTGTAAAAAGTCCGTTTTGAGATATTATTTTCTTCCCGTGATAACTACGTCCGCACCCAAGCCGAGAACGTCTTTTGCGACTACGTCACCGATTTTGACGTCGTCGGGGACTCTGAGTTTGCCGATAAAATTCACCACGTCGAATATACGTTCTTTGGGAACGGTGGTTGACGTTTTGCAAGAAGCCACGCCGCCCGACCTCATTTCGACGAGAGTCGTAACGCATCTTTTTGGGTGCGTATATTCCTCTTTTCCGTACATCGCGCCTCTTTTGCAAGTGTTGCCCGAAACGACGACTTCACCGTTTATTTCTTCGATTGTAAGAGGACAGCCCATAGGGCACATTATGCAAATAGTATTCATTTTTCCAACCTCACGACGACGTCGCCCGTAACGGCGGATTTGTCTATAATCACGTTGCCCATTTCACCCGGGGCAAGAACCATACATTTTTTGCTTGCAAGGATGTTTCCGTCGCTTTCGACGACAAGTTTGCAGTTTTTGTACACGTCGCCGACTCTGAAAAAGATTTGCACTTTTCCTTCGCCCTTGTTGAGAATTTGCGGAAGCGCGTATCTTACGCCGTCCTTTGCAACGACGTTGACTCTTTCGCCGAGTTTTTCGGATTTGCCCAAAGCGTATTTCGCCGCACACTCGCCTGCCGTTTCCGCCTCGTGAGATACGTTGTCCACAAGGTCGTGAACGTGAAGAACGTTTCCGCAAGAGAATATGCCCTCAACGCTCGTCATTCTATTTTCGTCAACGACCGCGCCGTTTGTGATTCTGCTCATTTCGACGTTAGTGCCGCTTAGCAAATCGTTTTCGGGGATAAGGCCGACGGACAGCAAAAGCGTGTCGCACGCAACGTACTGCTCTTTTGAAAGGTCGGGCTTTCTGTCCGCGCCTACGGGTGCGTACCAAAGCCCCGTCATACGCGGTTTGCCTTCCACTCTCGTTATCGTGTGGCTGTACTTAATGGGAATATTGTAGTCGTCGAGGCACTGAACGATGTTACGCTTGAGTCCGCTCGAATACGGCATAAGTTCGAGCACAAGTTTGACGTTTGCGCCCTCTGTCGTCATACGGCGCGCCATAATGAGTCCGATGTCGCCGCTTCCGAGAATAACTACGTCCTTGCCTACGAGATAACCGTCGAGGTTGCAAATCTTTTGCGCCATACCTGCGGTATATATGCCTGCGGGGCGAGTGCCGGGAAGCGCGATTGCGCCCGCGGTGCGTTCTCTGCAACCCATAGCAAGCACGATTGCGCCCGCCTTGATTTTGCAATAGCCTTGCGTCGGAGAAAGCACGCATACTTCCTTGTTTTCGTCAAGGGAAAGCACCATACTTTCAAGCATAACGTCGATGTCTTCCGCCTCGACCATCTTGCGAAATCTGTCTGCATATTCGGGTCCCGTCATTTCTTCGCCGAAATAATGAAGTCCGAAGCCTTGGTGTATACACTGATTGAGTATGCCGCCGAGACGTACGTCACGTTCGAGAATGAGTGTTTTTGCGCCTTGCTTGCGGGAAGCGAGAGCCGCCGCCATACCTGCAGGGCCGCCGCCGATAATTACAACGTCGTATGAAAGTGCGCTCATCTTTGCACCTCCTTTACTCTGTATACGGCAATTTGAGAATCCTCGCCGCCGCCTTTTCTGACTTTGTCGAGAGGAATGTTGAGTTCTCTCGATATGATTTCCATAACTCTCGGACCGCAGAAGCCGCCTTGACATCTGCCCATACCCGCTCTCGTGCGGCGTTTGACCGCGTCCACGGTGTACGCTTGAAGCGGCGAATGGATTGCTTCCACGATTTCCGCTTCCGTAACCTTTTCGCAACGGCAAACGATTCTGCCCCACGCTTCGTCGCCCTTTATGAGCGAATTGAGTTCGTCCTCGCTAAGTTCGAGCAATCTCTTATGCTTTGGCATAACGGTGACATACTCGTCTTTGAGAGGCGCATTCGACATATTTGCGATTTGTTCGTCGATATACTCTGCAATGGCGGGCGCGGAAGTAAGTCCCGGCGAGCAAATGCCTATTGCCATAACAAAGTTCTTTTTGAATTTGGACTCGCCTATTACGAAGTCGTGACCTATTATGGTGCGAAGTCCCGAATACACTCTTATGCACTTATTGAACGCGGGGCATTTATACGAGAGCGGAACGCTACGTCTCAAAAGGTCGAGAGAATCGAGCGAGGAAGCCGTATCGTCGTCGTCCGTCGTGTCGATTGCGGTCGGTCCGTATATGACGTTTCCGTCAGCCGTCGGCGCAACGAGTACGCCTTTGCCGAGCGCGGTGGGAAGTTGGAAGATAACGGTGTTTACGTTCTTTCTTTCCGTGTTGTCGAGAACGAAATAATCGCCTCGTCTGTAAGTCGTGTCGTAATGCTCTGCGCCCGCAAGGTCGTTTATATGCGCGCCGTGTGCGCCCGCGCAGTTGACGACGTATTTTGCGGCGTATTCGCCGTCGTTGGTATTTACTATATACTCGCCGTCTTTATTCTCTATTGCTATAACTTCTTTTTCGAGCAAGATTTGCGCGCCGTTGAGGACCGCTCTGTCGGCGTACGCTATGCAAAGTTGATAAGGCGAAACGATACCCGCGCTCGGCGCATAGAGCGAATACTCTATATCGTCCGAGATATGAGGCTCGAAAGCAAGGGTCATTTCCCTATCCCAAACTTCCACTTGAACGCCGTTGGCTTTTGCCTTTCGTTCGAGTTTCAAAATGCCGTCGTACTGCTCTTTCGTGGCAACCACGATAGAGCCGCATTTGAGGCACGGAACGTCGAGTTCTTGTGCGTCGCGCCATACAAGCGCGTTTCCTTTGACGTTAAAGAGAGCCTTTAACGTATTCGGCTCGCAATCATAACCTGCGTGCACGATTCCGCTGTTGGCTCTTGTTGAAAAAGAGGCGACGTCGTCTTGCTTTTCCAAAAGCAAAACTTTGAGATTTCGGCGTGCGAGTCTGTCAAGCACCGCGCAACCTATTATACCGCCGCCGATGACGATACAATCGTATTTCATATTCTATTTACCCTATTCCCCGAATGAAAAAGTTATTTTACGTTGAATTTCTTTTTGTAAGATTCGAGATTATCCTTGATGATAAGTTCGGCAAACTCTCTGTTTTTGACTTGGAAAACGGTGGTTTGCTTGCCTTCGAGTTGCTTGTAAACTCTGAAAAAGTGCGACATTTCTTCCATAATATGCGCAGGCAGTTCCTCGATTTCCTTGTAAGTGTTCCAAGTGGGATCTTTGAACGGAATCGCAATGATTTTGTAATCCATCTCGCCGCTGTCTTGCATCATCATAACGCCTATCGGATAGCACCTTACCAGCGCAAGCGGGACGATGGGCTCGGAACAAAGCACGAGTACGTCGAGCGGGTCGTTGTCCTCGCTGTAAGTGCGAGGGATAAAACCGTAGTTTGCGGGATAGTGCGTGGACGTATACAAAACTCTGTCCAGAATCAGCGAACCCGTCGCTTTGTCGAGTTCGTATTTATTTTTGCTGCCTTTGGAAATTTCTATGCAAGCAAGGAAGTCCGTGGGCGTGATGCGTTGAGGGTCAACGTCGTGCCAAATGCTCATTTTTACACCTCTGTGCTATTTTATAAGAATAATTATAATAATTCACGCTAAAAAAGTCAATACGACATACTTAACAAACGTATGCTTTTTTTACAAATAGCGACGAAATGCGGCAATAATCGTATAAATCCGATTTTTCGGGCGTTAAGGAAGTGTTATATACATCCTCTCGCTTGCGGTTGAACGTAAACTGTGCTAAAATTTATACTCGAATACAAACAAGGCAATAATATCGAAAGACAATGCTCAAACTTCTAAAATACCTGAAAGGTTATAGGCTCAAAACCGTGTTCGGTCCGTTTTTCAAACTCATAGAAGCGGTGTTCGAACTCTTTACGCCGGTCGTGGTCGCGTGGATTATCGACAACGCCATTCCTATGGGCAGAAACGGCGACTTTTCGGGCTTGATTTACGGCGGATCGATTATACTCGCGCTCGGCGTGTTCGGGCTTGCGTTCTCGCTAACCGCGCAGTTTTTCGCGTCCCGCGCTTCACTCGGATTCGGAACGAATCTTCGTCGAGACCTCTACTCGCACATAAACACGTTTTCCTATTCCGAACTCGACAAGTTTTCAACCGCGTCGCTCATAACTCGTCTTACGTCCGACGTGAATCAGGCGCAACAAGCGGTCGCTATGTTCATTCGACTCGTGCTTCGCGCCCCTTTCATCGCGGTGGGCGCAATCGTTATGGCAATGCTCATCGACCTTAAACTCTCTTTGATTTTCGTGGCGGCGGCTTTGGTGATTGCAGTGCTTTTGGCAATCATTATGCTCACCACTATGCCCAAGTACAAGGACGTTCAATCCAAACTCGACGACGTATCGAGACTCACCAAAGAAAACCTTTCGGGCGCGAGAGTCGTCAGAGCCTTCGGCGCGGAAGAAAGAGAAAAACGCATATTCGACGACGCGGCGCAATCCCTTTCGCAAACCTCGATAAAGGCCAGCGCGGTGAGTGCGCTTCTCAATCCTCTCACCTATTCGGTGCTTAACCTTGCCGTCATCGCGATTTTGTATTTCGGCGGCAAAAGCGTATATATGGGCGACCTCACGCAAGGCGAGATTATCGCACTCGTCAACTATATGACTCAAATCCTCAACGCGCTCATAGTGTTTGCAAACCTGCTCGTCACTTTCACGAAGGCTTCGGCTTCTGCGGCGAGAATAAACGAGGTGTTCGACGTCACGTCATCTATGCAGGAAGGCGGCGGCGCTACTGTGGACGAATCCGCACCCGCAATCGAGATGAACGACGTTTCGTTCGCATATGCTCAAAACGGCGAATCGTTCCTCAAAAACGTGAATCTAACCGTGCAAAAAGGCGACAGCGTGGGCATTTTGGGCGGCACGGGCAGCGGCAAAACCACCCTCGTTTCGCTTATGTCGAGGCTGTACGACGCAACGTCGGGCGAGGTGAAAATCTACGGCGAAAACGTCAAAGATTACACCGACGCGCAACTCCGTCAAATTTTCGGCGTTGCGCCGCAAAAGGCGGTTTTGTTCGAAGGCAGCGTCAAGGACAACTTGCTTTGGGCAAACGAAAACGCAACCGACGAGGATATTAAAAACGCACTCGAAACGTCGCAATCCGCCGAGTTCGTAAACGCTTTGAAAGAAGGTTTGAACACGCGGATTTCCCAAGGCGGAAAAAACCTTTCGGGCGGTCAACGTCAACGTCTCACTATCGCCAGAGCGTTGGTATCGAACCCCGATATTCTTATTTTGGACGACTCGTCGTCCGCTCTCGACTTTGCAACCGACGCGAAACTTCGCAAGGCTTTGTCGCATTTGCGTCTCGAAAAAGGACTTACGACCGTGGTCGTTTCCCAACGCGCCACGAGCATAAAATACTGCGACGTCATCGTCGTGCTCGACGAGGGCAAAATCGTGGGAATCGGCACTCACGACGAACTTATAAAATCCTGCGACGTCTATAAAGAAATATGTCTTTCGCAAAACAAGGGGGAAGAAAACAAATGAAAAAGACTCCCTCGAATACAGTGCAAAAAAACAAAACCGACTTTGCGGCAATCAAAAAGTTGCTTAAATACGCGCGCCCGTACGTGCCCGTCATTATACTTGCGCTCGTGCTTTCCGCGCTTCAAATCGCCGCCACCCTTCTCGCGCCCGTCGTAATCGGCAAGACGGTGGACTACATCATTGGCGAAAACAACGTTGACTTCGGCGTAATTCTCAAAAATGCGGGCATTTTGACAGGTCTTATCGCTTGCGTACTCGTGTTTCAATACCTTGCGTCGCTGTGCATAAACTTCGCTTCTTTCCGCACTATCCGCGACCTTCGTTCGAGCGCGTACGCCAAACTCAACGACGTGCCGCTTTCCTACGTCGATTCCAACTCGCACGGCGACCTTATGTCGAGAGTGGGCAACGACGTGGACCAGATTTCCGACGGACTCATACAAGGTTTCTCGCAACTTTTCAACGGAATCGTGACCATTATCGGCACGCTCGCGTTTATGCTTTGGTACAACTGGCTCATTGCGCTCGTGGTGGTGTGTCTCACCCCTCTGTCGCTGTTCGTTGCGTACTTTATCGCAAAAGGTTGTCACAATATGTTCGCTATGCAGGCTAAAAAGCGCGGCGAACTTTCGGGACTCGTCACCGAAATGCTTTCAAATCAACGCGTTGTCAAACTGTTCGGCTATGAAAAACGCGCAGAGGACAGATTTGCAACCATCAACGGCGATTTGAAAGTTTGGGGGCAAAACGCGGCGTTCTACTCTGCAATGGTCAATCCTTGCACGAGATTCGTCAACAACGTTATATACGTCGTCGTGTGCGTTCTGGGCGTGTATTTGGTGATAAAAGGCGGCGTCGTGCCGGGAATCGGCGCACTTTCCGTCGGCGCGCTCTCGTGCGTGCTTTCCTACGCCACGCAGTACACAAAACCGTTCAACGAAATCACGGGCGTCGTGACAGAACTTCAAGGCGCAACCGCCGCGGCAAGCAGAGTTTTCGACCTCTTGGAAGCCCAAAATCAATCTTCCGACGAGGGATTCGAGGACTTGACCGACGCGCACGGAAACATAAACATCGACGACGTATACTTCTCTTACGTTCAGGACAAGCCGCTCATTCAAGGCTTCTCGCTCAACGTTAAGAGCGGACAGCGCGTGGCTATCGTCGGACCTACGGGCTGCGGCAAAACCACCCTCATAAACCTTCTTATGCGCTTTTACGACCCCGACAGCGGCAAAATCGAAGTCGAGGGCAAGGATATAACCGAAGTGACGAGAAAATCGCTCAGATTGAGTTACGGTATGGTTTTGCAAGACACTTGGCTCAAAAAAGGCACGGTGAGAGAAAACATTGCCTACGGCAATCCGTCCGCAACCGACGAGGAAATTATCGAAGCGGCAAAAGCGGCGCATATTCACAACTTCGTCACTCACCTCGAAAACGGCTACGACACCGTTCTCGACGACGACGGCGGCAATATCTCGCAAGGTCAAAAGCAACTTCTCTGCATCGCAAGAGTTTTATGCTCACTCACCCGCCTATGCTCATCCTCGACGAAGCAACGAGTTCAATCGACACCCGCACCGAAATCAAGATTCAGCAAGCGTTTGAAAAACTTATGCAAAACAAAACGTCGTTTATCGTCGCGCACCGTCTTTCCACAATCAAAAACGCCGACGTTATCCTCGTTATGAACAAGGGCAACGTCATCGAAAAAGGCACGCACGAGGAACTGCTCGAAAAAGGCGGATTCTACGCGAATCTCTACAACTCGCAATTCGAGCATTAACCATATGCAATCGAATTGCAAAAAAAGTTATTATAATATGTCAAAAAAACTTAAGGCGGAAGCAAAATTCAAGGATGCACAACGCCTTTACAAAATCAAAATTTGATGTTATTATAATCTTAACTGAATATAATACGGTTTGAAAAGTTGTTATACTGAGTAGATTTAGACTTCGGGTTCGATTCCCGAACAACCGCCAATGCTGTATTTGTGTTGAAAAACGCACTTTTGCGCCGTTTTTTTAGCAAAGCAGTAGTCTACCGTATTTGAGCGTCGTCAAGGCAAAAACGCGTTCCCGATTTGTCCTACACGCACGCAATGAGGGAATGCGCCATAGGTGCGTTTTTTTGTTTGTTTAACACCGAAAATTTGCACGAAAAGCACTTTGATTTTCACCTTGTCGAAAAGCGTAAAACAGTAAAAACAGGCGGTTAGATTCTTAAAAAAAAACCAAATTTGAGTTATGCGATGGCATAGCGAAAATTTGAAAAAGGAGAATAACCTATGAAAAACAGAAACACGAAGATTTTGTGTTTGGCTCTCGTGCTTGCGCTCGTGCTTACGATTGCGCTCGTCGCGTGCAACCCCAAAGACGAAACGCCTACCGACGCTCTTTGCCAAAGTTTGAAAACGTCGCTTAAAAACTATCTTGCAAGCGAAGAATTTGCAACCGCAAAAGCCGCCGCTACGACGCAAGACCGCGTGCCGCTTATGTATTCGAGATACATCACGGGCAATATCTACACCGACAGCGACGCCGAATCTTTCAAAACCAATTTGAAAAAAATCGACAGCGTTATCGACAAAAACGGCAATCTTTCCGACGAACTCTACGAAAAAGACGGTTGCCCGCTTTACACCACGTACGTTTCCGAATGGGACGGCAAAACTTACAAAAACGGCTGGCAAAGCATTTTGGACTATGCGTACAGTTGGTCGCTTATGTACAATCAATACAGGCAATATTTGTCACAAGCAAACAAAACGGACGAATCCTTTGACGATTACGTCGTCACAATCCTCAACTATCTCAAAACCGTCGATTCTTCCGCCACCTACTACGCCACGGCATACGGCTACGACAAGGCAAGCACCATCGTTCTCACGCTCGCAAACCTCGCATACGACCCCAAGAACGCGCCCGTAAGTTACAACGCGCTTCTTTCCTACTATGACACGGACAAGGACGGCAACTTCACCAAATATATCGGCAACCCCAACTGGATAGGCTTTACAGGCAGACCACTCGCAAGCGGTTCGCTTATGAGAGGCGAAGAAAAATATAGCATCGTTTACGAAAAAACAATGCAAGGCATCTACCCCTACGACGATACCAAAGCCGATGCAAATTACAACTTCAAAATCGACGATATGATCAACCTTGACCGCCTCTTTGACGACTACGGCAAGGAAATCGTCTCGCAATACGGCTCTATCGGCGACTCGAGATACGGCATTTTGTACGGCTACCTCAACGGAATCAATATGACAAAATACACCAAATCCGTTGACGACGGCAAAACGTATAACGTGCTTCAAAAGTGGGTCGATACCCTCAAAAAAGACTCCGACGGCAACTACGTCCTTGCAGACGGCGTGGATATGGCGGTTGCGATTTGCTACGTTTACGCCACCGAGATGGGGCTCAACGTTCCCCCGACGCCCGTTGGCTCTTACAGCAGCGCAACGTCCGTTCTTTATCTTGGCTGATTGCAACATCGAAATAACGTAAAATAATCGGCAACGCAGAAAACAACTTCGATATGAGGCGCATATGAACACACGCAAAAAAGCATTTATAATCACTTTGGCGGCGGCAACGCTAATCGTGCTTTGTCTTGCTCTTTTTGCGTGCAACGACGGAGTATTGGGCGGCGACGAAACATCCGGCAACGCACAATATGCGGTCGTGGACGGGAAACAACTCTACTTCACTCTCGAACTTCGCAATCCGAGCGGGGAAACAGAGATTTCAAACGGCGATTCGCGCCCCCACGCAAAAGCGGACGGCGAACTAATCGCGTCGTGGCAAATTCCCTGCTTCGGCAACACCGTATACGAGTCTATCGTCAAGTTTTTCGAAGAAAGGCAAGACAAGATCTCTTTCCGCCTCTCGCAACGCAGATTCTATATGTTTCACGAAGCGGTGCTTGAAAACGGCGACGTTTACAACCTCGAAAACGCTTATATAAGCGCGGACGGCTCGTATTCAAAATGCGCCAACTTTCAAACTTTGTTCGGCGAGGACGAAACGGCGGGAACGCTTGACGACCTCGAAGTTTTGGTGATAGTATATCAAGGGTGGCTGTATTAACCCCCAAAGGTGTCAAAATGAAAGGTATTTCTTTACAAAAAGCTGAACGCTTGGCAAGAACGAACGGACTAAAAGGCTGGGTTGCAATGTTCACGTTGCTCGGCATTATGTGCTACGACCAGTTTATTTTGGAAATTCCGTTTGCAAACGTCGTATTCCCTATTTTGGTGATTTGCGCCGCTTGTATGAATCCTGCAAAAAACGCGGTTATGATAATCGTTTATTCGATTATTTTCGAACTAAGTTGCATTGCGTGGTTTCCGTCCGAACTTTACAGAGTTCAATGGTGGCTTCTCACCGTCGCAATCGGCTATTCTATGCCCCTCGTTTGCTACAAGGTTTTCAACCGTAAACACGAGGATATGAGCGTAATTTCTTACGCCGCACTCGCCGCGCTTTCCGAACTCTTGTATTTCTGGGTCTATGTCGTGGCAACCGTGCTTATCTGGAAAGTGCCGTTCGGCGAATACTTCCTTTCCGACATTCCTTACGAACTCGGCGGTTGCCTTGCAACATTCGTTTGCGCACTTCCCGTCGCCGCACTCTACAAACTCTCGACAAAGGAACTCGTACTCGGACAAAGCGCAAAACGTCCCGTTCTCGCGCCGCAAATCTGAATCGTTCAAAATTACCGACTTTACGAAAACGGACTTGAAATTCAAGTCCGTTTTTCATATTCGATCGAGCGTATTTTACAATGTATCTTGCCCTACGTAGCGGCACGATTCTCGTCCTTATGGGCGTAAAAATTCTCTTGGAACACTTGGGAATTTTCGGGTAAAACTATTAATGTGTTTCGTTTATATTTTCAATTAATTGAGCATCGTCAATGTCCTCATTGCTTTTGTTTAGCAATGAATATACTCTATCCATATCTCTATTTGACAGCATTTTATCGCCGCTATGTAAAACTGTCGGCAATTCTTCTAATCTAATAACATTTTGTAAATTTACACATTTTAATGGATTATTGACATAAACGACATACGCTTTGACTGGATACTTCTTGCCGATAATTCGCTGTACAATAATCTTATGCGTACTATTTTGCTTTATAGGATTTCTTCTTTCCCATTTTTTACCGCTAGGATAAACATACTTCCAATACTCACTATCTGCGTCACCTATAACGGTTATATTCGGTGTCGTTGTGGTTTTTGTTTCAAGAACAAATACGCCATAATTATTTATGTAAATATGGTCAATATCATTCATATGTTCACCGATTTTTATTCTAAAACTATTAATAATATAATGATGTTCGTCAATGCTATCCAAAACGTTTTCTACTTTCTTTTGTCCCTCTTTGCCGACTTCTTCTGGTGTTTTTTTGACAAAAGATTCTGCTTTATACGTTTCTGAATCATCACGAGAACTGCTATTCACCAACAAAGGAATAACTATAACAAACAGAATTGCAAATACAACTGCAAGAATTATGTACCACATATTTTTATAATACCATACAACTGCAATTTGGCAATAATTTATTGCAAAACGTGCGGTATTATATACCGCCTACGGCACTCAAAAGCAACCTTACAAAAGCGTAAACGCTTATTTTTTTTCATATATCCACCGCTATCGGTATGCAAGCATTCCGCTTCTATGCGGCGGTATAAAATACCGCCTATAGGCACTCAAAAGCAACCTTGCAAAAGCGTGAACGCTTATTTTTTTTCATATATCCGCCGCTATCGGTATGCAAGCATCCCTCTATCGGCAGATATATGAAAAAACAACCTTACGGTTGTTTGCAAGGTTGTTTTTTCGTTGGTGCCGTGTGGCATAATTTGTACGAACCTGCGGTAGAAGAAACAGCGGTTTTATCCGCCGTTTCTATCTCTTTTTCTGTTTTTGTGACGTGTTCTTTTGTTAGTTTCAGGTGTTCGGGGCTATCTGTAAAATTGTAGGTTATCACTATCTCATCGTCATATAATATCACTTCCCGAACGAAGGCGTTTACTATTAGTTTTCGCACTTTTATGTCGTCCGTGTTATCAAACACGAATTTACTTAAATACATCTCTATGTCGTCCGCAGTTAAGTATGTATAACTGCGGGCTTTTTCTTTAAGGATTTCTACGTCGTATTGCGATATTAGATTTTCAAGTTCAGTCAGACGGCTTTTCGTCGTTTCGGTGATTATGCCTTGCTCTATTGCCTTTACGATATTATTCTGCGCTTTTACCGCCTCGGCGCGTTTCTTTTCAATAAGTTTCAAAGCCGTGTTGTCTGCGGTTTCTTTTTTATGCACGTTGTATATGCTTTGTGCAATCTTCTTGATATTGTTCACGCTCGATAACATTTGTGCCGTTGCGTTTATCACCATATCTTCGATAAACTGTTTTTGAACTCTGCTCATATTGCATTTAGCGCGCTTGCGACGTTTGGAAAGGCAAATATAGTAGTAATGAATTGCACCCGTATGAGAAGTTCCGCTTTCACCGCCCATTCTGTGCTTGCAATCTCCGCATATAAGTTTGCCCGAAAGGATATAGTCGAAAATCTCTTTTTTACGGCTCGGCGCAAGTTTGTTTTCTTCGTTTATTGCGTTTACCTTGTTCCAAAGTTCGTCCGATATAATTCTCGGAAAGATATTGTCGTATAATTCTCCTTGGTGTTCGACAACGCCGGTATATCTTTTGTTGTGCAGAATGAAATACAAATATTTGTGGTCTATGAGTTTTCCGTTTTTTCTGCGGTAGCCGCATTCCTTGAATTTATCCGCAATGGCAACTGCCTTGTAGCCCTGCGAATACATCAGAAACGCATCTTCCACGATTTTGCTTTCGTATTCGTTTACAACGTATTTTTTGTCAACGACGTCATAGCCGAAAATGTCTTGTCCGCCCGTGGCTTTGCCTTTGCGCCAACTCTCTTTCAGTCCGCGATTGACTTTTTGCGTAAGTTCTTCCGAAAAGTATTGATTAAAGCCTTCCAAAACGGTTTCCATCATACGACCTTCCGGGCTGTCCGTAAGGTTTTCCATTGCAGAGAGAATTGTTACGCCGTTATCCCGGAGCGTCTTTTTGTGTATTACCGATTCAAACTTGTTTCGCGAAAACCTGTCTAATTTGTAAACGATAAGGTACTGCCACTCTTTGCGGCTGCTGTCTTTTAGCATTTTTTGAAATGCTACACGGTTGTCGTTTGTTCCCGTCATAGCGCGGTCGATATAGGTGTCGACTATGAGTATATCGTTGTTTTGAGCATACTCTCGACACACACGAAGTTGTCCTTCAATAGATTGTTCGGTTTGGCTATCGCTGCTGTATCTTGCATAAATAATTGCTTTTTTCATTTTGGTTATTAACTCCTTTTAATTTTTTGTCTTTCGACGGAAACCGAACAATCCGATTTTGGCGAACACGGCAAGGAAACAGTAAAAAATATAGGGAAATTTTTTGTGGCTTTATAGTTCTCACTATATTTTTTACCCTTGCGGTGGCTCGATTTGTGTTTGCACCCATAAAAGTTTTCAGACCGAAATCGGATAGGCTTTCCGCGAGAAAGAAAAAACGTCTTGTTTCTTTCTTGTCCACAAGACTACAAGCCAAAGTCGCAAGTTTTTTGCGAGTTCGACTGAAATTTTCCAAAAAAATGAAAAAAATTATTCAAAGTCGCAAGATAGTTGCGAGTTTGACCGCTATCCTTTGGACAAAAAGGAGAAACGGCTATGAAAAAGCAATACAAGATAACAACAATCGGCACGCCGAACATTGAAAAAATGTCACCAGCAGAACAAAAATCGTTTTACAGCACTCTACTGTCTTTAATGACGGAATACTTCCGCAATAACGCCGAAGTAAAAAGCGCAAACGCTCCCGACTGTTCCGAAAACTCAAACGGCATAAACTCGGGGTAAAATGAAAGTCCACGCACGGCGGAGAAAAAGGCGAAAGATCGCCAAGCGGGTTAGCGGCGACTTCGCCTTCCGCCCGTGCTTTCATTGTCCGATTTAGGTTTGTTTGTTCAGACAGAGGCGTGGCTTGTCTTCGGCGAGACGCAGCCGAGCCGACTTGTATCAAGACAAGCCACGCCTAATTGCCAACGTCGCAAAAACCTTGCGAGTTTGAAAATTTGGAAAATCAATTAAAAATCATAGGAGAATCAAAAAATGAAATACATAGAATGGCTAAACATTTGGCTAAACAATTATGTAAAAACAAGCACAAAAATGAGAACATACGAAAGATATTCTCAAACAGTACGTGTAAATATTTTGCCCGCACTCGGTAGATACGAATTGAACGAACTAACGCCACTGTTGTTGCAAACATATGTAAGTGATTTGCTTAATTGTGGAAACAAGCGCACAGGCAAAGGGCTTTCGCCTAATTTTGTAAAATCCATAATTTCGATTATTCAAAATTCACTTAAAACAGCGCATCTTTTAGGATACATATCGGAATATACGGCAAATAAAGTCAAATATCCGAAGATTGTAGAAAAACAAGTGGATTGTTTTACAGTTGTCGAACAAAAAAAGATAGAAAACCCGGTAATGACTTGCAAAAAAGATAAAATGCGTGGCATTGTTATTTGTCTTTACACGGGACTTCGTATCGGCGAGTTACTTGCACTTACGTGGTGTGACGTAGATTTTTCAAAAAAAATGATTACAATCAATAAAACCTGCCGCGACGGCACGGTAAACGGCGTAAGAAGCAAGATAATCGACACGCCTAAAACAGAAAGTTCAAGGCGGTGTGTTCCCATTTCAAGTGCGTTACTGCCGATTTTGCGTGAAATGAAAAAGAAAAGCAAGTGTGAATACGTGATTGCTGATGGTGAAAAACCGGTATTTACGAGAAGTTACCAGCGCGCCTTCGAGTTGTTGCTTATAAAACTGAAAATTCCGCATAAATGTTTTCATTCCTTACGCCATACGTTTGCCACACGTGCTCTCGAATGTGGAATGGACGTAAAGTCTTTGTCGGAAATACTTGGGCATAAAAACGCTACAATTACATTAAATCGCTACGCCCACTCCCTGTGGGAACATAAGGCGGAAATGATGAATAAACTCGGCAAAATGCTTTGAAAACCAAAAAAATAAATGTGCATGCTCTATTTAGACGGATGCACATTTATTTTTTATATTATAGCAAAATTTCTGTGCAAAGTCAATATTGATAGCGACCGCCGTAGAAAAAACTTTCGTTTGTTTGATTTTTGATGCACAAAATGACAACAAACATTAAAGTTCCGTGCATCCGTCTAAATAACGCGCGCTCGTACGCAAGGAGATGATGTGCATCAATTTTTTTGAGAGGAATTTTGATGACGGCGCAAATAAAATCAAAAAAGCGGGTTGCCGAGCACGGCGAAGTGTTTACTGCCGAGCGTGAAGTCAAGGCGATGTGCGATTTGGTCGCGCAAGAATGCGACCGAATAGACAGTCGATTTTTGGAGCCAGCATGCGGTGACGGCAACTTTTTGGCTGAAATATTGACGCGCAAACTTACCACTGTAAAAAAACTGTATAAATCAAACCCATATGACTTTGAAAGATATTCCGTGCTTGCAATAACAAGCCTTTACGGCGTGGATATTATGCAAGACAACGTTGCAGAATGTCGCGCACGACTTTTTAAGTTGTGGGATAAAGAATACAAATCCATTTGTAAAAAGGCGATAAGTGATGAAACGCGCGAAGCCGTGAAATATATCCTTTCCAAAAATATTTTATGCGGCAACGCTTTGACGCTTATGTGCGTGGATGAAAATCAAGAAGACACAGATACGCCGATTATTTTTCCCGAATGGAGTCTTATGCTCGGCACAAAGTTAAAACGTCGTGATTTTCGCCTTGACGTGATGCTCAAAGCCAACGACAAGCCCAAAAGCGAACAATTATCACTTCTCGACATTCCCGAAGACATACGGAAATATTTGTCTGTAAACCCCACAACAAAAGAATATATGGCAGAGCCGATATGCGAATATCCGCCCGTGCATTATAGGAAGGTGCAAGAAAATGGCTGAAACCTTTTTTGACAAAATCTACAAAAACAAGACTTTGCACACACCCGACGTTTTGTCGTGCCTTGCAAATTTATCTAACGACGAAGTTTTTACCCCGCCCGACGTGGTAAATCAAATGCTCGATTTGTTGCCGCAGGAATTGTTTTCCGATCCAAACACAACGTTTTTAGATCCGGCTTGCAAAACGGGAGTTTTCTTGCGTGAAATTGCAAAACGCTTGCTTGTCGGATTGCAAGACAAAATCCCCGATTTGCAAGAACGTATCGACCATATCTTTCACAAGCAACTTTACGGCATTGCAATCACGGAACTAACAAGTCTGTTATCTCGTCGTAGCCTGTATTGCTCAAAATACCCAAACGGCGAATACTCGATTTCTCATTTCGACACAGCCGAAGGCAATATACGATTTCGCAGAGTGAGTCACGTTTGGGCAAATGGAAAATGTAAATATTGCGGTGCATCTGAAACTCAATGGAAACGAGAAGAAGGCAAAGAAACCCACGCATACGAATTTATACACGCAGAAAATCCGGAGAAAATTTTAAATATGAAATTCGACGTAATTATATCTAATCCACCATACCAATTAAGTTTTGGAATCGAGGGTACTAATAGTGCTAATGCGAGATCAATTTATGATCAATTCATAACAAAAGCATTAGATTTAATGCCCCGCTATTTCTGCGTCATTACGCCCAGTCGATGGATGACGAAAACAGCACAAGGTATTTCTGATAGTTGGGTTGAGTCAATGATAAAGTGCAACCATATAGAAATTCTACACGATTTTCCGAATGCGAATGATTGTTTCCCTGGTGTTGAAATAAAAGGCGGTGTTAGTTATTTTCTATGGAATAGAGACTACTGTGGTAAATGTAAATATTATTATCACAATCACGATAGCAATATCATTCAAGAACGTTTCGACTACCTTGATTCCGCTAATGCAGGTGTGGTTATAAGAGAGCCTCAATCTTATTCAATTATTGAGAAAATAGTAACAATTGAAGGAGCGTACTATACTGAGTTGTCAAATAATTTTTCGGGAGTGGTTAGCCCTAAACACTTCTTTGATAACAGCGAATTACTTACATCAAATTGGAAAGGCTATAAAAAAGAGAAAAGTGATTTATACAATATTAAATACTATATTAGCAAATCGTTTAATGACATTCCCTTCGGTTGGATACGGCAAGAGGATTTGCCTAAAAATCAAAGTACAAAAGATTTGCACAAGGTATATATTCCAGCAGCAGGCGGTAGCGGTACTGACGCCCAAGTATTAGGCTATCCTTTCTATGGCGAGCCGAACAGTGTATGTTCTCAAACTTATTTGGTGATAGGATATGATCCGGAAAAACATAATTTTTCGAAGCAAGAGTGCGAAAATATAATATCGTACATTAAAACACGATTTTTCCGTTATCTTGTTAGTATTAAAAAGAAAACACAAAACGGTCCGCGTGGTGTTTATCAATTCGTTCCTATGCAAGATTTTTCTAAACCATGGACAGACGAAGAATTGTATAAGAAATACAATTTGACGCAAGAAGAAATCGATTTTATCGAATCGATGATTAAACCTATGGAGTGAGTACATGGACAAAAAGTTCATAGACATTTTTAGGAACAAACTAGAACCAAGCGATGTTGTTTTGGAAGAATGGTTCGGGGAAAGTGTTCCAGATTCTTGTAATATAGTGGGATATCACGGGACAAGACTTTTTCCCGAAGAACTTACTAACCTAAAAAGTAATAAGTTCAAAACCCCCAATATGGACTTTTTTAATCAAAAGTTGAAACATATCGAGAATAAGTGTTATAGAACATATATCGAAAAGAAATTAAAAGATCTACGTTATACTCAGTCAGACAATAAAATCTATCTTAAATTTGAGAAGAATGATTTTTGTGATGATAGTTTAGTGTTCTTAAACAACTGGGGCGGAGAAACAATTTACAACCTATATGATCAAAGTGGAACTGAATCCATATATGAAAAAAATATCGGACGTTATTTAAGAAAACGAACTAACCCTATATTGTTGTGTGCCGAGTATCTTACCAAGGCTATAAACATAACTGCGCTTACGGGAATTGTGGCTGTTTTGATACAAAAGATGTCGATATTATTGATATTGTTGAAGTAACCGATGATATCATGAACGAATTTAAGGAGTTAGATTATGGCGAATAATATCAGTCTTTCCGAAATTTTACATAAACGTCCTGACGTTGTGCCGACAATTTACGGATATATTCTGCCCGACGTAAAAGACCACGACGGATATATCAAAATAGGCTACACAGACAGAAAAGACACCGAAACACGTATCCGCGAACAACTGCATACGGCGGCAATAAATTTCAAAATTCTGTTCAAAGAATCGGCAATGCGTGCCGACGGCACTTGCTTTACCGACAAAGACGTGCATCGCTTGTTGAAACACAAAGGGTTTTTGCAACTTAACGAAGGCTCGGATAAAAACGAGTGGTTCAAATGCACGCTTTCGGACGCATTGACGGCGATTGAAGAAGTCCGCACCGAAACACGTTTTGAAGGCAATCGCACGTGGAATTTTGCTATGCGTGACGAACAGCAACAAGCCGTCAATATGACAAAATCGTATTTTGAGCAATCAAAGATAGACGATCCCACTCGCCCGCCAAAGTTTTTGTGGAATGCGAAAATGCGTTTTGGCAAGACTTTTGCAACGTATGAGTTGTGCAAGGCAATGGGATTCAAGAAAATCCTTGTGCTTACGTTTAAGCCCGCCGTTGAATCCGCTTGGCAAGAAGACCTTGCCCACCACGTAGATTTCAAGGGTTGGCAATTTGTTAGCAACAAAGAGGCAAAGTTCGACGCAAAAAAACTTGACGAACAATATAATGCTTGCGACAAAACAAAGCCTATTGTTGTTTTCGGCTCTTTTCAAGATTTGCTCGGCACAAACGAAGCAGGCGGAATAAAGGCGAAAAACGAATTTATACATACAACAAACTGGGATATTATCGTTTTTGACGAATACCATTTCGGCGCGTGGCGCGAAAACGCGAAAAATTTGTTTGAAAAATACGACGAAGAAGACGACGATTTCGACCTTGAAAAATATCAGAAAGAAGAAGCAGGCAATGCAATAAACGAAACCTTTTTGCCTATAACTTCTTTGCATTATCTGTATTTGTCGGGTACGCCGTTCCGTGCGCTTAATTCGGGCGAATTTTTGGAAGACCAAGTGTTCAACTGGACATATTCGGACGAACAAGCGGCAAAAGAAAACTGGGACAAGTCTTTGGGTGAAAATCCTTATGCAGCACTACCTAAAATGGTTATGCTGACGTATAAAGTGCCCGATTCCATTACTGCGAACGTTGCGATAAACGAAGGCTATGACGAATTCGATATAAACGAATTTTTTAAGGCACAACCGCTTGAAAAAGGAAAAATCGAAACGTCAAGATTTGTGTATGAAGAAGACGTGCAAAAGTGGGTTAAAATGATACAAGGCAACTATATGCCCGTGGACGGTTTGAAACTTGGCGCAGAACGTCCGCCTATGCCGTTTTCGGACACAACTCTTTTGAACGTGCTGTCGCATACGTTTTGGTATTTACCAAACGTTGCAAGTTGCTATGCAATGTACAATTTATTGCGTCAAAAGCAAAACAACTTTTTTGACGACTACAAAATTATCGTGTGCGCAGGAACAAAAGTCGGCATCGGCTTGGACGCTTTGAAGCCTGTTTTGTCGGCAATGGGCGATCCGCTTGAAACAAAAACCATCACTCTGTCGTGCGGAAAACTCAACACCGGCGTTACCGTAAGACCGTGGGCAGGCGTGTTTATGCTTCGCAACTTAAAATCACCCGAAACGTATTTCCAGACGGCTTTCAGAGTGCAGTCACCTTGGGAGATCGTGAACGACCACGGCGATAAGGAAATTATCAAGCAAGAGTGTTATATTTTCGACTTTGCCTTAGAGCGCGCATTGCATCAGATTTCCGACTATTCGTGCAGATTGAAAGTTGACGAAACAAGTCCCGAACAAAAAGTGAAAGATTTCATTTCTTTCTTGCCTGTGCTTGCGTTTGACGGCTCGTCAATGAATCGTATCGACGCACAGGACATTTTGGATATTACTTATGCAGGAACTTCGGCAACCTTGCTTGCAAAGCGTTGGCAAACTGCTCTTTTGGTGCACGTTGACAACGACACGCTCAAAAAATTGCAGAACAATCAGGACGCTTTGGATGCGCTTATGCGTATCGAAGGTTTCCGTTCGTTAAACGCTGAAATTCAGACGATTATAAACCGCTCTGAAAAGGTTAAAAAACTCAAAAAAGAGAAAGGTGACGATTTAACGCCAACCGAGAAAAAAGAACTTACCGAAGACGAAAAGAAGGCAAAATCTTTACGTAAGCAAGTGCAGGAAAACCTTTTGAAACTTGCAGCGCGAATTCCTGCATTTATGTATCTCACCGATTATCGCGAACAGACGATAAAGGACGTCATTACACAAATCGAGCCTGAACTTTTCCAAAAGGTTACGGGGCTTACGGTAAAAGATTTTGACGTGTTGTGTTCTATCGGCTTGTTTGATTCCGAAAAGATGAATCAAGGCATTTTCGGATTTAGAAAATACGAGAATTCGAGTTTGTCATATACAGGTATCGACAAACACGAAGGCGAAGCAATCGGCGGTTGGGATACGGTACTCCGTCGCGAAGAATACGAGGCATTATACAGCAAGCAACAGGCTACTATGACCGACTTTGAAAATATTCTTATCCCCGAAAAATATCGTGCGGACAAAGAAAACGATGACGGCGAAACGGCAAAAACTAAAAATATCGCAATCGATACGGGTGCCGTTGCCGACACCGTGCCTATTGAAGACAATTCCGTTCAAAAAGCGTTGGAAGAAATGCTTGCAAAAGTCAAGGGGGGCATAACTGTATCGCACAAAAAATTCGGCGACGGAACAGTCTCTTGGATGTCAAATGATGGCAAGTATATCAGAATAAAATTTGTTGTTGGCGAAAAGCAATTTGTATTCCCCGATTCGTTTGTTTTAGGTTTTTTAGAATTAAAATAACATAGTTTTACAGCCCGACCGAATAAGTCGGGCTATTTTTTACACTTGTATCAAGACAAGACACGCCTAATCGCCATTGTCGCAAAAACCTTGCGAGTTTGAAGATAAAATTAAAGCATAAATACGGAATAAAAATAGACGGACAAATTTTAGTGATTTATCCGTCTAAATTTTTATATTAAAGGCTGTTTGTTGCAAGCGCGTATTTCCTTTGCAGACTCATTCTTCTGCGCCAAATCGTCGTGCGATTTACATTCAAAAGCCGAGTTACTTCGAGATAAGTAAGCCCTGCCATATAGGCACATAACGTATCGTATTCAGCGGCGGTAAGTTTCATCTTCGATATAAGCCCGTCAACGGCTGTATAATCGTTTTTCTGCTCGTCATCGAGTATTGTGTTAGGTTCTGCCGTAATTCGCTCATCAAGGCTTATTGTGTTTGCCATATAGCGTGTGTATTGCTTTTGCAAATAATTATCGGCGCAACGATAACAAGCACTTTTAATAGTAACAACCTTTCCGTATTTCGTAGTATAGTCGTCACCGAGTTTCTCACCTATATGTTGGCAAAGAAACAGCATTGCTTCTTGCGCAATATCGTATGCGTTTGAGAACGGCGAAAAATCGTCTTTTGAGCGGTTCATATCTCGCAATAGTCCTTTGTATAGATAATGCAAATCCTTTCCCGAACGGACTATTACCGTTTTGATACAGGTCAAGGCAATAACTTCACCCATTTTCTGTATGTTTTCTGCCGAGATAACCATATCGTTATCTAAAATGCCTCTGCTTACTTCTTTCATTGTATTTTACCTCCGATTTACTTCGCCTTTCGGCAAAAACGGAAGTAGCACCGGGAAAAGATAGATGGTTTTTACTTCGTAGTCGGTTGCACGGAAGTCAACGACTAGTAAAAATTTTTACGTTATGGTTGGTAATTTCAAGGTTTTCAGTAAAAATTTTTGCCGTTGACTTTCGCTTTTCACTGTGCTACAAACGCAGACGAAAGGCGATAAATCGGACGGCAAAACAGCATAGAAAAACCGAGCGTTTAGAACACTCGGTTAAAGGCTGTAATGTTTTTATAGTTTGATTTTAAGTCCGAAATAATCTCTTGTAAAAAATAAAACGAACTCAAGATTTTCTCTCGGGTTCGTTTTATTCTTGTTTGGTGCCGGCGGTCGGACTCGAACCGACACGGATGATTAGTCCACAGGATTTTGAGTCCAGCGCGTCTGCCAGTTTCACCACGCCGGCGCAAGATTGAATATATCATAAATCAATTATTCTTGCAACTGATTTTTATTATTTTATATACCGTATGCGCTTTTATTTTTATTTTCACGCCAAAATTCGCTCTATAATCAAAATTTCAAAAAATGACACTTGTTTATTATTTGCTTTGGTTGTATAATATAACCATTCTCATTTGCGAGGTGCTATATGAAAAACCAAAACGGATACGTTGACAGTTTTGTAAAACTCATTCAATGCCCCACCGTCACAAATAGCGGTCACGAATACTTCGAGGCTTTCCACAAGGTTCTCGACGAGGAATTTCCCCACGTCAAACAAACTTGCGAGAAAATCGAAGTCGGCGGCGACGTACTTCTTTACAAGTGGCGCGGCAAATCTTCCGCTCGTCCGCTCGTGCTTATGGCGCACCAAGACGTCGTTCCCGCGGTCGGCGGCGATTGGAAATATCCCCCGTTCAGCGCAACCGTCGTTGACGGCAAAGTGTACGGCAGAGGCGCAATGGACTGCAAAAACACCCTCTTTTCCACCATTCAAGCCGCTGACGAACTCATCGAACAAGGTTTCGTGCCCGAACAAGACGTATATTTGAGTTACAGCGACAACGAAGAAACGTCGGGCCCCGGCGCTTCTATGGCGCGCGACTGGTTCAAATCGCAAGGCATAACCCCATTCCTCGTCGTTGACGAAGGCGGCGCAATCATAAAAAAGGCTTTCAGCCTTATGAAAAAAGACGTTGCGGCGGTCGGCATTTTGGAAAAAGGATACGCCGACGTAAAGTTTATCGCGCACGGCAAAGGCGGACACAGTTCGCAACCGCCGAAACATACGCCCATTGCAAGACTTGCGGCGTTTGTGCACTACTGCGAACATCACACCGTTTTCAAGCCCAAGATGTCCAAAGCGGCAAAAGCAATGATTTACGGACTCGGCGACGCGCTGGCTTCCCCTCTCAAAGTATTCTGCAAGACGATAGGTCTTACGGGCTGGTGGGTGTCCAAACTCGCACCGAAGATCAATGCGGCATACGGCAACTCGATGTTTGCAACCACTATGGTGTTTACGATGTCGAGCGGCGCGTCCGCCCCGAACGTGATTCCGCAAGACGCTTGGGTTGTGGCAAACTTGCGCTTTGCGCCCACCGATAAGAGCGAAGATTGCTTCAACAAACTTCGCAAACTCGCAAAGAAATACGACCTCGAAGTGAAAGTTTTGCAATCTCGCGAAGCGTCGCCTATGATCGACATCAACGGCGAAGGCTATCAGATGTACAAAAAAGCACTCAACGAAGTGTACCCCGACGTGGCAGTCGTGCCCTATCTTATGTTCGGCGGAACGGATTGCAGAGTGTTGCAACAGATTTCGACCAACGCGATACGTTGCACGCCTTGCGCCCTCTCGTTCGACCAACTCGGCGGTATGCACGCCTCGAACGAAAACGTGGATATAAAATCCATCGAAGAATGCGTCGGCTTCTTCAAGAAGTTTGTTCAAGAGTACAAATAATAAATAAAAAAAATTATGAAAAAAGCACCTTGCGAGCAAGGTGCTTTTTTTAATCTCTAAAAAGTGAGCGTTGCATATCCTTAAAGCTTAAGTTTCCCCCTTCCTCACGGGGTCAATTCTTCCTCTACAAAAGTGTAATGCGTGAATCTTAAAATAACACGTCACCCCTTCCCTTCGGGCTTTCCCCTATTGCTCAAACTTGCGTCATTTCTCTACAAAAATACACATCGTTCGCAAGAGGGGAAGTCGGCTCTCGCATAGATAGGGGCATTTCTCTACTTATGCCACTTCGACTGCGTGGCGGCTTCGCAACAGAATGCCACGCATTCTCGTACTATTCGTCGTGCTTCGGCACTCGCTTTTCTCGCCGCCTTGCGGCTCGCGTTCCGTCTGCAAATTAGCACATTCCGTTTATAAGTACGCTTCGAATAAGTGCTCGTTAACCGCTTGCGTGCGCAGCACGCCCTCACCAAGCAGATAATCTTGCGAAACTGCGGCTTGACTATTTATCCGTCTTGTTTTGATAGCAAAGATTCTCTGCGCGGTTAGTAGCGCAATAAATCGAGCAAGGCTCTCGGCGATATGCAAATTTGCGTGTTGCCGTTGCCTATGCGATGATTTTTGCGCTGACGAAGTTAGTCGCTGTTTGAATGCGTCTTAAACGCAATCCACAGAGATGAAGAACAAGAAAGAGCCGCACTTTCGGCAACCCTAATTTACTAATAGTAAATGAGTTGTCGAAGCGCGGCTCTGACGCAGTTATTCGCTCTGTGGTTGCGTTTAATCAACCCATTCAAATTCAAGGTCGCCGATTACCACTATATCCCCCTCTTTCATACCTTTCTTTTTCAATTCGGCAATTACGCCGCGGTCTTTGAGGACCTTTTGGAAGAAGGCGAATGAATCTTGAGACGAAATGGTGACGTTTTGAATGAGAAAATCGACAAGTCCGCCGTCGACGAAGAACGAGCCGTCGGGAAGGCGTGATACGGTGAATTTCTGGTCGGATTTGGGTTCGAGTTCAAAGGTTTCGTCACGCTGAATACGTTGAGGGGGCGGAAGTTGCTCGACTTGCTGCTTCATTGCGGAAAGAAGTTCGTCAAGTCCTTCGTGCGTAACGGAAGATACGACGAAAACCTTTTTGCCGATTGCTTTTTCAAACTTTTCGATTTCCGAGCGGTCGGTGAGCAAATCCGCTTTGCCTGCAACGACGAGTTGCGGAATTGAAGCGAGTTTTTCGCTGTAAGTTGCAAGTTCGGCGTTGATTTTGTTGTAATCGTCGATGGGGTCTCTGCCCTCGCTGCCGCTGATGTCAACAATGTGCACGATGAGGCGCACTCTTTCGATATGGCGAAGGAAATAGTGTCCGAGCCCCGCGCCCTCGCTTGCGCCCTCGATAAGCCCCGGTATATCCGCTATGACGAAACTGTCGTCGTACATCTGCACTACGCCGAGATTGGGATTGATTGTGGTAAAGTGATAGTTTGCGATTTTGGGTTTCGCACTCGTAAGCACGGACAAAAGCGTGGACTTGCCGACGTTCGGGAAGCCTACGAGACCTACGTCCGCAATGGTTTTGAGTTCGAGCGCAACCTGATGTTCGTCGGTGGTTTCGCCGAGTTGCGAAAAAGACGGCGCTTGACGTCTTGCGTGTGCAAAACGGTTGTTGCCCTTGCCGCCTCTGCCGCCTTTGAGAGCGACGAAAGTTTCGCCGTCGTCAAAGAGGTCGGCAATGACCTTTCCGCTTTCCGTATCGCGAATCACTGTGCCGACGGGCACTTTTATGACGAGATTGGGCGCGGATTTGCCCGTGCAATTCTTCGCCTCGCCGTCGCCGCCGTTCTGCGCGCGGTAAAATTTCTGAAATTTGAAATCTATGAGCGTGTTCATCTCTTTGTCCGCGACAAACACCACGTCGCCGCCGTTGCCGCCGTCGCCGCCGTCCGGTCCGCCGTTGGGAACAAACTTTTCACGGTGGAAAGACACTTTTCCGTTGCCGCCGTTGCCTGCTTTTATAAAAATCTTCACATAGTCGAGAAACATATTGACCTCTTTGGTGCTTTTATTGTGAAAAAATCAACGCTTCGATTGTTTGTTATTCCGTTGATTTTCGGTTGTTCGATTTTAGTTTTTGAACGATTCGAGTATTGCTTTTGCGCTGCGCTTGCCGGCGCCCATTGCGAGAATTACGGTTGCCGCGCCCGTCATAGCGTCACCGCCGACGTACAGGCGAGGTACGTTCGTAAGTCCGTTTTCGTCCGCAACTATCGTGCCTTTCTTCGTCGTTTCCAAAGACGGAAAACTGCGTTTGATTATAGGATTCGGACTCGTGCCGAGCGCAACGATAACTTCGTCGCATTCAACTTCGAATTCGCTTCCTTCGATGGGAACGGGACTTCTTCTGCCGCTTGCGTCAGGCTCGCCGAGTTGCATTTTCACACATTTAATCGCGCGTACGTTGCCTTGCTCGTCGCCGAGTATTTCGACGGGATTGGACAATAGCATAAACTCTACGCCTTCTTCTTCGGCGTGGTTTATTTCTTCCTTTCGTGCGGGCATTTCCTCTCTGCCTCTGCGGTAAACGAGTTTTACTTTTGCGCCCATACGCAACGCCGTTCTCGCGCTGTCCATAGCGACGTTGCCCGCGCCGACCACGACCACGTTTTTGCCGTGCTTTATCGGCGTTATCGAGCCTTGTTTGTAGGCTTTCATAAGGTTGATTCTCGTCAAATACTCGTTTGCGGAATATACGCCGTTGAGGTTTTCGCCCTTGACTTTCAAGAGCATAGGCACGCCTGCGCCCGAACCGATAAACACCGCGTCGTATTCAAACAGCAATTCGTCTATGAACACGGTTTTGCCCGCAACGACGTTCTTTTCGATTTTCACGCCGAGCGAACAAACCTTTTCTATTTCCTCTTTAACAAGCGATTTGGGAAGTCTAAATTCGGGAATGCCGTACACGAGCACGCCGCCCGCTTCGTGCAAAGCCTCGAATATCGTGACGTCTACGCCTGCGCGAGCAAGGTCTGCCGCACACGAGAGCGAAGACGGACCCGAACCCACGATTGCCACGCGTTTGCCGATTTTTTCGGAAACGGTATGCTCGGCAAATCCGTTCTTTGCGGCGTAATCGGCAACGTATCTTTCGAGATTGCCGATTGCCACGCTTCCGCCGAGTTTGTCCTTGCGTACGCAATGCTTTTCGCATTGATTCTCTTGCGGACATACTCTGCCGCAGATTGCGGGAAGATTGTTGTCTTGCTTTATCGTGCGATACGCCCCTTCCATATCGCCTTTTTTGACGTGCGCGATAAAGTCGGGTATACGAACGCCTACGGGGCAACCGCTCATACACGGCGCGTTTTTGCAATTAAGACATCTTTGCGCCTCGTCGGCGACAAGCTGCGCGGTATACCCGAGCGCAACCTCGTCGAAATTGTGCTTTCTTTCCTCTGCGGATTGAGTCGGCATACGGTGTCTTGCTTCAATCATACCCCACCTCTCAAATTGCAGTAATGGTCTTTTTCTTCTTCGCGATACATTTTGCTTCTTGAAATAGCCTCGTCGAAGTCAACGAGCCGTCCGTCAAATTCGGGACCGTCTATGCACGCGTACTTGGTTTCGCCGCCCACGGTGAGCCTGCAACAAGCGCACATACCAGTGCCGTCAACCATCATAGAGTTCATACTCACGATTGCGGCAATATCGAGGGATTTTGCGAGATTGCAAACCGCTTTCATCATAGGAAGCGGACCGACTGCGAAAACGCAATCGTATTTCTTTCCGCCCTCAACGAGCGATTTGAGCATATCGGTGACGAATCCCTTTACGCCGCTCGAACCGTCATCGGTGACCAAATACAAATCTTTTGAATTTGCCTTGAACTCGTCGACGTACATAAGCAAATCCTTGTTGCGCGCGCCGAGTATTACGTCCGCCGCTTTACCGCTAAAAAAGAGTTGCTTTGCTTGCGGATAGACGACCGCAGAGCCTATACCGCCGCCTATAAGGCAGATATTTTCATACGCCGACAAATCGGTTGCGTTGCCCAAAGGTCCTACGAAATCGCAAAGACAGTCGCCCTCGTTCATCATAGCGAGTTTTGCCGTCGTGTAGCCGACTTCCTGCACCATAATCGAAACCGTGCCGTCCTCGCGCGAATAGTCGCATACTGTGAACGGAACGCGCTCGCCGTCCTCGTCCGTACGCAAAATTATAAACTGCCCCGCAAGAGCGTGTTTTGCAACGAGCGGCGCGTAAACGACGTATTCGTTTACGTTGGGCGCAAGTCGTTTTTTTGAAACAATCTCGTATTTTTTCATATCCCTTTTATTTGCTCGCCTTTTGCGTCGGTATGCCCGACGTAAGTTTTTTATAGTACTCGCAGAAACCTCTCACAAGACATTTGTCGCACTCTGGACGTTGAGAGTGACAAGTATATCTGCCGTGAAATATCAGAAGATGATGAAGGTGCGACCAAAGATTCTCGTCGAAAGCGGACATAAGTTGCGTTTCGGCCTGCTCGGGCGTTTTTGCCCGAACGAGTCCTATGCGGTTTGCCACTCTGAAAACGTGCGTATCCACCGCTATGGCGTTTTCGCCGTAGGCGACCGCCGCAACGACGTTTGCCGTCTTTCGTCCCACGCCTGCAAGTTTCATCAACTCGTCGCGCGTCGTCGGCATACCGCCCATATCGAGAATACTTTGGCTGAGGCTCTTTATCGCCTTTGCCTTATTATGATAAAATCCGCAAGAAAATATATATTTTTCGAGTTCGCATATGTCCATATCCGCAAATTCACGCGGCGTAGAGGCAACCTTAAAAAGTTCGCTCGTGACCTGATTTACGCGCTTGTCCGTGCATTGAGCGGACAGCACCACCGCAACGAGCAACTCGAAAGGCGAATCGAAATTCAATTCGCAATCGGCGTCGTAGTGCATTTGGTCGAGCAAGTCGTATATTTTCTTGTTATCTTCCGTCATATTTACGATTATTGCACAAACAAGGGCATTTTGCAAGGGTTTGCGCGGGTGCGAAACACTGTTTTGTTATATTACAAGTTTATGTATTGAGAATATTCGCTTGAAACAGGTATTTTAATATGCCCGAAAGCGCATATGCTCAATCGGGCATATTAGAGCGGTACACACTTCAAAGTCTTATCGCGCTGCCGTTCGTGCCGAAATAATAAAAGCCTATGGCGGACGAGTATCTGCCTCGTTGAAGTACGATTTTTGCTTGCTGCATATCCTTTGCAAACAACTTCACCGACAATCCGCACCCCGCTTTTGCAGACGAGGGCGTGTTGATAAGTTTGCAGGATATGGCGTAAGACGACAAATCCTCATAAAACCGCACGGCTTCGGCGCGCGAGCGGAACGCTACGAAAAATTCTCTCATAATCCCCTCCGACAATATATGTAACCGCTCTCGATTTTAATATATTGTGCGAACACATTTTTCGTGCAAATTCGCATAAATTGCATAGATAAGGACAAAAAATGATATATCTCGACAACGCCGCAACTTCAAGATTCAAGCCAAAATGCGCCCTCGACGCATTGCTTTTCGACGTGTCGCACTCGGCAAACAGCGGCAGAGGCAGTCACGACGAAGCGGTGGACAAAAGCATACGCATACAAAAATGTCGTGATTATCTGCTTTCAATGCTCGGCGCGAGAGAAGAATATTCCCTCGTATTCACGAAAAACTGTACGGAAGCACTCAATCTTGCTATTTTCGGACTCGTAAACGGCGGCGAAAAGGTCGTGACAAGCACCAACGAGCATAATTCGGTACTGCGCCCGCTTTACAAACTCAAAAGCGAGGGCAAAATCTCGCTCGACGTCGTAAAAGCGGACAGAAGCGGTCATATACGGCTCGAAGACGTGAAAAAATGCGCAAAATACGCCGATATTATGGTTTTCGGCGGCGCGTGCAACGTCACCGGTGCGGTTTGCGATATCGACGAAATAGCGAATATTTGCAAAAAAAATAACGTCAAATTGATTGTAGACGGCGCGCAAAGCGTGCCACTAATTCCGCTGAATCTTGGAAACGGCGGAATAAGTATGCTCGCTTGCCCCGGTCATAAAGGACTTCACGGCATACAAGGTACGGGATTTTTGGTCGTCAAAAAAGACATAAACCTAAAACCGCTTTTATACGGCGGCACCGGCACGTTTTCAAACGAAGTTATTCCTAAAGTAGCAATGCCCGAATCTTTCGAGGCAGGCACGCAGTTTTCAGGCGGCATATGCGCCCTTCATCAAGGCGCGAAATGGACTTTCGACAACCTTGCAAAAATCAAAAAACATATCGATAGAATAGCGAAAAACATTATATATTCGCTCGAACACATCGGCGCGACCGTCTACACTCGCGACGCCGAAACGGGCGTCGTGTCCTTCAATCTCAAAAATGCGGACAGCGGCTACGTTGCGGACAAACTCAACGAAGTCGGCATATGCGTAAGAAGCGGATTGCATTGCGCGCCTCTCGTTCATCTCAATATGGGAACGACCAATCAAGGCGCGGTACGTGCAAGCGTGGGTTGCGACACGCAAGAGAGCGAAATAGCCTACTTCCTTTCTTGCGTAGAGCGCATTTTCAAGAACGTCACAAAGTGAATATTTTTGTCCCGCTTACGTCGATTGAAGCATTTAGAATCGCTGTTTTTGCTTGAAACGGCGTGATTTTGCTGTACTTTTGACAAAGCAGACAACACGCGCCCGCAACGTACGGCGCGGCAACCGAAGTTCCGCTCATACTCGAATATACGCCGCCCGCCTGTATACCCTTTATATTCGTGCCCTTTGCGTATACGTCGGGACGTTTGATACCCTTATATCTGCCTCTTGAGGAAAAACTTGCTATGTTGTTGTTTTCGTCCACCGCGCCGACGGCTATGATTTCGTTGCTTATTGCAGGCGATTTCAAAGAGTTTTCGCCGCTGTTTCCTGCCGCCGCAACCACGATAAGACCGCTTCTTGCAAGCATTTCCGCGCCGATTTTCAGCGGGTCGGCGTACTCGAGAGGCTCTGCGCCGAAACTCATACACACCACTCTCACGCCGTATTGTCTGAAGTTGTCGAAAAGCCACTGCATACCGTCGAGAATTTTGAACGTACCGCTCTCGCCTTTCTTTTCTATCACCTTGACGGACAGCACGTTTGCCATAGGCGCAACGCCCTGTATACCCTTTGCCGACAGCGTTCCGTTGCCCACGGCAACACCCGCGACGAAAGTGCCGTGTCCGTTGTCGTCGTAGGGGTGTTTCTCGTCGTTTATGAAATCCACCGAGCCTATAATTCTGTTTTTAGGCACGGACAAATCGAGGTGCGGCGACACGCCCGTATCCATAACGCAAAGCGTAACACCCTTGCCGTTCAACCCCTCGCCAAAAGTGGGAATCGGATAAAACGTGCGGTTAGATAACCTAAAGCTCGATTCGACTGCGTTGTATTTTCTCGAAATTTCGGCTTGCGATTCTTCTTGCCGCTCGTCGCCGCGGGAAATCTCGTCCGAAAGCGTAAACGCTTTGCTTTGAGCGCAAACATATTCCACCTCGTTCATTCTTTCGAGTTTTATTGCGTCGTCGAGTCCGCATTTTATGCCCACCGAGCGGATAAACGGATAGCACGCCGCAACCTCGAAGTTTCTTTCGAGCAAGCCGAGTTGCAACGGATTGCGAACTCTGACGAGTGCGTCAACCTTGCCACTGTCCTTCGACAGAGTTTTCACAAGCCCGTCGTTCGTTTTTTTCGAGGATTTGAGTTGTTCGATGATTCGCGCGTCTATTTTGTCCATATCGTCTCAACCTTTGAGCATATCGATTATGCTTCGCATACGCTGTCTTTGCATTTCGCCGAGCATAGGATACGCGGTTTTGTAGAGGTTTTCGAGCGCGTTCGGGTCAAAACTGCCCTGCTCTTTCATACGCCTTGCGACGTCGAGTAGTTGCGCGGTGAGTTCTTCTTCGCTCTTTTGCGCGTACGAGGCGAATTTCTGCTCGAAAGATTCGTTGTTACACTGCTCGCCGTTGCGGTTCTGCGTGCCGTTTTGTGCTCCGTTTCGTGAGTTCATACCGTTGAAGTCGTAAAAATTCATAAATTCCTCCGCACATTCAATATATGTGCGCATAAAATGGTTGTGACAGGTGAACTATGAATTTGGATATGAACGCAATGTCTATGCTTATGCAAATGCTGTCGCAAAAAAACGACGGACAAAAAGCGCAATACGAGCCGCCAAGCGCGCAAAACGCGCGCCCTCGCGCCCACGACGATAATCATATCGAAAAACCTGCGTTCGCGCTTCAAAACGGCATAGGCGAGCAAATTCGGCTCGATTTTTCGCCGCCAGAAGAAAATCGCGACGTCAAAAACGATTTTCTGAAAAGCCTTGCGGGGCAAAATCCTATGCTTTCCCTTCTTTGCAATATGCAAAACGGAAAAGCGGACGTTGCGAGTATGCTTCCTCTCGTTATGTCGCTTATGCAAAAACCAAAAACGAACGATCAACCGAAAACCGACGAAAAATCGAACGGCAAAGCCGACGGAAAATGCGAATCGAACGGAAATACATCCGAGCAAACGAACGTAAAAACGAGTCAAAACGGCAATTCAAACGATAGCAATACGAATAATAATCAAAACGCGGAAAAAGAAAAAACGCAACGAGATCCGTTTTATCCCGTTGCGTTTGCAGGTTACGAAGTAATATCTTCGCTTTATACGCTTATCAAAGCGTCACGACGTCCTTGTAGATAGGATGTTCGTCGCAAAGAGCGATTGCGCGCGCCTTCACAGACTCTATTGCGCTCTCGCCGCCTTCGACGACGTCCGCAATCATATCGGCGATTTTTATCATATCGTCCTCTTTCATTCCTCTGGTGGTGACTGCCGGCGTACCCACTCTTATACCGCTCGTAAGCGACGGCGGTAGCGGTTCGTTGGGCACGGAATTTTTGTTGACGGTGATATGAGCCATATCGAGCCACGATTCGAGTTGCTTGCCGTTCACGCCGCTGCCGACGAGATTTACGAGTATCATGTGATTGTCCGTGCCGCCGCTGACGAGGCGCAGTCCTCTTTTTGTGAGTCTGTCCGCCATAGCCTTTGCGTTTTTGAGGATTTGTTCCTGATAGGTCTTAAATTCGGGCGAAAGAGCCTCTTTGAAAGCGACTGCTTTTGCGGCGATTATGTGCATAAGCGGGCCGCCTTGACTGCCGGGGAAAACCGCTTTGTTTATCTTTTTGGCGATTTCCTCGTCGTCGCAAAGGATAAGACCGCCTCTTGGACCTCTCAACGTCTTGTGCGTGGTTGACGTGATGACGTGAGCGTAACCGACGGGGCTCGGGTGCAATCCGACCGCAACCATACCCGCGACGTGCGCGATGTCCGCCATAAGATACGCGCCGACTTCGTCCGCGATTTCTCTGAATTTCTTGTAGTCGATAAATCTCGGATACGCACTTGCGCCCGCAACGATGAGTTTAGGTCTGCATTCGAGTGCGATTTCACGCACTTTGTCGTAGTCGATAAGTTCGGTTTCGGGGTCGATTCCGTAACCGACGCAGTTGAAAAGTTTGCCGCTCATATTCACTTTTGCGCCGTGCGTGAGGTGTCCGCCGTCCGCAAGAGTCATTCCCAAAATCGTGTCGCCGCTGTTTAGCAACGCATAATACGCCGCAAAGTTGGCGTTCGAGCCGCAATGCGGTTGTACGTTTGCGTATTTCACGCCGAAAAGTTGCTTTGCGCGCTCGATTGCGAGTTGCTCGGCAATATCGACGTATTCGCAACCGCCATAGTATCTTTTTCCGGGGTAACCTTCCGCATACTTGTTGGTATAGAATGTTCCCGCGGCGGCAAGCACCGCTTCCGACACTATGTTTTCGCTTGCAATAAGTTCGAGATTATGCTGTTGACGGTTAAGTTCTTTGAGCATTGACTCGTACAGTTCCGGGTCAACTTGTTTTATGCTTTTCAAATCAATCATCTTTCGTTTTTCCTAAAAGTAATTCGCCGTATAATAACGTTATATGGCGTGATTTTTGCTCGATTTTGCTATATAATATTCTTTTCAATCAAAGGTATTTGTCAAGCACTTCGGCGATTTGCATTTTGAGGCGATAGCCCACAAGCACTTCTTTTTTCTCGCCGTCCTTAAAGACGATGAGTGTCGGAATTGACATAATGCCGAAACGCGTTGCGAGATTCGGACACTCGTCAACGTCCACTTTGCCGACTGCGACTCTGCCTTTATACTCGGTTGCGATGTCCTCGACGTTGGGCGCCATCATTTTGCAAGGACCGCACCAAGTCGCCCAAAAATCCACAAGCGCGACGCCTTTTGACGTCACTTCGTCAAAATTTTGCTCGTTCAATACGATATAGTCGTTCATAAGTTTATCTTCCTTGAATTTATTTTATATTATTATTTGCCGCAATGCTCTATCAAGCATTCGAAAAAAATAACACTTCCCCCTTCCTCACGTGTTTCCCCCACCGCCGTTCCCCCTCTGCATACTTTGAGGGAACCCACGGCGTCCGCTTCGCGTGGGGCAACACTCGGCTCTCGCATAGAAAAGTATCGTTCTTTACTTATGCCACTCGTTCACTGGCGAAAAAACCCACACTCGCCCGTTCACTTGTACTATGCGTCAAGCTCGGCGCTCGCTTTCTCGCCGCCGTTGCGGCTCGCGTTCCGTCTTCGAAGTCGCACATCCCGTGTACGAGTAGTCTTCGAATAAGTGTTCGGATTAAGGCTTCGCCTTCCGCAATTATTAATTATTAATTATTAATTGTTAATTGTTCATTAACAATCGCTTTCATCGTCGGCACAAAACCTTTCTTTTTGCGAATGACGAGTCTGTCGAGAAGGATTGCGATGACAAATCCGACGACAAGACCGACGAGTGCCAAAATCGCTTGCGCCACTTCGTTGATGAGCGTCCCTATTCCTATGCCTGCGCCGATAAGCACGAGCGGTATGACGTACACGATTGCCGCCGCCGTGAGAACGTACTTTTCGCCCATTTCCACTTCGACGAAATCGCCGACGTTTGCGCCGAGCGTATTTTCGACAACAACCTCGACTTTCATACCGTCTTTGGTGGTTGCGCACATATGGCATTTGTCGCACGCGCTACGTCTGTCGAAACGCACGGTGGCTTTATTGCCCTTTATTTTTGCCACTATTCCTCTTTCGGTCATTTTTCAAAAAATCTGCAAAGGTCGCCTATGCGACATTCTTCCGTGACGGAATCGCTCATTCTCTTGACGTTCACGACGCCTTTTTCTATCTCGTCGTCACCGAGCACGCAAACGTACTTTGCACCCGTACGGTCGGCGTATTTCATTTGCGCTTTAAGACCTCTTTGCATAATGTCGGTTTCGGCTTTTATGCCTGCGTTGCGCATATCGAACACGAGTTTTCTCGCAATTTCCTGCGCTTTGTCGCCCATAGGCGCAATGTATACGTCCATACACTCTTGCTCAGCCGAAAGGTTGTTTGTATTTTCAAGCACCAAAAGCAGTCTTTCGAGTCCTAAACCGAATCCGACCGCAGGCGTAGGCTTGCCGCCCACTTCCTCGACGAGATTGTTGTATCTTCCGCCGCCGCAAACCGTACCTTGCGCGCCTATGTCCGTGGACACGAACTCGAATACCGTGCGCGTGTAGTAGTCCAAACCGCGTACAATACCCGGATTGACCTTAAATTCTATACCCAGCGACGTAAGTATGCGTTGCACTTCTTCAAAGTGCGCTCTGCAATCGTCGCAAAGATAATCGGTGATTTTGGGCGCGTTTTTGGTGATTTGTTTGCACTTTTCTTCCTTGCAATCGAGAATACGAAGCGGATTCTTTTCAAATCTCGCTTGGCATTGACCGCACATAAGGTGCAAGTTTGCGCCGATGTACTCTTTCAACGCCTTGTTGTATTCCGCTCTGCACTTGGGACAACCTATGCTGTTGATGTTGAGTTCGAGGCTCTTGAGTCCCACTTTTCTCAAGAAGGTCGAGGCAAGCGTAATGACTTCAGCGTCTGCGCTCGGACTGTCCGAACCGTAACATTCCACGCCGAATTGATGGTGCTCTCTGAGTCTGCCGTTTTGCGGTTTCTCGTAGCGGAATATGCTTGCGATGTAGTACGCTTTCATAGGCATAACGCCTTGGTGCAAGCCGTTTTCGATAAAACAGCGCGCAACGCCTGACGTGCCTTCGGGGCGCAAAGTCATACTTCTGCCGCCCTTGTCGTCAAAAGTGTACATTTCCTTCGTCACGATGTCCGTCGTTTCGCCAACGCCCCTCAAAAAGAGTTCGGTGTGCTCGAACATCGGCGTGCGAATCTCTTTGAATCCGAAACAAGCCGCAACTTCTCTTGCGACGTCCTCGACGTAGTGCCACTTGTATGCTTCGCTCGGAAGCATATCTTTGGTTCCTTTGGGTATGTTTATCATATTGCCTCTATGTTAGTATTTCGTTTTATTTATTAAGCGACGTATCGCTTCAATCAATCTAATCTTCCTTAACTGCAGCAACGCCGCAATATCGCTCTCGCGCGGCGAAGAAGTTTAGATTATATATCTGCGAAGATTTCTCTCTTTTAGATTTGTGCTCAGATGTTGCTCGACGTATGCTTTGTCGATGTCGATTTCCTTCGTCACGTTGTCGTCGGCCTCGTAGAGCACGTCTTTGAGCAAGGATTCGAGAACGGCGTGCAAACGACGTGCGCCGAGATTTTCGCTGTTTTCGTTTTCCTCGAACGCCACTCTTGCGATTTCGTCGATTGCCTCGTCCGTGAAGTTAAGCGATACTCCGTCCACGCCGAGAAGTTCTTTGTACTGTTTAAGTACGGCGTTGTCCGGTTCGGTGAGAATCCTGACGAAGTCTTCTTTGGTGAGGTTGTCGAGTTCCACGCGAATGGGGAATCTGCCTTGAAGTTCGGGAATCAGGTCTTCCATACGCGAGATGTGGAACGCGCCTGCCGCGATAAACAAAATGAAGTCCGTGCGAATCGAGCCGTACTTCGTTTGCACGGTGCTTCCCTCGACGATGGGCAGAATATCTCTTTGCACACCCTCGCGCGACACATCGTGACCGCCTTGCTGACCTTGATCGTTTGCGGCGATTTTGTCGATTTCGTCAAGGAATACGACGCCGTCTTGTTCCGCTCTTTGCAACGCTTCTTGCGTGATTGCGTCCTGATCCACCATCTTTTCGGCTTCCTGACTTACGATAAAGTCCATTGCTTGCTTGACGGTGAGTTTTCTCTTTTTGACTTGTCCTTTGCCGAGCATACCGCCGAAAATGCTTCCGAGGTCGATTTCGTTTCCGGGGGCGTTGCCGGGTTGAAGTTGAATAGGCTTGGGTTGTTGACGGATTTCCATTTCGATGGTGATTCCGTCAAGATGTCCCGCGCGGATTTCTTTCAAGAGTTCTTCTTTGAGTTCCGCGTCGCTCTTATCCGTCGCGCCAGCGGCGTTTTTGCGTACGGGAAGCAAGATTTCGCAAAGTTTGTTCTCTGCGATTTCGGTTGCTTTGGGCATAACCTCTTTGAATTTCTCGTCTTTTACGAGGCGAATGGCAACTTCCACGAGGTCGCGGATTATGCTTTCAACGTCACGACCGACGTAGCCGACTTCGGTAAATTTCGTCGCTTCCACCTTAACGAAAGGTGCTTTGACGACTTTTGCGAGTCTTCTTGCGATTTCCGTTTTACCCACGCCCGTCGGACCTTTCATAATGATGTTTTTGGGCGTAATTTCCTCTCTCATTTCTTCGGAGAGTTTGCTTCTTCTGTATCTGTTGCGCAGTGCGATTGCAACCGCGACTTTTGCGTCGTGTTGACCGATAATGTATCTATCGAGTTCGGCAACGATTTGTTTTGGGGTCAATACGTTTGAATCCATAGTTCACCTCGTCAGACTGTTTCGACCGTGATATGGTCGTTCGTGTACACGCAAATCTCGCTTGCGATTTTCAAAGCCTTGTACGCAATGTCCTTTGCGCTCAAATCGGTTGCGTCCGCAAGAGCGCGAGCGGCTGCCAAAGCGTAGTTTCCGCCGCTTCCGATTGCTACGATACCGTTTTCGGGCTCGATAACCTCGCCCGTGCCCGATATGACGTAAATGTTTGTCGAATCCGCCGCGATGAGCAATGCTTCCAGACGTCTGCCGCCCTTGTCGTTGCGCCAAAGTTCGGCGAGTTCAACCGCCGCACGCATAAGATTTCCGCTGTATTTTTGAAGCATTGCTTCAAATTTCTCACTGAGTGCGAAAGCGTCGGCAACCGAGCCTGCAAAGCCTACGACGACTTTATCGTTGTAAATGCGTTTGACCTTGACGGCATTGCCTTTCATAATGACGTTTTCGCCCATTGTAACCTGACCGTCGCCGGCAACGGCAGTTTGACCGTTGCGCCTGACGGCGCATATAGTAGTTCCGCGAAATTCCACCATAAGTGTATTCCTCCAACAGGTTTATTATTTTATTTGGGGTGTGAGCATAGCCTCACACTTCGTTAGGTTTTCTTGGTTGCTCGTTATAATTTAAGCTTCCCCCTTCCTCACGTGTTTGGACTTCGGCGTTTGCGAGGCAATCCGCCTCGTTCGCTTTGGCTACAACACATTCACAGGATGTGTTGTTTAACGCGTCGCGCCCATACCGCCGTTCCCCCTCTGCATACTTTGAGGGAACCCACGGCGTCCGCTTCGCGTGGGGCAACACTGACGCGATTGACTTCGTAGCAATCGCTAGTTCGTTGCAAGCAACGAACGGCAGACGGGCTGTTGGCAATACAAATCGGCTGAAAGCCGTGCCACTTCGACTGCGTGGCGGCTTCGCAACAGAATGCCACGCATTCTCGTACTATTCGTCGTGCTTCGGCGCTCGCTTTTCTCGCCGCCTTGCGGCTCGTGTTCCGTCTGCGAATTTGCGCATTCCGTGTACGAGTAGTCTTCGAACAAGTTTTCGTTTCGGGTGTGGGGTGAAACCCCGCCCGCAATTATTAATTAATAATTATTAATTATTAATTTTCTTGCATTGCTTTTATTGCTTCAATAGAACGCATATAGTAGCATTGTTTTCTTTTTGATTTATCGCGTATCCCCTCAATCGGCGACAAAATTCCGAAGTTCGCGTTCATCGGCTTGAAATCCAACGTGCGAGTGGATATGTATTCGCAAAGAGAGCCGATTATAGTGACGTCGGACGGAACGGCGTATTCTTTGCCGTCAAGTTCGCTTGCAAGCGACTTTGCGGCTATCATTCCGCTCATTATGCTTTCGACATAGCCTTCCACGCCCGAAAGTTGTCCGGCGATATAAAGGGGTCTTTCCCCCTTCACTCTGAACGTCTTTTCGAGAACGCCGGGGGCATTGATATAGGTGTTTCTGTGCATAACGCCGTATCTTATGAACTCGGCGTGTTCGAGCGCGGGTATGAGGCTGAAAACTCGCTTTTGCTCGCCGTAGGTAAGATTCGTTTGGAATCCCACGAGATTGTAGCAATCGCCTGCTATATTCTCTTTGCGGAGTTGCACGACGGCGTAGGCTTTTTCGCCCGTTTGCGGATTGCGAAGTCCTATGGGCTTCAACGGACCGAAACGAATGGTGTCGCTGCCGCGCTTTGCCATTTCCTCGATGGGCATACACCCGTCGAAAAGTTCGCTTTTTTCAAAATCGTGCAACACGACGGTTTTGGCGTTTACGAGTTCGTTGTAAAAACGCTCGTACTCATCCTTTTGCATTGGCAGATTCAAATAGTCCTCGCCACCCTTGCCGTATCTTCCGCCGAAATACGCTTTTTGCATATCTATGCTGTCGAAATCAACGATAGGCGCGATTGCGTCGTAGAAAAACAGTCTGCTTTTGCCCGTGAGTTTTCCCACTTCTTCCGCAAGGGCGTCGCTCGTAAGCGGACCGCTTGCCACGATTGTGGGAATATCCTCGTCAAGCGAAGTCACTTCTTCTCTGACGAGCGTGAAATCGGCATATTCGCCGAGTGCTTTTTCAACCGCTTTCGAAAACTTTTCTCTATCCACCGAAAGCGCGCTTCCGCTCGGCACGGCACATTCTCTTGCGATAGGCAAGAGCGCACAACCCAAAACGTCGAGTTCCGCTTTCAAAAGTCCCGACGCCGTGCAAGGCTCGGTGGATTTGAGCGAGTTTGAGCAAACGAGTTCGGCAAGAGAATCGCCTTTATGCGCACCCGTAGTCTTGACGGGACGCATTTCGTACATTTTTACGGCGAATCCTCTTTTCAGCAGTTGCAATGCGCTTTCGCACCCCGCAAGCCCGCCGCCTATAATTTTAACAACCTGTTTGCTCATTCGTTCTTTTTGTTAGTTCTCTATGCTTTTCTATTCGGGTGCGGGTGTCCCGCCCTTCATTCAATTTCCTTGGTTGCTCGTTATATTTGAAGCTTCCCCTTTCCTCACGTGTTTCCCCGACCACCGTTCCCCCTCTGCATAAATTTGAGGGAACCCACGGTGTCCGCTTCGCGTGGGGCAACACTCGGTACTCGCATAAAAAGGTATCGTCCCCTTGTTATGTCACTCGTTCACGGGCGAAAAAAATCCACACTCGCCCGTTCACTTGTACTGTTCGTCAAGCTCGGCGCTCGCTTCCTCGCCGCCCTGCGGCTCGCGTTCCGTCTGCGAATAAGTGTAAGTCGTTGACTTACTCTTCATCCTTAATCAGTTCGCGATGTTTACACCCGTGATTCGTGCAGACGTAGTAGGTTTTGTCGTCGCGCTTCACCACTTTCATCGTAGAGCCGCAATCGGGGCAGAAATACGGCGCGGGGATATCCCAACTGATAAAATCGCACTTGGGATAATTCGTGCAACTGTAGAACGTCTTTCCTGCTTTCGAGGTGCGTTTGCTCACGTCGCCGCCGCACTTGGGGCATTTGCCGACAACTTCCACGATACGCTTGATGTTCTTGCACTTGGGATAGTTCGGACAAGCGAGGAACGGACCGTATTTGCCGTGACGGACAACCATTTTCGCGCCGCATTTGTCGCATACGACGTCGCTTTCTTCGTCGGGAAGATAATTTCCGCCGCCCTGTTTTGCCGCGCGTTCAACAAATTTCATAAGTCGCGGATAAAATGCGCCTATGAGTTCCTGCCACTGTTGCTCGCCGTCCGCAACCTTATCGAGCGCGCCTTCGAGACGTGCGGTAAAGTTGAGATTCATTATGTCGGGGAAATTCTTTTCCATATACTCGCAAACCGCTTCGCCCAGTTGAGTCGGAACGATTGCTTTTTGCTGTTTTTCGGTGTATTCGCGCTTTGCGATGACCGAAATTATGCTTGCGTAAGTGCTCGGACGACCGATTCCGTTTTCTTCGAGAGCCTTGACGAGCGTTGCGTCGTTATATCTCGCAGGCGGTTTTGTAAACTTTTGCTCGCAACCCACGTCGTCGAGATTGAGATGTTCGCCCTCGTTGAGGTCGGGCATAGTGTCGAGTTCCTTGTCCTCGTCGTTTTCCTCGACGGTTGCCGAGTACACGACGGTAAAGCCCTTGAATTTAACGCTCTTGCCTTTGACCACGAATCCGAGTTTTTCGCCCTCGCTTTCGCCGAGAATATGCACGCGCATAGTGTTGTACTGCGCAGGGGTCATTTGCGATGCCATAAAGCGTTCATACACGAGTTTGTAGAGCCTGAACGCGTCCCTGTCCATCTTTCCCTCGAGGGATTTGGGCGTGCGGTTGAGGTCTATTGGACGAATTGCCTCGTGCGCGTCCTGGGCGTTGTCGCTCGTTTTATAGACGTTCTGCACTTTCGGCGCGTATTCGCTGCCGTAATTTTGCGCAATGTACGCAAGCGCGATTCTTGCAAAATCAGGTGAAATACGCACGCTGTCGGTACGGATATACGTTATGAGCGCGTGTTGTCCTTCGCCCTCGATGTTTACGCCTTCGTAAAGTTGTTGCGCAACTCTCGACGTGCGCTCGGCTGTCATGTTGAGTTTGTGGCTCGCCTCTTGTTGCATCGTACTCGTCGTAAACGGCGGCGCGGGCTTCGAGAAAGATACGCTCTTTTTCACTTCGTCGACGCGATAGTCGCACTTTCTCATAAGGTCGGCAATCGCATACGCCTCGTCTGCGCAAGAGGGTTTGATTTTCTCGCCGTTCTTGTCGTTGAGTGCGGCTACGAAAAGATTTGCTTTCGTCTTTTTCGCGCCGTCTTTTAGAAGCATTGCGCTTATTGTCCAGTATTCTTCGGGTTTGAAGTTGCGGATTTCTTTTTCTCTGTCCACAATCATTTTGAGTGCGGCGGATTGCACGCGACCTGCCGAAAGACTGGGTTTGAGTTTGCGTGAAAGTATGGGCGAAATCTTGTAACCTACGAGTCTGTCAAGCACGCGTCTTGCCTGTTGCGAGTTGACGAGATTCATATTTATCTCGCGCGGATTTTCCATAGCGGCGCGAACGGCTTTTGGCGAAATCTCGTTGAACTCGATACGCACTTTGTCGCCCTCTACGCCGAGCGTGTTTTTAAGGTGCCACGATATAGCCTCGCCTTCGCGATCGGGGTCGGTTGCGAGGTAGACTTTGTCGTACTTTTTGACTGCTTGCGAGAGTTGTTTTATGGTTGCTTCTTTGTCCGGCGTGACAATATACTGCGGTTTGAAACCGTTGTCGACGTCGATGCCCAACGAACGCGTAGGCAAATCGCAAACGTGTCCTTTGGACGCAAGCACCGCGGCGTCGTTGCCCAAATACTTTTGAATGGTCTTTGCCTTGTGCGGTGACTCAACGATAATGAGTTGTTTCATTCTATCTCCTGATATTGTGTTGTTTTAGGTTTCGTTATTGTTTTTTTCGAGAAACTTTAATAAAGTTTCCCCTTTCCTCACGTGTTTTCCCTATCGCCGTTCCCCCTCTGCATAAATTCGAGGGAACCCACGGCGACCGCGTTGCGGGGGACAACACTGACGCGATTGACTTCGTAGCAATCGCTAGTTCGTTGCAAGCAACGAACGGCAGACGGGCTGTTGGCAATACAAATCGGCTGAAAGCCGTGCCACTGCGCTTTGTGCGCCAGCTTCGCACCCAAACGGCACAGTCGCTTGTACTTTCCGTCAAGCTCGGCGCTCGCTACGGTCATCGCCTTGCGATTCCAATTCCGTCTTCGAAGTCGCACATTTAGTGTACGAGTAGTCTTCGAATAAGTTTTCGTTTCGGGTGTGGGGCAATGCCCCACCCTCAATTATTAATTAATAATTATTAATTATTAATTCTCACGCAAGTGAGTAATAATTTCCTGCCGTCTTGACGATAAGTCCGTCTATTTCGAGGTTGAAAAGCACGTTAGTAAGGTCTGCGACATTGAGTCCCGTGTCTGCCAACAGTTCCTCGAAATGTCTTTCGCCGTCGTGCAGCGAGTCGAGAATCTGACTTTCGACGATACCTATCTGCACGGGTTCTTTCTTGACCGCTTCACGCTGTATATGCAAAGCGTCAAGCACGTCTTCGGGCGATATTGCAAGCGCGTGAGGCATTTCCCTTAACAACTCGTTGCCGCCTGCGTTTTCCTCGTCGTAGATGTTGCCCGGCACGACGAATATCTCTTTGCCCTGCTCTATCGCAAGGCGTATAGTTATCAGCGAGCCGCTCTTTTTTGCTGCTTGCGGCAGAAACACCGCTTCGGATATTCCGCTCACGATGCGATTGCGATCGGGAAAATGATATTGAAGCGGTTTAGTGCCGAGAGGATATTCACTTATAAGCAATCCGTCGTTTGCCAAAATTCCGTCGGCAAGTCCTCTATGCTCTGCGGGATATATCACGTCGAGTCCGCACGCAAACACCGCAATCGTCGCGCTGTTGTTATCGATGCAAGCCTTGTGCGCGATTCCGTCAACGCCTCTTGCAAAACCCGAGGCAATGCAAAGCCCCGCTCTTGCAAATTCTCTCGAAAATTCTTCCGCGACTTTTGCGCCGTACCTCGTCGGACGACGTGTGCCTACGACGGATATAATACGCATTTTCAAAGCCTCGACGTTGCCTTTTGCAAACAGCACAATCGGCTTGTCGTACACGTCCGAAAGCGACTTTGGATACTCGTCGTCAAGAAAAGTTATCCAATGCACGTCGCGCTTTTGCATTTCATTCAGGCTGTCGTCGATTCTTTCGAGTTTTGCGTAAAAGTCTTTTGCGTGGTCGCCGAGTATCTTTTCCACGATACCTCTTGCAAACGTTTCTTGAAGTTCGCAAGGCTCGTCGAATTGTTCGAGCAAAGCGAACTTTTTCTTGACCGAAAGTTCTTCGACAAGGCTCAACGCAACGAGAATCTTTGTGTTTTTGTCGAATCCGTCCATCAACTGTACTTCCTGTCAAGACCTCTGTACTGTATCGCTTCCGCAATATGCGCGGGGGTGATATTTTCGCTTCCCTCGATGTCGGCAATCGTGCGCGCGACTTTGAGAATCCTCGTCGTGCCTCTTGCGCTCAGATTGAGTTTTTCAAAAGCTTTTTTGAGCAATCTCTCGCAATTTTCGTCGATTTGGCAGTATTTTGCAAGTTCTCTCGACCCCATTTCGGCGTTTGTGGATATGCCGTCTTTTGCGAATCTCTCTCTTTGCAGAGCGCGAACTCTGTTTATGCGTTTCTTGATTTCCGCCGACGTTTCACCCTCTTGCTTGGTGCGCAATTCGTCGTACGAAATATTATCAACTTCGATTTGCAAATCTATTCTGTCCATAAGCGGACCGCTGAGTTTGGACACGTAGTTGTGAATCTGCGACGGCGTGCAACGGCAAATTTGATTTTTCGAGCCGTAGTTTCCGCACGGACAGGGATTCATAGACGCGATGAGCATAAAGTTTGCGGGATATTCCGTCGTTTGTTGCACTCTCGACACGGTGACGCGCCTGTCTTCGAGGGGCTGGCGCAGAGTTTCGAGCGCATGACGGGAATATTCGGGCATTTCGTCAAGAAACAGTACGCCGTGATTTGCAAGGCTCACCTCGCCCGGTTTCGCCTTTGCGCCGCCGCCTACGAGTGCGGGAACGGTGGTCGTGTGATGCGGCGTTCTGAACGGTCTCGTAGTCACTATTCCGACGCTGCTGTCGAGTATGCCCGCGACCGAATGAATCTTTGTCACTTCGATTGCTTCTTCGAACGTCATTTCGGGCATAATGGTAGGCACGCATTTTGCAAGCATGGTTTTGCCTGCCCCGGGCGGTCCTATCATAAGCGCGTTATGTCCGCCCGCAACCGCGATTTCAAGCGCGCGCTTTGCAACAGTCTGCCCTTTTACGTCGGCAAAATCAACGCCGTAGCCGTGATTTTCGCAAGCGGATTCATACGTCGACGACGGCACTTTGTCGTAAACCACGCCCGAGAGCATTTCCACGACGTCGCGCAAGGTTTCGAGCGCGTAAACGTCTATGCCCTCGATGAAACTCGCTTCTCTTGCGTTCGAGGCGGGAATGATAAACTTGCGATGTCCCGCTTGCATTGCGGATATGAGCAACGGCATAATACCGTTGACGTGGCGAAGTTCGCCGTTGAGCGACAACTCGCCGATGATGACGTACTGCTTGTACGCTTTGTTTTCGAGTTGACCGGTTGCCGCCATAATACCGAGCGCGACCGCAAGGTCGAACACGGGGCCTTCTTTTTTGGTGTCGGCAGGCGCGAGATTGACGATTATGCGTTTTGCGGGATATTGAAATCCGCTGTTTTTGATTGCAGAGCGCACTCTTTCCTTGCTCTCTTTTGTTGCGGTCGAAGCAAGACCGACCATATCGTAGCCGGGCAATCCGCTGTTTATGTCCACTTCGACGTCGACGGCGTATCCCGTCAATCCGTCGAGAGCGTAACTTAATATCTTTGCGAGCATAATATCCCCTAATATATATATTTAGTTTTTTTATATTAGCATAGCGCACGCAAAAACGCAATAAAATTTATCGCGCCCCAAAACGCAAAGCGTGTATGTAAGCGCGATATACTCGTTTAGATTCCGCAAAAAAATATTTTTGAAGTTTTTTTTCTTAAAATACGATTAAAGTCGAGCGAAGTTTGAAATTTTCCGCTTAATTCTTCGACAAGTCGTCGTTTTTAGTGCATTTTTCATTGCTTTTTCCGCCGCTTTCGATTCGATTTCAGTTGCAATTTTTGTCGATTTAGGTGCGATTTCAGTTGCAATTATTGTCGATTTAGGTGCGATTAATTCTCGTCGTTTTCTTGTGTTCTAGCGCGTTTATTGTCGTCGTTTTCTTCGGTTTTGGAGATGTTTTCGGCGTTTTGCGTTTCCCCCAAATAGTTTTCAAGCAACTTCTTTTTGTCATCGTCGCTTATGTCGGATATGCTTATCGCCTTGTCTTTTTCTTTCTCGCTCTCAAGCGCAACCTTGTCTTTGACAAATCCCGCGATTATCAGCGCAAACACCACGCAAAGCGGAATGACCACCACTGTGACATAGCCGTACCAGTGCTTCATAAAGCGGCGCAAACCGCCGATAAAAACCGACTTTTTGACGTATTTTGCCTTGACGTTTTCGGGTTTTAATTCCCAACTGTCCGCCTCTTTCGCGTTGTCGCCTTTGGTCTTGAAATACTTGATTGAACCGTCCTCGTTTCTTGCGATTTCGATTATGCGGTGCGTTTCGTTGTAGTTGCCGTTGGGCGCTTTGAAAGTGATTATATCCCTCTCTTTCAGCTCGTTTACGTCCTCGACGGCTTTGCACAAAATCACGTCGCCGGGTTCTATCGTGCCGCTCATACTGTCCGTGAGCACGTCGTACATATAGTAGCCGAAAATCTTGCTTTCGCCGCCGCTGTTTTTCTGTATGAGCATAACGGCAACCACGACAATCATAAACACGAAAATCAACGCCACGACCACAGTTGACGCGACGTTGTAAATTTTCTTTGCTTTTGATTGCTCGTTGTTCTTCATTTTTTTGCCGTTTTATGCTTGCTATTGCTCGCAATTACGTTCGATATCAGACTTATGATTTAGTGAATATGTCTTGCGATTCTTCGTATCAGTCTTGCGATTCTTCGTCGTTTTTGGGCTTACGATTGTATTTGCGCTTCGGTTTTTTTTCGGTGTCCTGATTTTTGAAAGTTACGCCGACGCCCCACGGCACTATCTTTTCGTCGCTCTTGAAGTGTATGCCCATACCTTGCGTATCTTCTATTCTTGTGCCGATGTTTATGCGCAATTCCGACACCGGTTTGTTGGCTTGAACTTCCTCGTTCTTTGCCGAATTTCGAGCGGATTTCGATGCTTTTTCGGTGCGTTTTTCGACGTTTTCGCTGTCCGTTTCAGCCACTTTTTCTGCGGTATTCTCGACGTTTTCGACCGCATTTTCGCTTGCGATTTCGCCCGTCTGTTCGGCGGTTTGCTCTTGCTTGGGCTTGCGATTATACTTGCGTTTGGGCTTTTCCTGCTCGGTTTCGATTTTTCCGAGTTCGGCGTTTTCGCCCCACGGCGTAACCTTATCGGCGCTCTTGACGTGCACTTCGCCCACGGCTACTTTCGTTTCGTCAACGGGCGAGAGATTGAGTTTTCTGCGCGGTTTTTCTTCTTCCGTCCACGCATTGATTTCTTGCGCCTTTGCTATGCGCACTTTGCCTTTCTTTTGAGCCGTTGAAGAAGGCTTTTCCGCTTTGACGTCGACGTCATCGACGATTTGCGCTTCGGGCGCAACGTTTTGAGGCTCTTGCGCCGCCGTGCTTTCTTGCTCGTTTACGACGGGCAGAACGACTTTTTGTTTCGTCTTTTGCGGCGAAATCTCGCCGTCTATGGGCATAACGGAATCTATCGCGTCGAGTGCGTGATCTATTCTCATATCTCGCGCCGCTTTTTCTTTACGCGCTTTTTCCATCTCGTCGATGGATTTGTTTATATTCTCGGTGTTTTTGTCCTCTAATTCGAGGTTTTCGCGCTTGTCGAACTTTAGTGCTTCCTTGCGCTTTGCTTCTTCCTCTATGCGCTTCTTCTCTTGAATCTTCGCCTTTTGGAAACTGAACGGGTCCATGCCGAAGTATGCCGAATCGGTTGCCGAATCCGCGTTTCTTTCGAGTTCTTCACGCTGTTTTCTGAACGCTTCGGCGCGCTTTTTGATGTCCTCTCTGCGGCGGCGTATGCGTTCTTGTCTGTCGCGCTCGTCGAGTTCCTCTTGTTTGATTCTGCGATAGGACGCAAGGCAACGGTCGATTGCGTCGCGTGCCTTGATGATTTCCTCTTGCTTGATTTTATCGTCGTCGGGACGTTTGAATATCTTGCGGACTTCAAACAAGTGCTGATCGAATTTTTCCGCGTCGGGTTCGAGATCGACTTCTTCCTGATCCGCTTTAGGCGGCATTTCTTTGAAACGCTCGACCTCTACAGGGTGTTCTACGACGACCTCTTTTTCTATCTCTTGCGGTTTTTCTATCTCTTTTTCTTCGATTTCGGGCGGAGTTTCCGGCTCTTGTTCTTCCGGTTGTTCCTCTTGCTGCTCAGGCGGAGTTTCGGGTTCGGTTTCGGGCGGGATTTCCTTTTCCGCTTCCTCGTTTTCCTCGGGTTTCACTTTCTCGACGTTCTCTTTTTCGTCCTCGTTTTCCTTTTCGTCGTCGAGTTTTTGAGAGTACTCGTCGCGGTCGATTTTGTCCTTTTCAAAGTCCATTTTGCCAACGCGCAAGAAGTCGGCAAAATCTTTGTCTTCCATATCCATATCAGTCTCGCACTGGTCGTACAAACTCTCGAAAACCATAGTGTTGAGAGTGACCATACTGCGAAGCCTTTGCTCGCTTTCGTCGTCTATGTCGTAGTCCTCGACTTCATCTGACGTGGAAAAGCCTGCCGATTGCTGATATGTTTCGATAAATTGCCAAAGAGTAAGCGCCTTTTTGAAGTTAGGCTCTTTCAAAATGACGTTCGTACGCATAATAGGCGGACGGACGGGCGCGGAATTGCGCATTGATTTTGCAAAGGACGAGGACAAAAAGTCGGTTATAATGCGGTCGATTTTGGCAACTCGCTCGATTTTCGTGAGCGTGTCGGGGTCGAGGCGCATAACCTCGTCAAAACTTAATTGAGCAAAATATTCCGTTCTATAAGTTATCTTTTTGCTCGGAAGATTGAATCTCGATTCTATGTCGAGTTCGAGAACGTCCTGCGTTGCCGACGCCTTTTTTATCTTGTCGTAACGCATAGTAACGAAGTCTTTTAGTTTGAGAAGAAGCGTATAAATAAAGCGGTTTTCGTAAATCTCAAAGGATTCCTCTTTTGTGATATTGAGGATTTTGGACGGCGTGACGTCACCCGTTTTTTCGTCCACTTTCGAGATCATATTCGTGTGCTGAGCAAGGAATTTGACGGATTCCGTCGAGATACTTCTTGCAAGCGACACGTCCACGATATCTTCTTCCTGAACGATGAATTTTCTCGGGTTACGCACGATGGTATCGAGGTTTGGCAAAATGCCCTCGATTGTGTCTATCCAGTCTATCGAGATGTCTTGAACGAGGCGTTTTTTTGCGAGTCTGAAACTTGACGCGCCTTTATCGACTCGTTTTTTGAATTGCTCATAAAAGCCCTCTTTGTTGAGGACGGAAACAATCTTATCGGCGTACTGTCTGTACACTTCTCTGGTAATCTTGTTGTCTGCCATACTTTTATGAGATTTATTTACTTTCTTCCACTCTAACGTGATAATGTGGGATTTTAAGACGTAGTATTTTGATGCTAGGCTATGAAGGTGCGTTCGGATACAAGCCTAGCGTACTTGGCGTACGCGACTTGCAGCCGAACGTAACTGACAACGCATAGCGCAAAATAATGCGTCTTAGAACAATTTTTTAAGTCTATTAATGTACTCTTTGCTTTCTTGCATATTCTCTTCGCCGAATAGTTCGCTCAAATACAAAATCAAGCCGTCGATTTCGTCACGAATGTAGGACAAGTTGAGCGATTCGAACTTACGGAATATCTTGTTGCAGAGAACGTAGTCGAGTCCGTCGATTTCCGTGCCGCCGCAGCCGACGTAGGACGGAACAAACTCTTTGAGTTGCTTCACGATACGGTTTCCGAACGCGAGGCGGAAATGCTCGATAACGTAGTCGTCCAACAGATTGACTTTGTCGAGAATGTCTTGCGACACCTTGTATATCTCTTGCGACTCTTTGAACATCGCTTCGAGGTGCTTGTAACTGATGAAGATGTTGTCCGCCCACGGTGCATCGAACGGTACGCCCTTGCTGTTGATGTTGATAGGCATAGCACGGTCATAAACCTTATCCGATATTGCAAACGTCGAGTCGTCGTTGTTTGCCGTGCCGATAAACCACATATTTTGCGGAAGTCTGAAACGACCTTTGTCGATATGTTTTGGGTCGTTAGGCCAGCCCGACGGCACGAGGTCGACAATCCACTCGTCGCGTGATGGCATTTCGAGAATTGACAACATTTCCGCGAAATAATACTCAACGCGCGCGATGTTCATTTCGTCGAGAACGGTGAGGTAAATTTGGTCGTTCCAAGTTGCCTCGTACATCTTTTTCAAAACTTCGGTTTCGTTGAAACGCTTAGTAAATTCGTTGAAGTAGCCGAAAAGTTCGGTGCGGTCACGCCAAGACGGCTGAACGGACGCTATCGTCGCGGGATTGTTGAGGAATATACCCATTGCGTGCGGAAGCGAGGTTTTTCCCGTACCGGATATACCTTGCAAAATCATAAGACGCGACGTCGACATACCTGCGATAAACAGGCGGATTATGCGCGGATTGTAGAAAAGACGCATACGCGAGCAAGCAAAGTTGCGGAAACGGTCGCAAAGTTCGGGCAACGTGATTTCGTCGTCGTACACCGGCGGAACGTAATTCTCGTAGATTTTGTCGATTTCGGTGAGTTTGTAGAAGCGCGACTCGCCCGTGGGGGATTGTTCCTCTTTCTTCTCGCCGCCCTCGCCTTCTTCTTCGCCTTCGTAATTGCCTATATCGCTCACGCGCATACCGAGAATACGGTCTTTTTCAGCCGACATTTTGATGATTTGCTTCTTGAGATTCGCGCATTCTTCAACGAGATCCTGCGGCAAAACTTTTGCTTTTTGAAGCCTTGCGAGTTTGCGTATGCCGAGTGCCGCCAACACGATTATGGCAACTATAGCCGCAACGATCAACAGAATAAATATGATTGCGACAGCCCACTCGCCCGCGCCGAAATATTCGGTGTAATTCTTGAAAGCGTCCGCATATCCTTCGTTGTAGAAAATATGCAGAATCCCCCAAAAAATACTGCCGATACCTTTGTCGTAAAACGCACCGAGAAAGGCTTTGAGAAATTCAAAAACTAAATTTATGTTCATTGTATTGCTTTTCGTGGTTCGGACTAAACAGTGTAGCCGACGTCCTTTCGGACGATTGCAAAGTCACGCTCGGATTTTCGTTTGCAATATATACAAAGTATATATGCAAAAATCCCGAAACTTTGCATAAGGAAAATTCGATTCACGCGCGAAAGCCGTGCGCAAAACGCAACGATACCGCCCTATTATTCGGACTTTTCGTCGGTGTTTTGCTCGTCGGATTTTTCCTCTTGAACGGGTGCTTCTTGCGCCGCCGCATTGTCTGCGTTTTCGCCACCGGCACTCGCTTGCAACGAAGCAAGCAATTCTTGCGCAAGACGACGTTTTTCTTCGTCGGAAAGTCCGTCAACGGATACAACCTGCTCGGATTGTACCTTGCGTTGATTTTCGAGTTTTGCAATAACGAGAGTACGCACCAAAATAAATGCGTAAATAACAAACAACAAAATGAGCGGCAAAACTACGACGCAGAAGAAACGAGTCTTTTGATTTGCCCCGAAGTTTTCAGTGTCCTGAATCCAGTTGGAGAATCCGCCCACGCCTTTGAGCATCTTGCCCGCCGTGAAGTTGCCTTCGCCGTCAACGCTTCCCCACGTCGCAACTATATTAGACGGGGTAACGGTCTCTTTGTGACCGATTATAGCTTCGTTTTGCGAACCGACTTCTTTGTTTAGTTCCGCTGCGGCTTCTTGCCAAGTGCCGTCTTGATTGTCGCCGCGCGTCGTGAAGTTCCTGACGGTCTTGCCGTCTTCTTCATAGTTGATATGCACGATTCTGTGGGTGTTGTAAATTTCGTAAGTCGCCCCGCCCGAACGCACTGTGGTCTTGAACGTCACCACTTGACCGACTTTGATTTCGGAAAGTTGCTTTTGATAATCGAAAGCGGTTGCGATAATCACGTCGCTCGTGTTAAAAGTCGGTTCCATTGAATCCGACGCGACATTGAGATAAATCTTGTCGCCGAATTGCGTGAGATGATTATCGTTCGTCGAACCGGCAATAGTGAATATCGCCACTACGAGAGCGAATATAATCACGACGATGCAGACAGCCGTTGCCACCCAGTTGAGAATGGTCATAGCCTTTTGTTGCTGAGGGGTGCGTTCCTTTTTGGAAGCGGAAGCGAGTTTTTCCTTGATGTTCATAATTTCTTCCTTTTCTGATGCTTCTTCACTTTCAACCCAAGACTTATTGCCATATGCCGCGCCACGAGCGCGACCGAGAAGAAAACGAATGACTATTGACGTCACCGAGCCATACTTATTGTCCTTAAACGAAGCATACCGCTCCGCTTTGCTCGAATGATTTTGCTGTACGTATAGTTATAACTATACACTATGAATTTTAACCCAAATAGCCTCCTGTGTCAATACCAAATATTCGTCAAAACCGCTTCAAACGGCACTTTTTCGCCTCAAATCGTCCAAAAAATCTTCCAAATCATTGTTTTCCCTCGAACCGTCCATTCTTCCGCCCTGCTTTTTGACCTAAACGGCAGTGAAAAATCACCATATTTTTTAACCAAAATAACATCAAAAACCGCTCTACTTTCACTCTAAGCAACATTAAAAAATGTCACAACTTAATCAAAACGGCATCAAAAAACCCGACCTATTCGGATCGGGTTTTTGTGGCGGAGAAGCAGGGATTTGTATTTCAGCGGAGTGTAAAAACAATGTTTTGGAAACGGAGCGTGCAGCTGGCGGTGACAGGGTTCGGCAACACCGTTGCCCCGTGCATAGCACGGAAATCCCGCAAAACGACATCAAAAAACCCGACCTATTCGGATCGGGTTTTTGTGGCGGAGAAGCAGGGATTTGTATTTCAGCGGAGTGTAAAAACAATGTTTTGGAAACGGAGCGTGCAGCTGGCGGTGACAGGGTTCGGCAACACCGTTGCCCCGTGCATAGCACGGAAATCCCGCAAAACGACATCAAAAAACCCGACCTATTCGGATCGGGTTTTT